>Ga0209515_10005780_pt1 | contig 15845 bp, 13 predicted proteins | sample Subgroupgradi54m_FD_187454 | JGI IMG/M metagenome (GOLD analysis project Ga0209515, IMG submission 187454) | Subsurface groundwater microbial communities from S. Glens Falls, New York, USA - GMW60B uncontaminated upgradient, 5.4 m (SPAdes)... ...
CCCGCCGGGAACGAGAACGCCACCGCCAGCCGCAGCTACACCAGCAGCACCGACAATGCCCGCTCCGGCACCTGCGCCAACGGTACCAGCGGCAACACCAGTACCCGTAGCAACAACGGCCACACCCACTACCCCAACGCCAACACCAGCCCGGCCGAAACGTACGGCATTATACGCCGTGATCGGGGTAGCCTCATCGATATTCTTTTTGTGCAGCAGCTGTATATGCTGCACCATAGCTTTCTCAATCCTTCAATCATTAACCGCCACCCATTAGTTTCTCAACCCGCCCGCCTAAAACACCATGAACGATTACTATCAGATCGCGCTGATTATAACGTTGGTATCAGTCTCACTGTTGGTTCTATCAGCATTCTTGCTGATCCCTTCTGTCGTGATAGCACGTCGTCTGTTCACCAGATATTCAAGCATCGATGACCGCGAGCCACCAGCTCAAGACAACCCCTACCGGGAGTTCTGGCAGGAAATGGTTGTCCCAGGGTGGAGACTTACACGAGAAATGTGGAGGTCAACAAAAGAGGTCTGGCCTGCAATGAAACCACTGATGATTATCCTCTTGTTCATCACGTTTGTCTGCTTCGGACTCATGGGACTGCTTGTCGCCCTAATGTTCGCCACTTCCACCCCCCCCATGTAACCATCTACCGCTCAGTTTGACTGGGCGGTTTTTTGTGAACTAAACCTTCTCCGTCTCACGCACACCCGAACCCGACTTCTGACTCTTCCAGCTAACTGCCCCAGTCACTTCAACTCCAGTATTGGGCCGTAGCATTCCCCTTACGTTACTTCCCGGTTTGCCAGAGTCGGCAATTCTAAGCTTCCCCAAAACTCTCAAAACCCCCTCACCCGTCTGTTTCCCATCCCATGCATAAACGAAAGTACTCTCATCCGGCAACTTAAACCCAAAGGCCATATACTTACCACCACTTTCAGGATGCTTCCTGTCGATTCTATACGGCTGCAATTTCAAAACACTCATCAAAGACCGAATATTTCGGACTTCCACACGATCTTGATTATCCTCGCCTCTAAGTGCCAACGACTGGATACTCCTTACGGTCCTCGTCCCATCCTGTGAGGAGGGCTGATCTGCTACTTTAACTTCCACGGTTAATTGTCCTCCCTGCATCCACCTCTGGATAAATTTCTTCACATATCTGTCCTCTATCTTCTCCACATCAACCGCCACGTCAAAGACCTTTCTCGACGGCTTCTCAGCTTCTGCTTTTGGTTTATTTAAATCAACTGACATATCTACGGTGGGCCGGTCAGAAACACCCTCATCCCCGCGCACCGAAAAAGTTGGCTTCCAGCCTGCCTCCTCCTTTAGCCTGCGATAATGTTCGTAGTCAACGACAACCGGTTCAACCTTGGGCTCATCCGCAACTACTTTTCCTTCTACTTTAGTAAGTGGTTTTTGTTTTTTATCTCCAATCAACTTCCCGTCTTTTCGCCTCACCCCGTTAATCTCCAATTTTCCTAAGGCATCCATTAGTTCCTCCCGCTTCATCCCGGAGCTAAGCCTAACATCAACAAAATCTACCCCCTTCACGCCACTACTTTGTTCTGACCTTACGCCACTACCATTAAATGCTATGGCTAGTGACAACATAGAAACAGATACTTTCCTAGTCTTGTTCCCCACTCTCCCTTCTACCACTAATCTTGCGTAGCCATTTTCTCCTTCTACCACCCTCACACCAGCCACCTCGGTATCCGAGTCTTTCCACAACCCCAAGAATCTCCTCACGTCCTTGGCATAGGATTCCTCCATATCTGACATATCGGGTATAAGACGCACTGCAGTCCGATCTTTATTCCACTCAGGCCTTGGCTTAATTCTTTGAATCTCTACCCCAGATATATTAAATGTTTCCCCATATAAACTTAGTTGATGTAGCTGGTCAAGAAAAGTCTTCTCGTCTCTGGATCTAAAGGGCGACGGCAAAGAGATCCCAGCATCCTGTGGAATAGCTCGCCTCAAACTATCCAACGACACCTCCACCTGGACATCATGGTTAATCCCCAATCGTGTGGACAATACTAGTCTGTCTTTGGCAGGATTAATTCCTGTAATCACTTTAGCTCTTGGACCTGCATCCTTACCGCGTCTGGAAAAGTTAGCACCTCCCCAAAGTCTTGAAAGCAAGCCTAGCTCATCGTCGCCATCTATATTGCGAAGACCCAGCTTCTCCACCATAAGCTCTACCGTCTTCTTTCCACCCTCACGAACCTCCTTGTCCCTTCTCCGTCTCTCGCTTGGGGAAACAAAGTTAGACTCAACACTCACCTCCGGCAGTCCTTCTTCTGGATCATCTGACTCACCCACATCTGGCACTAGACTACCCTGAATAAGCGGATCGAATTGGTGTTTATCCCCAGGTATAGGTTCAACCACTCGCGGTGCTCCTCTATCCACACTCTCAGAAGGCTTCGGAGGATTTTCTGGATCTATCTCCTCCAAATGAAAACCTGTCGGTAGACCTACCAGTTCTCTGTCAGCCAATCTCTCATCATAGGCTGTTTCTTGAATAGGCACTCTATCTCCCTGAGAATATTTTGCATCTTTTGCTCTCTTTCCCTTCCCTTGTTCAGATTTAACTTCCTTTAAAACAGCGTCCTCTCCAGTTCCTCCTTCATCACCAGCATCGGCAAAAGTGTGCAATGGGCTAGAAGGATTACGAATGTGCCAATTGATATCAAAGTCTTTCATTCCCATAATCCTAATTATACTGTATCGAACCCTCTGGACCCTATCAAGTACCCAAACTCTTCCCAGGTGTTAAAATCCTCCCACTCATGAAAAAACTCAAAACTCGCGCTGCCGCAGTCATGATCCACAATCGCCAGATCCTACTCATTCATCGCCTCAACAAAGGCCGCGAGTACTGGGTTCTTCCTGGTGGTAAGGTAGAAACCAATGAAACCATAAAGGAAGCCGTCGCCCGAGAGGTAATGGAAGAAACTTCCCTCACAGCCACCCCCACTCAACTACTCTATATCTTGCGACCAAAGCCCAGCTTCCAGGAATACTATTATCTCTGCACCACCACTGGTGGTAAGCCATCCCTAGGCAACTTCAACGAAGCTGCTTCCCAGAAAAAAGGTGCTGATTTCTATAACCCCCAGTGGGTGTCACTCAAAAAACTCCCGCAACTCACCCTCTATCCCAACACTATAAAATCCCGGATCTTGCTTGACTTCGCCTCCTCCCAATGATACTATAGGACATATATCTTTGCTCCCTAAAAATCAGAAAAGGAGGCCATATGGCCAATACTCCAAATCCGACTGATGATGAAACTGAAAATATCCTAACGGACAGCGCAGCACGGCTAGCCAAATCTGGCCAACCACTAGTTAAGTCTCCCGGCTTCTGGACGTCCTTGCCACAGCTCATGGTTGTCTCGGCCGTAATCGGCCTTGTTGTTATTTTCCTATTCAGGAACATCGACCTCCCTACCATGTATCTCCTAGGGATCCCCGCAATGAAATTGATGACAAATCCCTGGGCGATGTTCTGGGTCTTTGTTCTCTTGATCGTCGGCGTCGCCGCCTGGGCTCTCTCCACACCACAAGGAAAGGGATAAGGTATGCCAAAACCTAAATTGGCAGCCATCCTCTTGTTTGCAGCAATCCTCCTCACCGCCTGCGGCGCAAGAGGACAAGAACGTCAGTCGTTTGTCCAGTCCAAGCAATTGGCCATCGTCCCTCCCGGGGAATGTGCCATGCTTGGGATAAATTTCGTCGTCTGCAACTCGGCCAGCTCAATCGAGAGCTCAGTCGAGATCAGGAGATATTCAGCTCATTTCAATAACTGGGCACCGGTGTTTGGATCAATCATCCAGCCCGGGAAACTCCTGCACACCTCCGGGTCGGCCGCTGGAATGATCCTTTGGCTGACAGCCGATCGATCAATCCACGTGCAAATCGAGGCCCCACTCACCCACGAGGAACTAAACAAACGAGAACCCCTCGGCCCTCCCACCCACCCCGATCCAATCATCTCGGGGTGACCCTCAATCCGCTCACTCCAACCCGTCACACATGTGGCGGGTTTTTTTATCGTTGACTTTGGTGCTCCAGCTTACTACTGTATATATAGTGCCAAACGTAGTAGAGCAGCTAAACAATAGCGTCAAAAGTGTCGGAAACACAGTGAAATATGTGCTTCTTGGTATTGTCGGTATCTGGATCCTTACCTCTATCTTTGTCGCCATCCCCGTAGGTCAAGTAGGTGTCCTCTATGATCTAGGCCGCGGAGCTCTAGATAATCACCTAAACCCGGGACTACATATAGTCATCCCCATCTGGCAAAAGGTAACTCTCATCAATACCCGCATCCAAGAATATACTATGTCCGTCTCGCCCACTGAAGGCGCCCGTAAAGGAGACGATTCCATCGATGCTCCCACAGCCGACGGCCAACAAGTGAAACTGGATGCTACAGTCCTCTTCTACGTCGACCCCGCAAAAGCTCCCTCGGTCTGGAAAACTGTAGGTACTGACTACCTGGAAAAAATAGTGCGCCCCATCGTAAGATCTGAAATCCGTAAAGTAGCTGGCCAATACTCGGCTCTAGGGATATATGCCGAAAATAGAGGCGATGCTGAAAGAGCCATCAACGACGAAGTCAAAAAATTCCTGGCTGAGAAAAACATCTCTCTGGACCGCGTCCTTCTGCGTGGTGTGTACTTTAGCCCCGAATACGCCAAAGCCATCGAGGCCAAGCAAATAGCCGAGCAGCGCGTAAAGCAAGCTGGGTTTGAAACCGAAGAAGCCAAGAAAAGATCCGAAGCTAAAGTATTCGAGGCTGAAGGCCTAGCCAAAGCCCAAGCTCTGCAAAAAGCTTCCCTCACTCAAGAATACCTTCAGCTTGAAGCCATCAAAAAATGGGATGGCAAGCTGCCCCAGGTATCTGGTGGTACCGCCCCCTTCATCAACATTCCCTTGAAATAGCTCTAGAGCTTCCCAAGTGCCCCTAGGTGTCCTATAATACGCCTCCTAATGAAAGAGGCACCCTCACGAAACCCCACCGCCAAAGAGGCCCAAACCGACCTACAAGAACAACTTAGGCTGGGTATAGCTATCACCAGCCTCCGCAACCAAATCACGCTCCTCGCCACCCAAGAGGGAATAAAACTCAAGAAAAATTTCGTCCCTCCCGAAACTCATGAAACTCTCCCCGAACTCGTCTCCCAACTCCATGATCTGGCCTTCTCTCTTGCCCTCCAGAACAAAGATCTCATCCCCTACGCCATGAGGCACCAGTTATCCAAAACTGCCAAGGATCTAAGTATCGAAGACAAAGAAGATTTAAAACAGGAATGCTTCATCGCTCTGTGGGAAGCAGCACTCAAGTACGACCCCGGCAAAGACAACCCACATCGTCTCAAGCCTCTTGATATCAACAACTTTATGCATTTCTCCACCTACGCCGTAACTTGTCTCAAAGGAGTTATCATCAAAAACGCCAACTCACTGCATATGGTCAAAATCAGTCCACAAAATATGGATGAATATCGGGCTTACAAAACCACCCAGTCAGCCATCACAAAAGAACAACAACAGAAACCCACTCACGAACAAGTAGTCGCTCATATAGATAGAAATAAAAGAAGCCTCTCGCCCAAAGAGTGGGAAAATTACCTGAGAGACAAAGGTAACGCATCTAGGTTTTTCCGCCTCTGTAAGCGCTACCAATTAGCAATAAACGCCATAGAAAGCCAACAGAGCCTAAATGCCACCAAATTAATCTCATTTATGGGCGAAAGTGGCACAGAATCAGGGGAGATCAGCCCTCTGGAAAATATTGCAGACGAGAAACAAACCGAGGCCTTTGAAAAAGAGCGTCTGCCAAAAGATGTCGAAAAAGCTCTCCAACTACTCACCGACCGAGAAAGAGAAGTAATCAAGATGTATCACGGTATAGGTTATGCACAACCGCTATCATTTAACGAGATAGACATCTATTACCAGAGGTCCCACAAAACATCTAGAAATATCTACGAAAGAGCTCTGCGAAAACTCCGTCACCCCACTCGCTCTCGTGCGCTAAGAGGATATCTTGGTTAACGCACTTCTTGCCCTTGATTCTGATAATAGGTCGTCTATATTTGACTAATCCATGCATGAGCTAGTCAAAAAGCTCCCCGAAGGCCTTAGTCAATGGCACTCACTAGGCGCAAGAGTTACACTACTACCCGACCACACTCTCAGTGTCCCTGTGATTGAGATCGCAACTCCTAGTCCCTCTCCCGCCCACCCTTCTGTCATCGTCGAAACTGGACTGCATCTGGAAGAAGATTCCGGTCCCTTCCTTGCCCTCTCCCCACATCTATTACTACCAATCCTGCTTCCCCTTGTCCGTTCCGGGATAGACATCCTCATCTACCCAGACGTAAATCAACATGGCCTCAAATACCACCCCAAAGACGACCCAAAATTACTCCGCTATAACCCCCAGGGGTATAACTACAATGACGGCTGGGGAGTCTCGTATAACAAATCCACAGAGGTAGCCATCACCGAAGCTCACATCAATCAACATCTATCCACTCATACTCCACTACTTTTCCTGAGTCTCCATGAGGACTCTGACCACCGCGAGACCGGGTATTTATGGACCAACGGCATAAATGATCAAAGGACCCGCAAAGAACTTCACCAAAGGTTCACGAATATCTGGGGTGCGCAACAACTACTCAAAAACGCCCCACCCCAAATGCTCTGTGGAGGAACTTGCGAGGAGGGATATATCCTAGTGGATTCCCAAGATCCCGGCTCTATAGAACACTGGCTAGGCGAAACTCACCACATCCCCACCATCCTCAGTGAAGCCCCATTTGGAGCAAATCTGCAAGACAGAATGAAATTTCATGCTTCAGTTGCAGCTGCCGCAGTTGGATTACTTCATCTAGAATGAGAGCATGCCAGAGATAAGTGCAGCAGAAACCCTCATAGTTAAACGACCAAGGATAACTACAGCAGAACAAACTCTTACCTCAAGCGGTGTCAAGTTTATAGAGTCTTTCGACAAACCATTTCCCATCCCCGAGAAATGGCTGCGACTAACCAAAGATGTAGAAGCAAATCAACCAACCCACGTCAAAAATAGAATTTCCTCTCCCCATACTGGACCCAACCCTAGCAAAGTTGACGTTGCCCCCCGTGACAAGAGAGTATATGAAGAGATCGCAGCTCCAGGAAATCCCAGGTACAAAATCGAAGCAGGCAAAGCTATCGGGCAAGGTGGAATGAGCAGAGTCTTTCTGGGCTATGACACAAAGATGGACCGCAAAATCGCGGTCAAGGTAGTTACGTTTGAACCTGACGAGAAAGAGTACGCTGATTTCGGAGAAATCGAAGCGATCACTGTCTCCAAGCTTAACGAACTCAACGTCCCTGGAATCGTCAAGATATATGGATTCCAAAAAACTGTATTCCCCTGGGAAATCACGGGCCTTGACCGAACCCTAACTCTCCCTACCATCATCATGGAATACTTGGACCCAAAAGATTCTCCCACCCTTGCAAGTAAACTAGCCCACGGCACACTCACGCCAACTGAGGTAATTAATACTCTCCCCCTGCTTGCAAATACTATCGATATCCTGGATAGAAATGGCATCCGCCACAAAGACCTCAAACCAGGCAACATTTTCTTCGGAAATCCTCCAAAGATAGGTGATTTTGGCGTCTCCTCACCCATTACCAAAGATCAGGGTAGAATCGGCACACCCAGATATATCGCGCCGGAGGTGGCAAGCAATAATCCGACCACTTTGCGAAGTGAAGAATACTCCCTGGCCACCATTGCCTTTGAGATGCTCACCCACAAGACACCACGTCCTATCGAAAATCCTGACGAATCAGACAGTCTAGTCCTGCTCGCAGCTGTAGCCAAAAACGATCTGCGAGAATTAGAAACTTCGCCACTCAAACCAGAGGTAAGAACAGTCCTGCGCAAGGCTCTGGCAACAAATCCCAAAAACAGATACGCCACATGCACGCAGTTCGTCCAGGCTCTAACAAAGGCTCTAATCTCATCCAAACAAGAGCAAATCATGGTAGAGATACCGCCAGAAAAAGACACAAGCACTCTGCCTCCTGCTAACAGAGCTAAAGATAGAACCCATCTCACTCCAGGATCACCTACCATGCTCAATCAGGCTCAAATATCTACGATTGTGCACCAAGTCTCTTAAGCATTAGCCCACAGTTACTCCTTGTATACATATCCCTTCTGTGTTAGACTATAGGCCAAACCTAGGCACGTTAATAAAATATTAAAGGAGGCTCTATGTCCAAATTCGGGTACGAGAAAATTATCTCGGCTTCTCTGATTGTGACGTTAGTCGCGACGGGAATCCTAGACATAACGCTGTACTATTTGGCCAAATGGCCAATCAGAGACATTATCGACCTATCGACACTCATCATGCTTGGCTATGGACTTTTGGGAACAGTGGTCATGGCCATATCGTTCGTAGTCTATATCCTATTCCGCTTCTTAACCAAAGGAAAAAAATCCATGCCCACAAAAATCCCCAATGAAAAGGGTCAAGGAGCCGTGGAATATCTCATGATCATCGGACTGGTGGCCATAGTTGCCATCTATGCCCTGGCCCTCCAGCCCCTATGGCCAATGTTTCTCGTCGGAGGCGCCGCCATCTGCAGCTTGCTCGGGTTAGCCTGGACTGGACTCCGGTTGCGCACTCTATGGAAACAAAAGCCGATGAAAAAATATGCGCCAGCACCGATACCCGCCCGGACAAATGATCACCGGGGCGAATCTGGACAAGGGACCGTCGAGTATGCGGTCGTCCTAGGGCTGGTCGCAGGGATTACAATCGTGATCCTCGCCATCTTCGGCCAGAAATTGGCCGAACTTACACAGTTCTTCGTCCTTGTCGCAATCGCGATATCAATCGCATTTATCGTCATCATGACTGCGCTGGCCCGTCTACTTAACTGGGCGTATATCGAATGGTATCACTGGCGTGCCGCCAAGAAATATTCGCTCAATCGCGCAGACGACAAAAAACGAAGCGAATCTGGCCAAGGCGTAATCGAGTACTCACTAATGATGGTGCTCGTGGCTGTGGTCGTCATCATAATTTTGGCCCTGCTCGGGCCGGCGACTGGTAACGCAATATCGACCTTGACACACGGCAATGAGTCGTTGAAAACGACAATAATCGCCGTGGCCTCAATCCTTAGTTTTATTTGCATCGGGATCGCAGTGGCCCGCCAAGGCTATATTAGGTGGGCACAGAAACGCGATGCGAAAAAATCTCCGTCCGAACCCAAGGAAAACGACGGCAATAAGTCTGGTGAGTCCGGAGAAGGGCTTGTACTATACGCTCTCGTGATGGTACTCCTGGCTGTGGTCGTCATTGTCGTCCTGGCATTATTCGGGCCGGCAATCGGCGATGCCGCACATTCTCTAGCTGTTCACGAGACACCGACGGCAAGAGGCCTCGCTGGAATCGCATTTTTGGTATTCTTGATGCTGGGAAGCATCATATCCGTTTATTTCGTCTTCAAAAAAGGGTAGCTCTTCACACCGCCAAGTCAAACTTGGCGGTTTTTTGTTCCTGCCACTGATTTAACCAACAACAACCCCAGCAGCATATCGGTGTCATAGTGCATCAGCTCTTCCTCTATCCTCACCAACAATCTATCGAATCGCCGTCTATCCGGCACAGTAACCGAAGAAATCCCCTTCCGCGGTAAATGAAAACCCACATAGTGCACCCACCTATCGTAAATCGACTGCAGCTTCGCCATCGCCACTTTCTCGAGTCCCTTCTCCTCTCTATATCTTGCCAAAAGTAACATGTCAGCAGCAGCTATCATGGCAGCCGTATCCTCTCCTGGCATCTGTACCCTCTCAAAAATCCCCAACAGCCTCTCCCAAATCGGAAAACAATTCTCCCTCTCAATTCCCAATTCCCTAGCCTCGGCAATCTTTTGCGCCTCAGCCATCTCGTACTGAAACACCAGAACGCCCGAGGGGTGATACTGCTCGTGACTACTACGCACAATTTCCATCCCCTCCTTTTTGCCAGAAAAACTCTAAAATATCAAGGACTTTGGTATAATTCGCAACCATGCTACCAAAAGAGGTCTATAACAAGATCTTGGAAAATAGAGCTGAAGACGCAAGAACCGCAGATGTGCGCGAAGCAGTCAACGCAATCTATAAATACTTAGTCGAGGGCATTGAATGGGGCCGAATCGTGCTAGTGCTTTCTTTCCGGGCAGAAGAAGATATGAAGATAGTCATAATCAACAGTGGCAACAAAAGCTATCAAGTATGGAACGACAGCGAAGGCAAACTGCACACAAGAGAAGTCCAATACTATAATCCATTAACCCCACCAAACTCAGATAGACCAGTTGCGCAAATCATCATAAAGGATGGAGAGGTTGAGGAAAAACGTCAAGTTAAATTTAAACACAACTTTATCTCCAGAAACTGGTCCACTGAAATCGATGATGTAGATATCCGTTTTTCCGTGATCAGCAGTGAACAGCTCTACTCCCGATACGGCAAAGACACGACGGAAAAGATGGAGCTAATCAACTGGGTAGCAAAACACGTAGAAGCTTACCGGGAATTCGTCGAAAAGCTAGACTGGACAGCTCCAGAAGATTAACCGCTTTTTGATCTCATACCTGTGATATAATAACGCCAAGTTTCCAAAAGACTTCTTCGACTTCCTTAGTCCTTACGACAAAGAAAGGGACTTGGAAGTTTTTTTATGACCAATATGAATATCCGAAATATCGCCATCATCGCCCACGTTGATCACGGCAAAACTACACTAGTGGACGGCATGCTCAAACAAACTCATACCTTCCGCGATAACCAAGCCGAGATGGAGCAAACCACTATCCTTGACTCAAACGAGCTCGAACGCGAGCGTGGTATCACCATCCTTGCCAAAAACACGGCTGTCAGGTACAAAGACACCAAAATCAACATTATCGATACTCCAGGCCACGCTGACTTTGCCGGAGAGGTAGAAAGAGTCCTCAACATGGCCGATGGGGCCCTCCTCATAGTCGATGCCGCCGAAGGCCCCCTACCCCAAACCAAATTTGTTCTCAAGAAAGCTCTCCAAAATGGGCTCAAACTGATCGTCGTCATTAACAAAATTGACAAGAAAGATGCTAGGCCTCAAGAAATCCTCAATGAAACCGAGAATTTATTCCTCAATCTAACCGATAACCCAGATCATCTAGAATTCCCCGTAATCTACGCCATCGGTCGTCAAGGAAAAGCCTGGAACCATCTCCCCAGCTCGCCCGAGGAACCCGCCGATCTTGCCCCTCTTTTTGAAACCATCCTCAACACCATCCCCAGCCCCAAAGTCGAAAACGACAAGCCATTTAAAATGCAGGTCTCAAGTCTCGACTTTGACAACTACCAGGGCCGCTACGCCATAGGCAAAATCGTCGCTGGAAAACTCACCACTGGCCAGGCATTGGTGCTGGTAAGCGAGACAGGAGAGAAAACTTCTGGCCGGGCTGAGAAAATCTTTGTCCACGAAGGCCTGGGACGCACCGAAGTAAAAGAAATTGCAGCTGGCGAGATCGCAGCCATTACAGGATTCTCGGGAGCCAAGATTGGCCAAACCCTCGCTGATCCGCAAGACACTACTCCCTTGCCCTCCATCAAACTGGAAGAACCCACTATCAAAATAGTGGCTGGTGCCAACTCCTCTCCTCTTGCAGGTCGCGAGGGTAAATTTGCCACAGCCCGCCAACTCCAAGACAGACTCATCCGAGAAAAAGAAACCAATATCGGTATGGTGATTACTGAAAATCCCAATGGGTCAGGATATGTGATTGCCGGACGCGGAGAACTACATCTCTCAGTACTTCTGGAAACCCTACGCCGAGAAGGATATGAGCTAGAAGTGGGTAAACCCCAGGTCATCGTCAAGGATATAGACGGCGTCAAAAGTGAACCATATGAAGAGCTAACGATCGAGATCCCCGAGGAATTCGTAGGTGTCATCACCACCGAAATGGGTAAGCGCAAGTCCCAGCTTCTGGACATGAAACCCGATAACCGCGGCAACACTCGTATGATCTACGAGATCTCCTCTAAAAATCTCCTGGGATTTAGAAACTCCATCCTCTCCTCGACTCGCGGTACAGGTATCTTTGCCTCCCAGATCATCGGCTTTAGACCCCAAAGCGAAGAATCGGATAGATTCCGAAACGGGGTGCTCGTGGCAACTGAATCCGGTGCTGCAACTGGGTACGCTATTAACTCCATCCAAGATCGTGGCACCATGTTTATCACTCCCGGAGTAGCGGTATATGAGGGCATGATCGTAGGACTTAATTCCCGCGAGGATGATGTGGATGTAAATATCTGTAAGGAAAAAGCTAAAACTAACGTCCGCTCCTCAAATAAAGAACTCGGCTATGTCCTCACTCCACCCAACACCATGTCCCTCGAGCAAATGCTTGATTTCCTCGAAGATGATGAACTACTTGAAATCACACCCCAAAACTTGCGCCTACGCAAAAAGTACCTGAGCAAAATCGACAGAGTCAGACAAGCTAGAAGTAATTAATACTCAGGGCAATAAGATAAACGACATTCCCACCTGCGGGTTGTTCATAACCACCTTCATTCCTAAACTGGGATCATTAAGAAAACTCACCATCTCGTCAGCTTTCTTGTGTAAAGTACCCCTAGGATCTTTCTCAATCGTGGCGACATTCAGATCAAAGATCACACTGTTAAATCCCAAAGCTTCAAGTCTCTTTAATGTCAATTTGTGATCTTTCTCCTGATTAATACAATTAAATGTATCGAGCCACAAATCATTAATCCCCACCACTTCTAAATTGCGAGGAATAAAATACGGAATCGATGTCCCTACCCTATATACAAACGGTCGCTGCGGATTACTCTGATAGCGACTATAAACCGTAGCTGCAACCTCTTTGTAACCTGGGAAAGTCCCCTCGATAAGAGTATCTCCTGAATACTTACCTATATGGTAATCAATCAGCCCCTTCTGTCTCTCGAGTTCCCCAATTCTGAAGGCCAGCAATAAAAACAGAGCGACTGCGGCAAGGAAAGCAAATACTCCCTTTGCCAATCGCCCGGTAGATCTACATACCAGCACCTCAACCCCTATGGCAAATCCCAAAAACATCGAGATCCCGTACCACGGAATACCATCGGCTAAAAGAATCCACAACCCCATCACAATGCTAGTGATAACAGCCAGTCTTCTCAACCATCCTGATTGAGCAGACCAGAAAAACGGCATAAAAAACATCAAAGGCAAAAGAAGAAAAATAGGTGTGGTCACCAGATAAAATCCCACCGAGTCCAGGTTCATAATCATCCTCCAGGGCAAAGACAAATAGTGCCCGATACCGCTATCAAATCCCGAGTATCTTCCCAATTCCTCCTTTTCGGCGGTAGCTCGACATGCGGGATGGGACAGATCAAGCGACAACTCTGGTGGCAACTTATGTAACCTATGCTGCTGGCCCTCAAATTTATCTCCCCCATTACCCAGATAAATTATGGGCGATATAAAATCGGGGTATGACAATTCGGGACCTGGCAATATCTTCCCCCGAGCAAGATTGTTGTGATACACCCAGGGAAACACCGAAATCAAAAATGTCCCCAGAAATATCGCGACAGGCACTACTCTCGCTCGCAAATTTCTTCTGACTCGCCACAAACTAGCCCCTATAAATACCAACCCGGAAAATACAGCGACAATCGCGAACTTGATCTCGGAAATCCCCAGATTACTTGCAAAGATACGGGCCAAAATCGCCTCAACCCTCATAACTTGCATTAATGACAACCCGGCTAGAGACAAAAATACCATTCCAACTCCCGCGAGAATTCCAATCGTTTCGCTCGAAAGCAACACCACGAGAGCAAAAAACGTCATTATTGCTGTGGATTTAAAAGCAAAGGCAAACCCCGCAAACACCCCAGCCAACCCCAACCAAAATCCCGTCGACGCCTTTGTCTCCTTGTCTCGGCCCCGCAGATAAACCAGTAAAGAGAATATCGATAATCCAATCATAATAAGGGGCGCGTTATCAATCTTCATATCCTCAAAGCTGAAAAACTGCACCATGGGAAGTAGGTAATAAAACATCGCCGAGACAACTCCTCCACCCAAAAACACTCTCCCTATCGCATATACCACTAGGGTGGCAAACATACCAGCCAAATAATTGATAACCATCGCCATCGTAATTCCAAGCGAACTACTCTCCCCAAACAAGAGATACCCCAATGAGGTCAAGTACTCCCATTGGAATGCTGGCAAGGGATGAATAAATTTGCCGTAACTCACTAGCAATTTTGCTCGGTTAAGATATGTCCCCAGATCGTCCCATCCAATCGGGAAGGGTCTCAAAATGCCCAACAAATTAAGCGCAAATACACTAAACAAAATGAAAACCAAAATGGGGGTGATACTCCTAAGGGAAACCGTAAATCTGTTTTTCTTGGAGAATATCTCGCCCCAGTAATATCGCGTGGCACTAAACCCAGCTATGGGCACCACACCCATCAATATCCAACCGACCACTGGCTTATACAAAGACAACAAAGCCATAAGCCAGAGAATGACTGTCCAGCCAACAATCCCCAAGCCCATACTAATCACTAGCTCTGTGATTTTTATGGAATTGTTATCTAGATCTCCGATATCCAATTTGAGTTTATGCAAAGCCAGGTTAAACAAGCTACGGCCTAAAACCAGTATTTCGAATACGAAAAATACTCCTAATATCAATGGCCAAAGTATGCGGGTAAAAAAGCCAATCTGCACACATCTCTCCTCTATTGTATACACCCCCACGTCACCCCCACCGGTTTGACCCTGGTAAGCAAGGCAGCCCCTGGCTTTGAGATCCGCAAAGTCCCTATGGACAGAGGCCAGTTGCACTCCATCCACATTGCCTTTGGGTTCAAACATCAGCCGTGGTTTACCCAAAGATAAACCCCAGAACAATAACCATAGTCCAAAAAGACTCGCCCCTAAAATGACTGGTATCCCCACCTCAAACTTGCCATAGTCCTTGACCCCCACTATCCATCTGACTGCAAATATAAGGCCGTAAACGACCATGCTGAAAATGAGATAAACGCTCAGTGGTTTTATTCTTTCCCAGAATGCGCCAATGATTGGCATAACACTCGTCCATCCCACACACAAAGAATCTCCCGAGTGGCAATAAGAACTAATTTGTTTGTATTTCTCGCCTGTCACCAGTAACGCCGTACGTCCCGAAACACCCAAATAATAGACAAAAAGACATATACCGGCAAACAAAACCATAGCAGGAAAAATGAACCCCCAGCGCTTGCTCAACATAAGCTCAAGTTTATGCAAATTCCTATCCAGGACCAATAACCAAATTTAAGGCGAGGTCACCAAATCTTTCCCCGCAATTACCAGAAAATCGGCATCCGGTGCCACCTCTCCTTGCGGCAACGGAGCAATCTGTGCACCTATTATTTTAGCAAAACCCTCAGCCAACGTTGATTTGTTACCTTTGACATCAACAACTAAAGTCGCAACATAATCTCTTTTGGTCGCATTTTCTTTCTTGGTAATCTTAATATCTGCAAACTTCGCCTTAAGCAGCGTCTCCAATTTACCCGTAAGACCTGACTCTTGTGTGCCATTTCTTAAAACAAAACTCAATTGCTGCAAACTAGGTTGTGCCACATTCCCCGATCCAGATCCGGGCGTAGGATTAGCTCCGATATTCACAGGGGCAATATCAATAACTCGGTTAATGGA
>Ga0209515_10005782_pt1 | contig 15844 bp, 18 predicted proteins | sample Subgroupgradi54m_FD_187454 | JGI IMG/M metagenome (GOLD analysis project Ga0209515, IMG submission 187454) | Subsurface groundwater microbial communities from S. Glens Falls, New York, USA - GMW60B uncontaminated upgradient, 5.4 m (SPAdes)... ...
TAGGAGCTACAATTGCCGTTAACCCCGTATCAACAGCGACATTATAACTAAAATCACCAAGCCGCAGGAGCAAAATAGTACCCAGTAAAAGTAAAAATACATTTTTAAAATTAGGCCCGCGAATTTTAATTTTTTGTGTGTTTGCAAAAAAGGAAACTAGCGGAAAAAGCAACAGACCGATATAAGTTGGGAGGAACCAGCCAATGCTCTGAACTGGAATTTTAATAAACGTAAAATAAATTGCGTAAAGAAACATAGCCAGAAAGGCAAGGAGTATCCCCTTATCTGGAGATATCTTATCTTTGCTTAAAAGTTGAAAGTCAAAAGAAGACAAGAAAAGTCCTAAAAAAATCAGAATCATACTGAAAATTTGTTTTATAACTAAGGTTTCTTTCAAAAAAATCACGGAAAAAATAACTACTAAAGCAGAAAAAGAGAAAACTATGGTCACAATCAGGGAAGGATTTCCAACCCTAAGTGCCTCATAATAGGTTACGGTTGCAATGAGGAAGACTACTCCTAATAAGAGAGTTAATAAAAGAAGGTAGGGAGTTAGATGACTTATGTTGTGTAAAACAAAAGGGAGATAGAAGCTTGAAAGAACCAAGGTTATAACGTATTCCCAAAAAGTTAAGGAATAAGATCCAATTTTTCTGCTCGTAATTGCCGCTAAAACCTCACCCGCGCCCCAACCAAAAAAAGTGATTAGGGCGAAAATGATGGGGGACATGAAAATAAGTATAAAGTATTAAGTATAAAGAATAGAGTCTAAAAATTGCGAAAGAAAGGACTCGCCCGGAAAGAAATAGCAGAAAGTACTGGTAGTTCAGAATTTGATGTCACCAGTGCTGTTTGGAGACTATTAAAGAATGGGGGAGATTGATAGAAAAGTGTCTTCTAGACCGATAAAAAAAGAATCAGAAATAAGATCAATTATTTCTTTTCTTCTTTTTTGGCTTCTTTGCCTTCTGAAGTTTTAGATTGCGGTGGTTGTTCGGCAGCTTTTTCGGCTTTTTGTTCTTTGCCTTCTTGTGTTTTGGCGCCTGTTTTTTTACCTTCCTCGGCGGGTGCGGCTTCAGCCTCGCCTTCGACACCCTCTTCAGGTTTGGCAGTTATCACCTCTGGAGCCTCAGCAGTTGTCTCCGGCGCAAGGCTTTCTTCTTTATGAGCAATAACAGAAACAATTACCCTGTCTGCTTCTTCCTTTACAGTATACTTATCAGTTTTGGGCAAAGAAGAAACTTTTATTTCCGCGCCTATTTCTGCAAGATCGCTTACGTTAACTTCAATCTCGTGTGGAATATTTTCTGGTAAAGCCTCCACCATAACCTCATCGGTTTGAGTAAGAAGCACGCCTCCTTTTTGGGCTACAGCAGGTGATTCGCCGACAATTTGGATAGGCACCTGAGTAGCAATTTTTTGCTTCAAATCTATTTTTCTAAAATCCACATGAAGAATCAGGTGAGAAACAGGATGAAGTTGGACATTTTTAATCAAGGCGGGCAATTCTTCTTTGTCAACCTTCAAGTAGACAATTCCAGTTTCTTCTGCTACTTTATAAACTCGATTGAAGTCTTTGACTTCAACTGTTATGGCTTGAGATTTAAACTCAGGACCATAAATATTTGCTGGGAGTTTACCATTTATTCTTTCTTTGCGCAGTTTTTTACCAAAAACATTTCTGTTTACCGCCTGAAGAGACAGTTTAGACAGGGATTTTTTATCAGATTTGGATTGAGTATTTGTTGTTGTGGCCATATTATTGTTTCAAGACGTGAAATAAAAAAAGTTTGTCTGCGTCAAGAGAAGTATTATAAAAGATACGATTATCTTTTACAATAGGGGAGAAGTTTTGATTAATCAAAGAGATATTACTTGGTAAGTAAATTTCCAGATTCAAGTCTGAGTTTTTAGAACCAGTTTGCTTTTGGAAAACTAATTGATAAGTTTCTGTGCCGTTGGCTATTGTTTGTGCCAGTTGATAATCAATCTCAATTTCTACAGATCGTTGTGTCGGAACTTCTAAGTAAAAGCCTATAGTTTTGACTTCAGCTTGGCTTTGGTCATAATCCTGAATTAAAAGTCCATTTTTGGTTATTTTTTGTATCCTGGCGGCTTTGGGTAAAGAAAGCTGAAAATAGTTTTTATATACACCTCCCGGAAAGACATCACTTAAGGAGCCGTTTTTAATACTAATGATAAGCTGGTTATTTATCTCGCCCTGAGAATTGATTTTTATTCTTTGAGTGATTACTCTACCGACAAAAAAATTAGCTTTATTGACTCCTAGATTAGCATCAACAGGAAAAACATAATCGATAACACAATCATCAGAAGAAGAAGAGGCGCAGCGGGGTGAGATAGTTTTACCAGCCCAATAAAGCAAATCAATAACCTTTTGTACTTTTGTATCGTCAAAAATCATAACCATTTGTTTTTCATCAAGAGACTTCTTTAAGGCTGATACTAACTTTTCAGGTTGAGCAGAACCGAGATTGATAAAAATTTGATTAGCAAGCGAACCTAAAAACGTTTTTTTTTGAATAGATCCAGGAAAAAAGTTTTTTTCTGAATAAACTTGTGCCTTAATATAAAAATTATCTTTATTAACCATTTCGTTAAAATCAGGCAGATAGACTGTCCCAAAAGCATCAAGTAGATTCTGAATAGCAGTAGTCGTGATTATTATGCCGCCTGAAAAATTATTCATTCCCATTTCTTTGTTTAAAAAAAACTTAGCCTGATTGTAATTCTCATAGAAATCCGAGGAAAAAGCAGAATCTCTTAAAAACCAATGGGGTTGATCAAGATATTTTCTTATTGGTTCAGGCGGATCAATGTGAGTTGTAAGCTGTCCGTCAGCATCATAAACGTCATAAATTTTGACATCACCCAGACTAAGGTTTTTTACATCAAGAGTCCCAAAAGAACCGATAAATCCTCCTCCTGGCCGAAGTTCCATATTATTGGCAAAAAGCAGAAGATACTGTTTCTGGGTATTTTGTCCTAAAATGTCTTTGACGTAAGGGATAAGCTTTTTACTTTTATCTAAAAGATCTACAGTATTGGCAATATCAGATTTAATTGTTTTGATTTTTGCTATAGAATCTGGAAGTTCATCACTAAGATTACTTAAATCACCCTCAAGAGAAGCCATATCTGTTTGCATTTTGTTGAATCTGGTCAGTAATATATTTTTTTCCTCTTCGCTTTTGTTTTTGGTCAGAATCAGCTGCATAATATGCGAGCCGTTCTCCGAAAGAGTAAGGCCTTGCCGGAGGGAAGAATCGGCATCTTTATTTATCGCAAAAATACTGTCTGGCCAAAGAGCCAGGGAAAATAACAAGTAGCCAGGTCTTGATAAGTGATAAATGTTGCTTGCTAGGTTTAAGGCCGTTTCAGAATAAACTATATCCTTTTCAACTGTTGAAAGATCATTATTTTTAAGTGCGATTGCTGATTTATAGATGAAAAGGGAAGAAAGTCCTAAAAATGGCAGCATCGCAAAATAATAAAAAAGTATAACGGAGGCGATTAAAATAAAAACATTTCTTTTAGACAACAATTTAGATAAAGAAAGTCGAGGCTGTTTCTTCTTTAAAGATTGTGGTTGAGGAGTAAGTGACTGGAGATTCAAAAAAACCTCTCTGCTTCTTGATAAGGAAAACCACAAAAGACGTTCAAGGTTATAATCGCTTATATTATCTGTATTTAAGTGAACTACTTTGATATTATCGAGATTGTTTTTATGAATAAAATCAGCAGTTTTTCTGGCGGCATTTTTTTCAGCAATAAAGATAAAAACAAGATTTTTATAAGTATAATTCTTAACTTGGGTTAAAAAGCTTTTATTATTGATCAGGAATACATGATCAAACTTATCAATCCTTCTTGGTATCTCTGGTGAAACAAATATTTCAGGGTCGAATTGCTTTAAATGAGATTTCAATTGTTTACTTAATGCGGTTGGCTTTCTATCTACAATTAAGATTGATTGTTTTTTTTCAGTAATCTCAGAAATAAGTCTCATATATAGAATATTGTATAATGTGCCGATGGAAAAGGATGACAGAGAAAAAAAATTAGTTCTTGTAGGTGGATGTTTTGATATCTTGCATTACGGGCATATTGTTTTTTTAAAAAAAGCTAAAGAACTAGGAGACAATTTGGTCGTGCTTTTAGAATCGGACAAATCAGTTTTTACAAGAAAAAAAAGAAGACCTTTTCATACACAAGCAGAAAGGGCAGAAATACTTAATCTGCTTCCATTTGTCGATCGGGTTATCAAGCTGCCGTGGTTAAAAACAGATAAGGAATATTTTGAGATAGTACAAAAAATAAAACCTGCATTTATTGCGATAACCAAAGGCGACAGGCAATATGCCAATAAAAAAAAGCAAGCTCAAGCAGCAGGAGGACAGGTAAAGGTAGTTTGTCCGTTGATTAAAAAATTTTCTACCACCAGGGTTTTTAATTATGAGACTTTTTCTAGCAATCGACCTACCAGATAAAGTAAAAAGTAGTCTTACTCAACAGCTTAAAAATATTTATCGCGAATATCCCAATTTCAAATGGGTAAGTACAGAGAATTTTCATATTACTTTGCTTTTTTTTGGTGAAGCTAATAATTCTGAGACAATCATCAACAAAATTAGAGAAGCCACCTACGATGAAGGTAAATTTTACTTATATTCCTTGAACGCTGATCTCTTTTTAAAACACAAAATAATTTTACATCTAGATTTTCAAAGAAGTAAAGAATTAGAGAGGATAGTAGAAAAACTGAGAGAAGAATTTAATCTTAATGAAAAACAAAAATTTGTGCCGCATCTGACAATTGGTCGTTATCGTATTGCCTCAAAACAACAATATCTTCTTCTTAAGAAAAAACTTAAGCACCTTAAAATAGATATTGAGTTTAAGGTAAACAAATTAATACTTTTTGACAGTCTACTAACATCAAAAAAGCCTGTCTATAACAGAATAATGGAATTTCCTCTTCTATCAGGATCTTAGGATGATCCAATTTTGTACATCCCTGTTCCACAAACTGGGCATTTTGCTTTCATTGCTGGTTTACCATTTTTCATGGTGACTTTTTGAAAATCGTTGACGTCTCTTTTTGCTCTACATTTTACGCAGTACATTGATGGCATATTTTTATTTCACCCCCCTTCATCAAAATTAATAACTACTTCACTCCGCCAAAATACTTACTAATCGTACCAAAATAAATAGTGATTTCAAGTGTAATAATAATAACTATAAAAAGTAGACTTTTTTTAAGGTCTTGGATAAAAAATATTTTTTTACTCTGATCAGTTTTTTCTTCTGCCGCCATCTCTTGCAGTTTGGCCGGGGGAGTTACTATCTGTTTATCTGTCACTTCAGCTTGGAGATTAATATTTTCTGGAGAAGTTAAATTCATTTGCTGCAGAAGCTTCATCCTCTTTCTATACTCTGCAATAATCTTTTCTTTCCTAGTTTTTTTTGGCATACCGTCCTTTTTAACATATTGACAGTTATTTGTAAAGAGTTTAAAATGATAATCAATGTCGGTGTACGCGATTTTTGCTTTCCTTTCGGCTTGGTTGGTAATTTTATCGTACCAGCTCTACTCAATAAAAAGACATTATCGCAGCTTGATAGAAAGAACCAAAAAACAGAAAATTGATGATATTCTAGATCTTTTAATTTCTGAACAGACAAGATTAAAGGATGAGTCAGAGAGAATAAAAAAAGAGTTAGAGCAGATCATTGATAAATCAAGATTTTTTTTCCAGAAAGTAGGAATAGTACGTTTTAATCCTTTTGGTAGAGCGGGGACGGATCAAAGTTTTGTCTTGGCTTTGTTGGATAAAGAAGACAACGGTATTATTGCTAATTTTATTTATACGCATGACGGATTGCGGATTTATACAAAAAGGATTAAGAGTGGAAAAGGCGAAGAGTACCAACTAACAGATGAAGAGATGGAGGCGGTTAAGCTTAGCAAGTAAAAAACGACTTGAAAAGAAAGGTTTTATAATTTAAATTAGTATATGGTCTCAAAAAAAATAGCGCTAATTTTAGCAATCATTTTCTTTATAGTAGCTCTTGCAGGGTCGTACTATTATTTTTCAAACCTTATTAATAAAGTTAATACTTCACAATATAAGGTTCCAGCAACAGCTTTAGATACTCAACAACTTGCTAATTCTGGTCCAAAAACGGAGCCATGCCCAATAAATGGCGCTTTGTATTCAGTCCCTCAAAAAAAAGTTTGGGAGCAGAGAAGACCGTTGGGAGTAATGATAGAAAATCACACTGCTGCTAGACCTCAATCTGGATTATCAAGTGCTGATGTGGTCTACGAGGCAGTGGCAGAAGGAGGAATAACCAGATTTTTACCTATTTTTTATTGCCAAGATCAAGCGCCTATTGGTCCTGTTCGCTCGGCCCGTATTTATTTTCTACGGCTGCTTGAAGGTTATGGTGATCACCCTCTGTACGCCCATGTTGGCGGAGCCAACACAGACGGTCCGGCAGACGCGTTGGGGCAGATAAGTAGTTTAGGGTGGGATCACTACAATGATCTTAGTGAGTTTGGAGTTCCTTTCCCCAATTATTACCGAGACTATGAGCGTTTACCAAATGTAGCTACCGAACACACAATGTACTCCTTAACATCAAAGCTATGGCAATATGCAAGAGACAACAGAAAGCTATCTAATGTAGACGGTAAGGGAAAAGCTTGGAATGCAAATTGGACTCCTTGGAAATTCAAAGATGATGCGCCAGCGGCAAATAGAGGAAAGGTAAGCAAAATAAGTTATGATTTCTGGCCCAATTTTAAAGATTACTCTATCACCTGGAATTATGATAATATCTCAAATACTTACAAGAGAGTAAATGGAACAGCTGCACAGATAGATAAAGATACAAGTAAGCAGCTTGCACCTAAAGATGTGGTAGTTGTTTTTGCTGAAGAATCGCCTGCTAATGATGGATACTCAGGAGGGCACATTTTGTACAACATTATTGGAACAGGAAATGGATTGCTTTTTCAAGATGGCCAAGCAACAAAGATCACCTGGAATAAAAAAAGTGAGACGAGCATGATCAGATTTTATGATCAAAGCGGAAAAGAGATTTCTTTTAGTCGTGGTCAAATCTGGGTTTCAATTGTTCCAACTGGCAACACCGTCTCCTACTGATGTCGTTTACATACAACTGTTGTAATTTTTAGAACAAGTGTTTATACTGTTTTCCTGTATGTTAGATCATATAATTCCCTCAAAAACTCGCATCAAGATTCTAGAACTTTTCTTCCATAATCCTAATGAAAACTATTATCTGCGCAGAGTAGTTCGAGAGTTAAACACTGAAGTTAACGCCGTAAAAAGAGAGCTGGATATTCTTGAAAGAGAAAAAGTTCTCCATAAAGAGAGAAGATTAAATAAAGTGTTTTACTATTTAAATAAAAATTACATTTTTTTTGAAGAATTTTTAAGAATTTTTACTAAATCAGACAAATTAGCCAGCTTAATTTTGCACAATCTTCCAAAGCTTGGAAAAATAAAATTTATTGCCGTATCGACAAAATTTTCTAAAAGATTACCAATAAAAGAAGATGAAGTTTATCTGCTTTTGGTTGGCTCAGTTGTTGTTCCTGAAATTACAGAAATAGTCTCGCAATTGGAAAAAGATTTTGGTAGAGAGATAAATTATACAGTAATGACAGAAGAGGAGTTTACTTTTAGGAAAAAAAATAATGACCCATTTCTATGGAGATTTTTAAAACAGCCAAAAGTTATGTTAGTTGGACCTGAAGACGATCTTCTCAAATGAAATTAATAAAAAAACTTTTGATCGTTCTTCTTATTGTTTTAGTTTTGTGGATTGATTTACCGGAAAATTATCGGCTTGGTAATTTTGCTATCAATCCTTTAAAAATAAATGCCAATATTTTTGGTTTGCAAATTAAAAAGGATTTTAACACACGTCTTGGTCTTGATTTAAAAGGCGGAAGCGAATTGGTCTTTCAGGCAGATACATCTAAGATTAAAGCTGCTGATCTTCAAGATGCCTTGAATTCTGCAAGAGACATAGTTGATAAAAGAGTAAATTTTTTTGGTGTTTCAGAGCCAACAATCCAAACTCTTACCTCCGGGGCAAACTACAGAATTGTGGTAGATCTACCTGGAGTCACTAATGTCTCTGAAGCTGTTAATTTAATTGGAAGAACAGCCCAACTGAGTTTTAAAGAAATAAGCTATATCCAGCAAAAAAACGCAACTCCTGCCGCAGTGCTAAAAGATACAGGTTTAACAGGTAAAAACGTGCAAAAGGCAAACGTAACTTTTGACTCGCAAACTGGTAAACCACAAGTTGCTCTAAATTTCACCAGCGAAGGAAAGAAACTATTTGCGGATATTACAACACGCAATGTAGGCAAACAGGTTTTAATTCTTCTTGATAATACGGTTTTAACCCAGCCAGTAGTTCAGCAACCGATTCTTGATGGTAACGCAGTAATTACCGGAAACTTTACTACAGATGGTGCAAATAAGCTGTCAATTGCTATTAATTCAGGAGCTCTACCAGTACCTATCAAAATTATTGAACAAAGAAATATTGGACCTACTCTTGGAGCATCAGAGGTGCAAAAAAGTGTCTACGCAGGTATCGTTGGGTTGTTGGCAGTTGGGCTGTTTATGGTTTTGTATTACAAACGATTAGGTTTTATCGCTTGCTCAGTTTTAATCATCTATGGATTTATTTCTTTGGCTATTTTTAGAGCTATCCCTGTGGTTTTGACTCTATCTGGTATTGCGGGTTTTTTGCTTTCTTTTGGTATGGCGGTTGATGCAAACATTCTTATTTTTGAGCGAATAAAAGAAGAACTACGGGCACAAAAAACTTTAGATGTAGCGATCCGTTTGGGCTTTGGGAAGGCAATAGACGCAATAAAAGATGCCAATATTACTACTTTAATTGTTGCCTTTATTTTGTTTAATCCGCTTAATTGGGATTTTTTTCCTCAATTTGGTTTGGTTAGAGGATTTGCTTTAACTTTGATGATTGGCGTTGCCACAAGTTTATTTACAGGAGTATTTATTACCAGAAGATTAATAAATTGGTTATATAAAAAAGTGTAATAAATAATCATGGTTAATTTTTTAAAATATCGTTTTGTTTATTTGGCAATTTCGCTCGTGGTTATTTTTGCCGGTCTCTTTTCTATCTTGCGCTGGGGATATATCTATTCGATTGATTTTGTCGGAGGGACGAATCTTGACTATCAAATAAATAAGCAACCTTCCAAAGCAGATCTGGAAAAAGTGTTAAAAGAAGAAGGTGTGGAGATCGTTAGCTTAGCAGTAAAGGGAAATGATATTTTGGTTAGGCTGAAAGCAATTGATGTAAAAAAAGAAAATCAAATAAAACAAGCAATTCAACAAAAACTTAAAACAAAAGTTGTAGTCTTGAAATCGGAAACAGTGGGGCCAGTCTTGGGCAAAGAGACCATAAACAAAACGTTAATTGCCGCAGCTGCAGCAATACTGGGGATTCTTTTATATATGAGTTTTGCTTTTAAAAGTTTTGATTTTGCTGCTTCTGCAATAGTTGCCCTATTGCATGATTTTTTGGTTGTTATTGGCAGTTACTCAATAATTTCGCATTTTTTTGGAGCCCAAGTTGATACTTTATTTGTAACCGCTCTTTTAACGACAATGTCCTTTTCCGTTCATGATACTATTATTATTTTTGACAGGATAAGAGAGTATTTCCAGACTGAAGGCAAAGGGAATGTAGAATTTTATGCAAATAGAGCTTTGACAGAAACTTTAGTTCGTTCACTCAATAATTCAATGACTACAATATTTTTATTGCTGGCACTGGCACTTATTGGAGGATCAACAATAAGATTTTTTATTATTACTTTACTAATAGGGACGATAACCGGAACGTATTCATCTCCATTTGTTGCTACGCCAGTTTTGGTCTGGATAGAAAACAGGCGAAAAAAATAATTCACCAATCATAATTAGACGTATGAAAATTTTTAAATATTTGGTGGGGGAAATGCAAACCAATTGTTACTTTATTACTAAAGATAATAAATGCTTGATTATAGATGCGGGAGAATCTGCAGATTCTTTACTGGAAGAAATTCAGAGAAAAAAATTAAAACCTCTAGCTGTTTTTGCAACGCATGGTCATTTTGATCATATTATGGCAGTTGGTGAAATCCAACTCTCGTTCCACATTCCTTTTTATATCTGCGATAAAGACTTATTTCTAGTCAAAAGAGTAAGAGAAACAGCAGAGCATTTTCTAAGGGGCGATATAACTGTTATTCAACCGAAGTTTATAAAAAATTTGCGAGAGAACATCCTTGATCTTTCAAATTTCAAATTTCAAATTTTGTATAGCCCGGGGCATACGCCTGGTGCAGTTTGTTATTATTTTGAGAATGAGGGCTGGTTGTTTACAGGTGATACCTTGTTTAAAGACGCCATTGGAAGATATGATTTCTCCTATAGCGATAAAAGAAAGTTGCAAAAATCTTTGGATAAACTATTTGCTCTGCCTCAACAAACGATCGTTTACCCAGGACACGGCGAGCAAACGACAATTGGGGCAGAAAAAAGACACAGGTTGATATAATCTCTTCTATATCCACCACCTCTGGTGGTGACTATGGAGAAGGTTTAACCGTATCATTTACAATAAACATAGCTTCAGCCTGAAAGGCGCTCAGAACTGAAGCTATGAAACAAACATACAAACGGTTATCCCACAGCGTGTGGTTATGTAAGTATCATATCGTATTTTGCCCGAAATATCGATTTCATATGTTGGTGGGCAAAGTAGAGGTGATGGTAAGAAATGAGCTGTACAGATTGTGTGGCATGAAGGACATGATCGATATTGAGGAGATCAATATTCAATCTGATCATGTACACATGATTCTGTCAATCCCTCCCAAGTACTCGGTCAGTGAAGTCATGGGATGGCTCAAAGGGAAAGTTGCCATTAAGCTCTTTCAAGAGCAGAAAAAGATCAGTAGCCTGTATTGGGGCAGGCACATCTGGGCACGAGGCTACTGTGTATCAACCATAGGCCTCAACGAAGACCAGATACGAAAGTACGTAAAGTGGCAACAACAACGTGAACAATTAGGCTAGAATTTATTATTAATTTGCCTTTCAGGCTGTAGTGCATGCCACCACCTCTGGTGGTGGTATAATTGACTTTCTTCAAGAATATGAGAGGCTATACTCCCGAAAAATACGTAGACCTTGTTGAGAACACTCAGAATATCCATCTGCAAAATTTTATGGCAAGAGAAAGAGATTTTATTATTGGAGTCCCAAATGTTTCAACCAGAACATTTGTTGATCTAGGAGCCGGTTACGGGCGAGTCCTGAGAGATTTAGTAACAGCAGGCAGAAATGTTGTTGCAATTGAGATAAACCCCGATATGTTTGAAGAATTACGACGAAGAGCACAAGGTTTTGACAATGTATCTGCTATCGAAGGAGACATTCTTAACCTACCTGCTCTTCTGAAGGGCCAAGAGGTACAAAACCCCGTATTTTTAATCTTACAAAATACCCTAGGAACAATAGAAGGAGATTATCAAGAATTATTAAAAGTGGTTGTTGAAGAATCTAGAAAGCGAAATGGGGAGCTAGTTTTAGGAATTCTTCGACAGCCCGCATTAGGAGATTGGGGATTGGAGTTTTATGCTAGTTTGCAAGATATGATTGGCGAGATTGATATGGAGAAAACTGATGCCGAAGCTGGAATTTTAATCAGCAAAACAGGTTATGTCTCAAAGTGGTGGACTGATGAGGATATAGAAGGTCTTAAAAAACTCGGCCGAGTAGAAGGTTATCTAGTTGATCCAGACTTTTGTGTCTTACGCCTGAGTTTTAACCGAGCGTAGGATTTGATTTAAAATATGGCAGTTAAGAAAACACGAGAAGAACTTTTAACAGAAATTTTTTCAATAATTAAGAAAAATCCGGGAATAAGACCTTCTGAAATCAACCTGTTATTAGGTATTCCTCATACTTGGAATCTTCGCAAAGCGCTTATCAAAAGAGGCCTAATCCGGAAAGAAAAACACGGAGCAGCAGCTTATTATTATCCCCAAAAGTCGTAAAATATGCTCTGCAGTAAAGGTTATTTAATATGATATGGCACTAAAAAAGGATCTGACTGTTACCGAAATAGAAGATTTCCTTTTAAAAAGTGACATTAAAGACGCAATTAATTTTGATATTACGCCTATTTTGCACCTGAAAATAGAGCAAGGAGGATATTTTGGAGCGTCTAGGCAAATTTTATGCATGGTTGATTTTATTGGTGCTTTATACTGCGGCAATAATAAGGAAACGGGATCTACTAAGAGTGCAGTCAAATTTATAAAAGAGGTAATGGGCAGTCAAGAAATAGACCCAAAATATAAGGAGAACGGAGAAATTTTATATGAAATTTACCGTCATGGGCTAGTTCATTTATATCAACCTAAAAAACTTACTTTAGGCGATAAAAGAAAAATTGAATGGTGTGTACATAAAGGAGGAAGAGTTGATAATATAGAAGCCAAAGATAATGAACAGAATAAAATTGCCATCAAAAACGCTCACCACATGGATATTGTTAAACATACAGACAGAGAGTCTTACTTATTGATAATAAGCCTTGATTGTTTATTTGAAGATCTTAAAAAAGCGATACTAAAATACTCACAGTTAATAAAAAGTGATAAAAAATATCTGTGCAAATGGAACAAGGTGGCAAATTATATTTCTGATTATCATCTTTCTAAAAAACATAAAAAAAATAACATTTTATATAAGAAAAATTAAAAGTTTTATGAACCTTCAGCTTAAAGTTTATATTCTTTTATGAGAAAAATATTTTTGTTTATGTTGACAAGTCTTGATGGGTTTTTGAGGGGCCTAATCATGATCTATCGTGGCATATAGTTGATCAGGAGTTTAATAAGTTTGCTGTAGATCAAACAAGTGAAGTTGGGACTCTTCTTTTTGGCAGGCGGACTTATCAGCTTTTTGAAGATTTTTGGCCAGTCGCTCATAAAGATCCAAATATTTCCAAGGAGGATCTGATAATTGCAGATCTGGTAAATAAGATGCCTAAAATTGTTTATTCTAAAACTCTTAAAAATGTTAAAGAGAAAACCAATTGGAAAAATGTCAGTCTTCGTCACGAAGTTGATACGAAAGAAATAAAAAAATTGAAGAAACAATCTGACCGTAACATTGCAATCTTTGGGAGTAATAACTTGGCAACATCTTTTTTAGAAAAAGGTTTGCTTGATGAGGTAAGGATTATGGTAAATCCAATTGTGATTGGTCAAGGCAGCACTTTATTTAAAGGTATAAAAGGCAAACATAGATTTAAACTTCTCAAAACAAAGACCTTTAGTAATGGTAACGTCTTACTTTACTACCAGGTGAAATAAGTTATAATCAAGCCTTAATGCTTAGAAAACCGCGGAGCATACAAAGGATATATATTTATCTTGTATTAGGAAATACCTTGGCCGCCTCTTTTATCTGGGGAATTAATACTATTTTTCTCTTAAGCGCGGGCTTGAGCAACTTCCAAGCCTTTATGGCTAATGCTTTTTTTACTGCTGGCCAGGTCCTTTTTGAAATCCCCACAGGAATAATTGCCGATACCTGGGGTAGAAGAGTTTCATATCTTTTAGGCTGTGTGACACTTGCTGCCTCAACTTTGCTCTATCTTTATATGTGGCATATCCGCGGTCCTTTTTGGGGTTGGGCTGCCTCATCGGCTCTTTTAGGTCTTGGATTTACTTTCTTTTCAGGTGCTCTTGAAGCATGGTTGGTAGACGCACTTCACGCAACAAAATTCAAAGGGAGTTTGGAGAGTGTGTTTTCAAAAGGGCAGATTGTTGGTGGCGCTGCTATGCTTACCGGTTCAATTGCAGGGGGAGTAATTGCCCAGTATACAAATCTTGGTGTCCCATATATTTTGCGAGCAGTTGTTTTGATGGCTAATTTCGCAACCGCCTTTTTCTTAATGGAAGATTTAGGCTTTCAGCGGCAAAAAATGGGACATCCTTTAAAACAGATGAAGACCATATTTATCAGCTCTGTAGACAACGGCTTGAAAAATCCGCCAGTAAGGTGGGTAATGATTGCAGCACCATTTGCGACCGGAGTAAGCTTTTATGTTTTTTATGCTTTGCAACCTTTCCTGTTAAAGCTTTATGGTAATCCGAAAGCCTATGGTATCGCGGGTTTAGTTGCGGCTCTTGTTGCTGGGGCTCAAATTGCAGGAGGTATTAGTGCAGTACACATTAAAAAATTATTTAAAAGTAGAACTACCGTACTCATCTTGGGCACTTTCTTTACTGGATTGATTTTGTTGGGAGTAGCCTTTGCCAACAATTTCTGGCTGGTTCTTATTCTTATTTTTATGTGGGGTTTAATATTTGCTGCCCTTTCGCCGATTCGCCAGGCTTATCTTAATGGAATTATCCCCTCCGCTCAGAGAGCTACAGTTTTATCTTTTGATTCGCTGATGGGTTCAAGTGGAGGGATTTTTATTCAACCGATCTTAGGAAGAATCGCAGATATTTGGAATTATCCTCTTTCTTATGCTGGAGCTTCAGTTTTTCAATTAGCAGCTATTCCTTTCTTACTACTTGCCAAGAGTGAAAAGGCAAAATCCGACATCATTCGCGATGAAAAAACAACTGGACAAGTGACAGAGAGTATACCTGAAGCAATAAAATAAAGCAGGCTAGGAAATGAATTGTCTTGCGAATAAATCAGCCTCTTTCTCCTGTTTGCGAATTTTCTGTTTCGTTTGTCGCTCCAAAACTGAGTTTCTGTGACCAAGAATAACATGTCCGATCTCATGGGCTATTGAGTATCGAATCTGTGCAGGGTTCTGATGCAGAAGATCGTCGCTTAAGAAAATTAAATGTTGATCTTTTAAATCATTACCTGTGAAAGTAAAAGCCCAAGCATCATCCAGAGTAGACATAAACCAACAATTGGCTGTAATTTGCTTGAGGATATTTCTTGGCATATAAGATAAGGTTTCACAAACGTAAAACTTCATGTGATTTGTTCCAACAAGCTTTCCTTTGAATGCATGATAAATTGCTCTAAGATCTTTTGTCACAGGGAAATTGTAACAGTTTGTGATAAGATAAAAAATCCTGTGGTAAAGTAAGTGAGGTTGTTAAAAAGGATGATTTTCTCAAAGCTCTTCCAAAAAGGAAAGAGGGCAATTTTTACAAATAGATGGTTAATTCAACTTTCACCAAACTTACACCGTTTCTGCTTGCGCTGAGCTTTGGAGAGTTGTTCTAAACACAGTCTTAAATTTTGTAGATTATATGCTATAATATGCTCTAAACTTATGAACCCAGCACGAAAAAAAATCCTCTTATTTTTGTTACTTTTAGTTTGCTTGGCTCTTTGGCCACATAAGATTCAGGCTGCGGAATTTAATTTAGCACCAACTAGAATTATCATCCCCAAAATTGCTGTAGATTTGCCTGTATTTACTGCGCACATAGCTTATAATACTTGGGAGGTACGAACAGATGGTGCTTCTTTTGGAGAAGATACTGCTGAACCGGGAAATCTAGGCAATACCGTTATATTCTCCCACGCAAGGCCCCGTCTTTTCATAGATTTACCGCACTTGCAAAAGGGAGACTATATCCATGTTTTTACTCCGACAGACTGGTTTGTATATAAAGTTACCACTGTTATGATTGTCCAACCTGAAAATACAGTCGTCATCTTTTCAAGTAGTAAACATGAACTCACTATTTTTA
>Ga0209515_10005783_pt1 | contig 15840 bp, 15 predicted proteins | sample Subgroupgradi54m_FD_187454 | JGI IMG/M metagenome (GOLD analysis project Ga0209515, IMG submission 187454) | Subsurface groundwater microbial communities from S. Glens Falls, New York, USA - GMW60B uncontaminated upgradient, 5.4 m (SPAdes)... ...
GAAGTCGTCCTCAAGTTATCGTCACTACTGATGAGACTATCGAAGACCCAAGTATTTTTGCGCTTGAAAAACATCTGGAAGATTTTCTTGTTCAAAATTGGAAATCCACAGAGCTGGGCAAGCGTTATGATATTTATGAAGAAGACGGCGGTGAAATTGTAGGGCAACAATACCCCAGTGATACCGGGCCCATTGACATTTTGGCCATCAGCAAAGACAAAAAAGAGCTTTTGGTTGTGGAACTTAAAAAAGGTCGGGTAAGCGATGTGGTGATAGGGCAGGTTCAGCGATACATGGGCTATGCCAAAGAAGAACTGGCTGAGGAAGGTCAGGCTGTTCGTGGTGCGATTATTGCATTTGAAGATGATCTCAAAATTCGCCGTGCGCTTTTAGTAGCTCCCAACATTGATTTTTATACATACAAGATTCAGTTTAAACTCGAAAAGAAATGATAATGACAGCCCAAACAACACAGACGAAATCGGCAGGATATAAGCGAACGGAAGTTGGCATGATCCCCGATGATTGGGAAGTAAAATCCTTAGAGGAACTATTTTCTTTCAGTGGTGGGTTTACAGCTTCAAGAGAGCAGTTGTCAGACGATGGCTTCTGCTACTTACATTACGGGGATATACATAAGTCGAATAAGACTTATATTGATGTACAAGAAGAATTTCCAAAGATTCCAAAATTAAAAATCCTACTAAATCTCATTCCGAAGAAATCTTTACTTAACGATGGTGATGTCGTATTTGTTGATGCGTCGGAAGATGATGAGGGGGCTAGTAAACATATAGTAGTTAGAAATTCTAAAGATATAGTTTATATTTCTGGGTTGCATACTATTGTTTCAAAAAGCAAAGATGATTCGTTAGAGAATAAGTATAAGCAATATTGTTTCCAAACGAACGATGTGAAAAGGCAATTTAAGTTTTACGCTGTTGGTACTAAGGTAAGTGGTATTAGTAAGACAAATATCGCAAGAATTTTTATACCGTATCCTCCTAAATTTGAACAAGCCGTTATAGCTTCCGTTCTTTCCGATGTGGACGCCCTTGTATCTTCGTTAGAAAGACTCATCGCCAAAAAGCGTGCCATTAAGCAAGGGGCGATGCAGGAGCTCCTTACTGGCAAGCGCCGCTTGTCTGGATTTAGTGGGGAGTGGAAGGTAACGCTTCTCGGCGAAGTCGCCTCAGTGTTAAAAGGAACTCAACTGCATAGTAGTGAGACTAACTTGAACGGGAAATTTGCCCATTTGAATGGAGGCACTACCCCATCAGGCTACACCCACAAGTCAAACACGCCGGAGAATACCATTGCGATTAGTGAAGGGGGTAATTCATGCGGATACGTTCAGTTCATGGCAGATTCATATTGGTGTGGCGGCCATTGTTATTCAGTCATCCCGAATGGTATTGAAAACCGATTTCTCTACCACGCGCTCAAAGGGCAGCAGTCTGCAATCATGGGACTTCGTGTCGGCTCTGGTTTACCGAATGTACAAAAGACCACCCTTCTTGCGTTCAAGTTTCTTTATCCGGCAACCGAGACTGAACAAACCGCTATTGCCACCATCCTTTCTGATATGGACGTCGAAATTGAAGCATTAGAGCAAAAGCTTGCTAAGTATCGGCTGCTCAAACGAGGCATGATGCAAGTATTATTAACTGGAAAGATTCGACTTGTATGACTACGCCAGTAGGACAGATAGAACGTAAGACGCAGGATCGCATTGTGATGCTCTTTCGTGATCGTCTCAAGTACGACTATCTAGGAAACTGGGAAGAACGCGAAGGTAATAGCAATATCGAGGCGGAATATCTACGCGCCTTCCTCATCCGTTCCGGTTATAGCACGCGACTAATTGATAAGGTCATTACCGAATTAAAGCATGCCGCGGATAAGCAGAGCGTGAGCATATATGATCTTAATAAGGACGTGTATGGCTACCTACGCTACGGCGTAAAGATACGAGAAGAACTTTGGCAACATCATCAGACGGTGAAGCTTATTGATTGGGAGAATCCTGGGAACAACCACTTTGCCATTGCCGAAGAAGTGACGGTGCGCGGTAATCGTACCAAACGACCAGACTTAGTGCTGTATATAAACGGAATCGCTTTGGGCGTGATTGAACTCAAGCGTAGTATTGTGTCAGTCTCCGAAGGTATCCGTCAAAATATTGGTAATCAAAAAGATGAATTTATAAAGACATTCTTTGCTACTGTCCAGCTTGTTATGGCTGGGAATGATACGGAAGGCTTGCGTTACGGCACCACCGAAACACCCGAGGAACATTATCATGCTTGGAAAGAACTCGGGCTTGAAACTGAAAATCGTCTTGACCGGCACTTGTTACAACTCTGTGAAAAGCGGCTACTCTTGGAAGTTATTCATGACCTTATTGTTTTTGACAGTGGTACTAAGAAAATTTGTCGACATAATCAGTATTTCGGTGTAAAGGCAGCACAAGAATTTGTAAAGCGCCACGAGGGCGGCATCATTTGGCACACGCAAGGCAGCGGTAAAAGCCTAACAATGGTGTGGCTGGCTAAATGGATTCGTGAACATATGACGGATGCACGGGTACTGGTTCTTACGGATCGTGATGAACTTGATGATCAAATTGAGCAGGTATTTTTTGGCGTTGACGAAAAGATTTACCGTACCACAAGCTGTCGCGATCTTGTGAGTCAACTTAATACGAAGGACAAATGGCTTTTGTGTTCACTGATTCATAAGTTTGGGAGATCCGGGGCTGTTGGTGAAGCGGATATCGATACTTACCTTGCTGATATCAAACGAAATCTTCCTAAAGATTTTAGAGCTAAGGGTGATGTCTTTGTATTTGTTGATGAGTGCCATCGTTCCCATGGGGGAAAACTCCATGAGGCAATGAAGGATCTTTTGCCGGAGGCAACATTCATCGGCTTTACCGGCACACCGCTTCTTAAAATCGACAAAAGAAACAGTATTGGTATGTTTGGGCCGTATATTCATACCTATAAGTATAGTGATGCTGTTGCCGATAAAGTGGTTTTGGATTTACGCTATGAAGCACGACGTGTGGATCAGAATATTACTTCGCAAGATAAGATTGATGCCTGGTTTGAAGAGCGCACCCAGGGGCTGACTGTTGTGGCTAAGGCAGAGCTTAAAAAGCGTTGGGGTACGATGCAGAGCTTGCTTAGTTCACGTTCGCGGTTGGAAAAGGTAGTGTTTGATGTTTTAGATGATTTTTACAAGAAAAACCGCCTTGCCAATGGCCGTGGTAACGCCATGCTGGTTGCAAGCAGCATTTATGAAGCCTGCCAGTATTACGAAATTTTCCAAGCACAGGGCTTTACTAAATGTGCGGTGGTGACTTCGTATGAACCAGGGGCGCTAAGCACCGATACCCGGGAATACGCTGTATATCAGAAAATGTTGGGTGGAAAGACCACCGAGGATTTTGAACGTGAAGCAAAAAAGAAGTTTATCGAACAACCGGGGCAGATGCAACTCCTTATCGTTGTGGACAAGCTCCTCACTGGTTTTGATGCACCACCGGCAACCTATCTTTATATAGACAAGAATATGCAGGATCATGGTCTCTTTCAAGCGATTTGTCGGGTCAATCGACTTGATGGTGATGATAAGGAGTACGGCTACATTGTTGATTATCGTGATCTTTTTAAAAAGCTGGAACGGGCAGTTACAGATTACACTAGTGATGCATTGGAAGGATTCGATAAGGAAGATGTGATAGGGCTTCTTAAGGATCGTCTTGAAGAGGGTAAGAAGGATTTGGAAGATGCGCTTGAAATCGTACGAGCGCTCTGTGAGCCTGTTGCTCCGCCAAAGGATTCATTCGCCTATATTCGATATTTTTGTGGTGATGTTGAGAACCCGTATGCTCTTAAAGAGAATGAGATTAAACGTGTGAAACTTTATAGGTCAGTGAGTCATCTTTTACGCGTGTATGCCGATCTTGCCAATGACATGGTTAAGGCTGGATTTACCAAAGAACAGACACAAGCCATTGAGCGTCAGGTGCGCCATTTTGAGCAGGTACGGATGGAAGTGAAGCTGGCCAGCGGTGATTACATTGACCTTAAGAAATATGAACCAGCGATGCGCATACTCATCGACCGTTACATTACAGCGGAAGAAAGCGAGAAAATTTCAGCCTTTGATGACATGACATTGGTGGATTTGATTGTCAAGAAAGGTGAGGATGTGATCAACGATTTGCCTGAGGCAATGAAGAAAAACAAAGAAGCAGTAGCAGAGACCATTGAGAATAACGTGCGGCGACTTATTATTGATGAAATGCCCACCAACCCAAAGTATTATCAACGAATGTCTGAACTTTTGGATGAACTGGTCAAGCGGCGTAAGCAAGAAGATGTGGAGTACAGAGAATATCTTGCAAAGATCGTGGCACTTTCCAAGCAGGTTAAAAATCCAGAACAATCGTCGTATTATCCTGTGGCTATCAATTCCAAAGCGAAGCAGGCGCTTTACGATAATCTGGAGAAAAATGAGGCTAGGGCACTGGCTATGCATGAGTCCGTTATGGAATCAAGAGAAGCCGATTGGAGAGGCAATCATTTGAAAGAACGAAAAATAAAGATTGCGATCAAGCAGGTATTTACGGATATTCTCGATGATGAATTGAAAAATATATTCGAGATTATCAAAAATCAAAATGAATACTAATTCTTGTATGTTACGGGTTGGGAGTGTGGAGGCGCTAATCGTGCGCAAGCCGATTAAGAATCTACACCTTGCAGTGTTACCGCCGCTTGGCAAAGTTCGTGTGACTGCGCCGCTTCGCATGAAAGACGATGCTATTCAGACGTTAATAGCGACACGGCTGCCGTGGATTAAAAAACAGCAATTAAAATTTGAAGGACAAGAGAGACAGGCAAGGCGTGAGTATGTTTCGGGAGAGAGTCATTATTTTTTGGGGAAGCGTTATAGGCTTGAAGTGGTGTTTGAAGATAGAGCGGCTCACGTTAGTCTGAAAGGAAAAGATAAAATTATTTTGTCCGTTCGACCAAATAGTAACCGTACGAAACGTGAGCAGGTGATGATGGATTGGTATCGAAAAGAGTTACGGGATATAACGCATGAATTGCTTGAGCGCTGGGGAAAAACCATAGGGGTTAAGCCGAGCGCATGGGGTATAAAAAAGATGAAAACCCGTTGGGGTACATGCAATCCGAAAGCGGGCCGGATTTGGTTTAACCTTGAGTTAGCAAAAAAACCGGAGCATTGCTTAGATTATATTATCGCGCACGAAATGACCCACCTTTTGGAGAAAAGCCATAATGATCGATTTAAGACACACATGGACAAATTCATGCCTCGCTGGCGACAGTATAAAGAAGAGCTAAATCGATTAGTTCTAAGTCATGAGCGATGGGATTATTAAAAAATTACTGATAAGAGGAGATAACCTATGGCTAAAAAACGTATTTTTGTGAGTTATGATTATGATAACGATAAGATATTAAAGGATTTTATAATTGGGCAATCCAAATTACCTGATTCACCTTTTGAAATTGTTGATTGTTCTTTAAAAGAAGCTGCTCCTGAAAAAGAATGGGAAGAAAAAGCTCGAAAAGCAATTTCTCGGGCAGAGGTGATGTTAATAATGGTTGGATCGAAGACATATAAAGCACCCGGGGTTTTAAAGGAAGTTAAGTTTGCAAGAGATCTCGGTGTGTCGATTTTTCAGGTAATAGGATATAAGGATGGTGATTACACCGCCGTTCCAGACGGTGGGCGTTTATATAAATGGAGTTGGGATAATTTAAAAAATTTATTAGGTTAGTGATGATGACTTATACGGCTCAGATCGAAGAATTTATCGAAATCTATACTAAAGCAATAAAAGATAACACTGCTGCGATTTTTGCGGGGGCAGGTTTATCGAAGGCTTCAGGTTTCGTAGATTGGAAATCTCTCTTGCGTCCGATTGCTCGCGATCTAAAACTTGACGTAGATCGTGAGACAGATTTAATTGCATTAACACAATTTTACATTAATGAACATGGCGGAAGACATAGAATCAATCAGTTAATATTAGAAGAATTTGCGAGAAATGCTCAAGTAAATGAAAACCATCGGATTTTGGCACGCCTACCCATAGCCACATATTGGACTACAAACTACGATACACTTATTGAAGAATCATTTAAGGAAGCTGACAAGACGCCGGATGTTAAAAAGGAAAAGGAAAATCTTTCAACAAACTTACCAAAACGGGATGCGGTGGTTTATAAAATGCACGGAGATGTTTCACAACCACATAATGCTGTTATTACAAAAGATGATTACGAGAAATTTGATAGAACGAGACATTTGTTTTCTACCGCCCTAGAAGGAGATTTGGTACAAAAGACATTTCTTTTTATTGGTTTTAGTTTCAGTGATCCGAATATTAGTTATATTCTTGGGCGTATTCGTAATCTACTTGGAGAAAATCAGCGAGAGCATTACTGTTTAATGCAAAGAATACAGAGAAAGAATTTTAAAGAAAATAGAGACTACTTGTATGCTAAAACAAAACAGGAGCTACAGATAAGAGATCTTAAACGATATTGTATCAGAGCATTACTTCTTGACGATTATGCTGAAATTACAAAAATTTTAAAACGGATTGAAAATAAATATAAGCTAAAACATATTTTTATTTCTGGAAGTGCTGCAAATTATGGAAAATATAAAGAGAAATCTGCTCAGCTCTTCTTACATAATTTAAGTAAGAAATTATGCGAGAAAAATTTCTCGATTATTACCGGTTTTGGATTAGGCGTTGGTAGTGCCGTTATAAACGGATCTTTAGAGCATGTTTTTAGTACTAAATATCAGCATATCGGAGAATATCTTACGCTGCGGCCATTCCCACAATTTGTAACTGGTAAACAAAAGTTACCAGAACTTTGGCAGCAGTATCGAGAGGAAATGATTGGCAAGGCGGGTATAGCAATTTTTGTATTTGGGAATAAGAAGAATGAAAAAGGAGAAATAATTGATGCTAACGGACTTTGGAAGGAATTTAATATCGCGACAAGCAAAGGGGTAAGGATTATTCCTATAGGAATGACAGGTTCTGTAGCTCAGAAAATTTGGGAACAAATATGGAAAGAAAGGAAAAAATACCTTGGTGCTAACAAAAAGATTCATAATTTATTTAAAAAATTAAACAGTTCAAAGATTAAATTAACCCAAACTATTAATATCGTAATACAGATTATTAATAATTACTTGGAGGAATAAAATGGCTAGGCGAGTTTATTTTGCTTTTCACTATCAACGAGATATCTGGCGAGTTAATCAAGTTCGTAACTCAAATATAGTTGAAGGCTTCGATGAGGCTGGGTTTATCGATTCCTCCCTTTGGGAAGAAGCTAAAAAGAAGGGAGATAAGGCAATAAAAAAACTCATTGATGATGGGTTGGAAGGCACTACGGTTACCGTAGTATTGATCGGCGCAAAGACATCTGAAAGGGAATATGTTGATTATGAAATAGATCAAAGCTGGGAGAGAGGAAATGGTTTGATAGGAATCTACATTCATCAACTTGAAGGTCAGGATGGCAAAACAGATTTTAAAGGAAAGAATCCGTTTGAAAGCGGTTACACAAAGATTAAAACATACGATTGGGTTGATGATAACGGCTATAATAATATTGGTGATTGGGTTGATGCTGCCTACGAGCGTGCGCAGAAAAGGCAGAAAAAATAAGTTTCATTAACATTGTAACAATAAGGCATAAATGTTTTTCGAATATCCTAATGAATCACCTTATGCAAGAGCCTTAAGGGAAGCGATGGAAGCAGAAAATAGACGAAAAAATTTATTGGGAGGGGTGAATCCATTTTCGCAGGGTTTAGAAAGTCTTTACCCTAGTTTTTTAGGTTTAGTTGTGAAAAGAAAGGTATTTATTAGCTATCATCATGAAAATGATCAGGGATGGGCAAATTACATGCAGACAACTTTTGCAGATCAATATGAATTGTTTTATGATAGTTCGCTTGATGAGGAAGTAGATAGTGACGATTCGGAATATATAAACAGAGTAATTCGTGAAGATTTCATCAAGGGTACATCTATAACAATTGTATTGTGTGGGGCTGAAACGTGGAAACGCAGGTTTATTGATTGGGAGATATATTCGACCCTACATCACGAGCATGCTTTATTAGGAATAGCGCTTCCTACAGCTCCTAAAAGTTTTGATGGTAAAGTTACCGTACCTGATCGCCTTCACAATAATATTGTGTCTGGCTATGCACACTGGATAAATTGGACAATTAAAGGTGTTGAGCTTCAGACTGCAATAGAAATCGCAATATCGAAAAGTTCGCAAACTAGATTTATTAATAACAGCAGAGAGAAGATGCAAAAGAGTTTGAGGTAAAGATTACCTTAACCCGGCATCATCACGTGGTAGTCATATGAACAGAGAAATTATTTCCGACATTCGTAATAAACTCTAAGCCTTAAGCATCGTATTAGAGCGTATGGCTGAAGGTAAGACTTTTCCAGAAAGTTTTTTAAATTGGCTATCTATGATTTTAATGTTTGGAAATAGTCAATATTCAACTTGACTTTTTATCAAAATAATTCTTGACAGAAATTTTGATTCTGGTAATATCATTCTCAGAAATTGATTCAATGATTTCTGCTGACACCCCGGTCGGCCAAAGTAGTAAAAATTCCCCAGCAGTTTGTTCTTCCATAGTTTTTTAACGCTCGGTCAATTTCTTTTCCCAAATGAAGAGGTTGAACTTGCAAGATGCGTTTTTTGTGAAGGAGGCCGCGCGTGCGTGCCATTCCACCAAAAATCCAAATCTTGAAGTTCGTATGGGAACAAGGGATTGTCACCGTTGACGATGTAACCCGCCATTTATTCCAGCCCGATAAGTTCCGCGCTGTTCGTATCGCCCTGCATAAACTGGGTGTCGCGCACATTAAATACCCCGGCATTAAGCACGGTATTTGGTTTATTGACAAGCCTGAATTGTACGACCTTTTAAGCTGTTATTTCCCTGATCTGCCCTCATTTGAAGTTCGCCCTGTCCCTGTTATTCAATTCCTGCATTATTTGGAAATCAATCGTATCCGCACGGCAATACAAAACTCCAGCCAGATCATCCTTGATGAGTGGTGGTCTGAAAATTATATCCGTGTCTTGGATCCTGCCTGGCGTGGCAGAGCAGACAATTCAATAATACCTGACGCCATCTTTTGGCGAAAACGCCCGGATGGGACCCGCCAGCAATTCTTCCTTGAGTACGAACGTACTTTAAAGAATAGAGAACGCTATACAGATATTTTTTGTTACTACGCCAAACGGGAGGGGGTACAAAACCGCAATGTCATTTATATTTGCCAAACTCCGTATATCAGACAGGCACTCGTATCTATTGAAGCGCGACTGGCCAAGGTGGGCAAGCTGGAAGGGACAGGTCTGTATTTCCAGTTTGTTACTTTGGAGAGTTTCTATAAAACCTACGGCGATCAACCTATAAATAAGGAGATACTACCATGCGCACCGTCAAACAATGGCTCAAGGCTCCCGGCTGTAAATGTTTCTTGATGTTCATGCTTTTTGTATTTTTGACCAGCCAACCGGCTTTTGCCGATCTGGTCAGCGGCATGGATGAATTGCAGAGCAAGGTCAAAAGCATATGCCAGCCGCTGGCGATCATCTTCCTTATTATAGCCGGCTGGCAAAAGGCAATGGGGAACAGTCAGTTATTCGTGGCCGCCTTAATCGGCACGGTCATTATGTTTGCTTCACCCCAGATCGTTGATTTTGTCAGCGCATCATTCGGGAGGTAGTTTATGCGTCTTTATTCAGAAAAGTGTTTAAGGAATCTTCAGGACAGGATGATCGTCTTTGGCTTTGAAGGGTGGGATATCTTCATGGTTTTGGGGGCCGCTTTGATCCTGCAGATCGTCAAGGTTAACAGCCTTGTCATTTGGGGCATTTGCGGGGTCATGAGCGGTTTCCTTATTTTGGTCAAAAAGGGCAAGCCGGCCAATGCAAGTGAGCATTACATGGACTGGTTTTTTAAGGACAAGCGGTTTACCGCCTTCCCGCAGGCCTTTGCCCACAATATCCGTGGCCGTGAGCTGGATCTAAGGCTCAACGGCCTGCAGGAAATATTACCCTATAGCCATTTTGAAGACGGCTTTTTGGTCTTTAAGGATGATTCTTTATCCGTTGGATATTCAATCACCTGTCCAGGCCTTGATAATCTCTCTTCGGATGAACTGATCGGCTACTCCCAAAAGATTGAAACCTTCCTTAACGGTTTAAGTGACAGAGCGACCTATCAAGTGTTCTTCACCCTGGATAGCGATTATCACAAGGAGATTGACGAGCATAAGGTAATCAAAACCGATCATCCTTTGATCAAGACCATGCACGCCCAACGTATTGAACGCTTTGAGGCGTTAACCAAAGAAAGGCTTTTTAGGCGCAGACAGTGTTACTTGTTGGTTAATTTTGCGCAAGTCCACCTGGGCGGGAGGCCCAGACCGTTTAATTTCTTTAGCAGTATAAAGAAATTAACCGCTGCCCAGGTGGATGAAACCAAAAAGGATTTCCGGCTGGTGCTTAATAATATAGAGGAAGGCATAAACGGCACGGGGTTTGGGGTTAAGCCGCTGGATGAATACGGGCTTATGTGCTTAATGTACAAATACCTAAACCCCGACCGTTTAAAAGAGGGCATTGAATGTCCCAAGCCCAAAGACAATGAGGTATTTGTCCGGCAGGTCTGTTGTTCCGATCTTGCCATAGACGAAAAGAAGGGTGAGTATATTCATTTTGGCGGTTTCTATCACAAATACATATCCTTAAAAGTCCTGCCCGAGGCGACCTTTCCGGCTATGCTGGCCCGGCTGGATTATCTGTCTTTTTGCGAATTCGACGTGGTGGTCAATTTTGAGGCCCCGGAAAAGGAATGGGGCAGAGGTAAAATTGAAAGTATGCGTAAGCGCGAGTATGGCAATATGCAGGGGATGTTTGGGATTATCAACAAGGACGCTCAAACAAAGGTTTCCCAATACGAATACCTGCTTGAGGAAATTCAGCAGAGCAATCAAAAGTTGTTTCGCATGCAGTTGACTGCCCATGTCTATGCCCTGGAGTTTGAAGAAGTCAAAAAGAAAACAGCCGAGGTCATCCGGCTGTTTTCATCTTTGAATGGTACGGAAATGCACGATGAACGCTGGGGCGCGGTCAAGCCGGTCTTTGTCAGCATCTTGCCCGGCTGGACCAAGGAGGCCTCCCGTTGGGTTTTGCTCAAATCAGCCCACCTGGCTGATTTTATGCCGTTTTTTTCTGAATTCAAAGGAAGCGGCAAGGCCGAATGCCTTTTTTACAACACAACCCACGGTCTGGCTTCCTATGACCCGTTTTGCGAAGAACTTTCCGCCTTTAATACGGTGGTTGTTGGGGCTTCCGGTTCGGGTAAGAGTTTTACGATAAACCAGATCATCAATCAATACAGCAAAGACGATCCCGTTGAGATCTTCATAGACATTGGCGGGTCCTACAAACGCCAGGTCATCTTAAAAGGCGGGGAATATATTGATCTTGGCCTTAAAGAGAAATTCACCATAAACCTTTTTGACTTATCCGCAGATCGTAAGTTATCGGACTTTAACGAGGAAGAACAAAACGAAATCCTCATCATCAAGACCAAGACCATCGAGCAGATGATGGGTGGCGTGGCCCGCTTTAATGGTTCAGACCAGATCGTTGAGGATTTTATCTTTCGTTCCATCCAGCGGCTATACAGGAGCGTTGATTATCCGGTGTTAAGTGATCTTAAGGAAGCCCTAAAAGCCACCGGCGAAGCTCATAAAACCCTTCAACAGTTTTATGAGCAGGTTGTCGGGCTTTTAGGGAATTGGTTTGCCGGCGGGCAATACGGCAATTACACGGACGGCAAATCCACGATCTCTTTGGATAAAAGCGTCATTTGTTTTGACTTAAAAGGCCTTGAGAAGTTCGAACGCCTGCAGGCGGTCATGCTAACCATTGTCACCAATTTTGTCTGGGGTAAGATCATGAGTGAGCCGGGACGCCGCAAATTTGTCATTTTTGATGAGTGCTGGAAGCTTTTAAGTACCCCCGAATCCGCCAAATTCATAGCCGAATGCTATCGAACATTCCGTAAATACGGGGCCGCGGCCATATCGGTAACACAATCCTTGAATGATTTTCTATCCGGCGGCCTGGAGCATGCCATTTTAGGCAACTCCAATACCCGCTTTATCCTGCGGCAAAACTCCATGCCGGCCGTTAAGGGCATTGTGGACTATTTTAATTTTAACGAGCAGGAGCAACGTCTTATTGAAACCTTACAGATAAAGAAAGGCGAGTATTCCGAGGTTTTCTTTTCACAATCAAAACAACTTCAACATATAAGCGCCAAGATGGTCATATGCCCAACGCCTATTGAGTATTGGGTAGCCACAACGGACGCCATGGATCTTAATTATTACGAGAAGGTCAAAGCCAAGAATCCGGCCCTGAACATGTACGAGGGGTTACAGCAATGCGCCAAGGATTTTCAGCGCGGGGTGGGGTATGAGAAGACAAACTATTAACGAAAGGACGCCTTTATGATGGACAAATACCTTTCGGTTGGGTTGATCTGTTTGTTGACCGCCGGCTGTACCATGCGCCAGGCCGGTTATACGGCCTTAGGCGCAGGGGCAGGTGGGGGTATCGGGTATTCCTTGCACCATGACGGCAAGGAAGCGGCCATAGGGGGCCTGGCCGGGGCCTTGACCGGCAATCTGGCGGCCCAATGGCAGGATAAAGCAGAGAAAACCAAGCATGACAAGGTTTATCAGGAAGGGTACAAACAGGCCAGGGTGGATGTGGCCGTCCATGATTGGGAAACCAACACGGGTAAGGACCTAGCCAAACGGGAGCCCAAGCGGTTAGTTAGCGTCATGATCCCTAAGCGTGAAGAGAACAATGTTATTTACGACTCCCAAGAAGTGACGGTAGAGGATTACAGATGAAAAGATTTTTGCCTTTAGCTGTCTTTACAGTTCTGGTTTATCCCCCGTCATATGCTGTAGCGACTCCCGATTCTACTGCGGCAATCATGCACCAAACAGCCGTGCAAACAGCAGAACACCTGCAACGGTTAGCCGAGATGATAAGAACCATTAAAACATTACAGGAACAATTAACAAGCACGAGAGGATTACTGGAATTAGCCAAGCAATCAGCCCAGGGGGTGGATGGCATTGAATTGATCGGGGATTTTCATAATATCACTTTGGGAACGAATAGCGTTATCCGTAATATTCAATCATATATGGGTTCGACAGAAAATTTTTCAGATCGTTGGAATAGACTTTTTGGTTCGTTGGATCTATGGGTTCGCGATGCCAATGACGTTTTCAGCAATATTGACGTATCCGATAAAACAAATACAGCCGGGTATTTAATTGGGGATAGTTTTCAAGGTCTGTATGAGAAGAATTCCAATATGGTATCTCAATTTGTTGAAAATTCCAAACAGGTCAGCGAGAAGGGGGCCTTAAAGCAGATCGCTCAGCAAATGGCGCAACTGATACAGATGGAGAACAATAACATGTACCTTTTGGCCCAAATACTGAAAAGTCAGAGCATCGAATCTTCCAACGACAATTTGAAACGTAAAGAAGAAGCCATAAAATTTGAGCAGGAAAATCAGGGTATTAAGGCCTTTAGGGGACTTGTGGACGATAAAACTTTTAGGATTTAGGAATATGGACGTAGTGCTTTCAGCGGTCAAGACAGATTTAAACAGAGTTCTCGATGCCGGGCAGTATATGCTGGTTTCATTTTTCTTGTTGGCGGTATTTGTCAATTACGTTGGGATTTTATCTCGTAGCATTAATTGGGCGGATGTGGTTCTTCGGTTGGCAATCGGCTTTGTTCTTCTACAGAACTATGTTTGGATCATGGATACAACTCGCAATATTGTTATTAGCGTCGATGAAATGCTTAACCCGAACCAGGATTTTATCAGCCAATATGCCGCCATGAGTGACAATATCTGGAAACTTCACGAAGCATCTACCCGGCCGAGCATTGTTTCGCAGATCAAATTTATATTTAGCTCGGCCATTTTTCATAATCTGATCATTAATTTTTCTTTCCTTTTTTATGCGCTCATTGCCAAAGTCATGGAAGCGGTAAGGTATTCCTTAGTTGCGATTTTGTATAAATTAGGGCCGGCGCTTATACCTTTTGTTTTGTTTCGATCAATGACCAATGTGGTCAAGGGTTGGTTTACCAGTTATGTTTCAATTCTTTGTTGGCCGATCCTTTGGCATATTGCCTTAGGTATAGCCGTTGGTGTAAGCGGCAATACTCATAGCGTAGAGCAATTTGCTTGTACCAATTTTGCTGTGTGTTTTGTGCTGGTTTTCTCGCCATTGATCATCAATGGTCTTATTGCTGGCATAGGAGCAAGCTCCACATCGGTGTTGGCGGGCTTTATGTCTTCCAGGTCGGCCGCCAGTTTTATGACCGCAGCCGGGCAAGTGGGAGTTGCGGTTGCGGCATACAGGGTTGTCGGTCCACTTATCCAGAAATTACCCGGCTCTCCTACAACAGCGACAGGCAAATTCAAGGATTTGATGCTGGGTGAAAAAGGCAAAGGAGCAAAGCCATGAGTGAACTTGTTTTTAACCGTGTCATCTTGGAAAAACATAACCGTGTTTTGACTTGGGCTGTGATGATCTTGCTGGGGCTTAATTTGATCTTCGTTTTTTGGTTTATGCGGGCTTCGGGTCAGCCGCCGCTTATTGTCTTTGCGAAAGACGGCCAGCTGGAAGTCCTCAAAACCAGGGACCTTAAGATGGACGAGGCATTCTTGAAGGATTTTGTGAAGATGGTCACCGGGCAATACTTGTCCTTTAGCGTTTCGTCCTTGCCTAAACAGATCGAAGGCATAAAGCCGTACCTGGCTCCCAAGCCGGTTGAAGGCATCCTTGCTTCTTTCAAAAATAATCAGACAGCCATCGAAAAAGAAAGCATTTCCCAACAGTTTGTGATCAATGCCATTACCATCACCAAGAAAACGGATCCTTTTTGGGTAGAGGTCGAGGGCACAAGAAACATCCGGGCCTCCGGCAATGACAAAAGTGCCGCTGTCACCTATATCCTTGAGATCAAGAAAATAAAACCCAACGAAGAAAACCCCTACGGTTTATTAATGACCGATATGATCGAGAAAGGACAAACAAAATGAAAACCTTAATACTCATCACGTTCATGTTTTTATCCAGCCCGCTTTGGGCCAATCAGGATAACCGTTACTTGCAAACAGGCAAGGTGCAATACGAGACCCCGCTGGAAGAAGATGTGCTCAAGGTCAATACGGCTTTAGGGTATTGTACGGTCCTGGAGTTTGCGGAAAAGCCCATGCTTGTAACGGTGGGGGACAATTCGCTGATCCAGGTGGAAATACCCCAGAACTCTAAAAGTGTGGTGATCAAACCAATGCAGGAGGCCGGGGAAACAAACCTGTTCGTTTTTACCCCAAGTCAGCGGTTTAATTACAACGTGACCATCGGTGATCCGACCCAGGTGGACTATGTTCTGGATTCCAAGCAAGCCCTCAAGGACAAGGACAAAGGCCCTAAGAGGTTATCGCTGGGGACCGTCTTGAAAATGGCAAGGTCATACGCGGGCTTAAAGTCATTGGGCGTTATCAATCAGCGTGAATTTATCCAGAAAGACATTTTTAATCAGTGCTCCTATCCGCGGGTGAGCATTGATTTTATAGAGGCCTTTGCCAACAAAGACCCGCATT
>Ga0209515_10005784_pt1 | contig 15839 bp, 8 predicted proteins | sample Subgroupgradi54m_FD_187454 | JGI IMG/M metagenome (GOLD analysis project Ga0209515, IMG submission 187454) | Subsurface groundwater microbial communities from S. Glens Falls, New York, USA - GMW60B uncontaminated upgradient, 5.4 m (SPAdes)... ...
TCCGATCTCCTTGGGCAAAATCACCAAAGCCGACTACCAATTGAAGGCGGACGGCATCTCCGCGAGATTACGCCTTTTCCTTTATTTCCTCTTCTCCATGCTCGTGGCCGTGTTCGCCTATAAATTCATCCCCGGCCTCTCCGGCCACCTGACCATGCCCTTCGTCAAGCCCGAAGTCTGGTTCCCGCGGCTTCCCAACTGGGCCTTCATCGTGCTCATCTGCGTGGTGACCACCTCCAGCGCCAACGGCGCCAATTTCACCGACGGTCTCGACTCCCTGGTCTCGGTCCCCATCATCACGACGTCATTGTTCGCGGGGATGGTGGCCTATATTTCCGGCAACGCCATCTTCGCCAAGTATTTCCTAATCCCGCACATTCCCGGCGGGGACGAGCTCTTCCCCATTTGCACGGCCATAGCCGGATCGATGTTGGCCTACTTGTGGTACAACAGTCCGCCCGCGGAGATCTACATGGGGGATGCCGGTTCCATCGGCTTCGGCGGCGCCATCGGCATGATGTTCATCCTGCTCAAGATCGAACTCTTCCTCCCCATCGTGGGCGTGGTGTTCCTGGCCGAGGCCATGTCCGTGCTCCTGCAGATCATGGGTTTCAAGATCACCAAGCAGTTCCGCAAGGACAAGACGGGGCGAAGGCTGTTCCTGCGGGCCCCGTTGCATCATCACTACCAGATGAAATGGAAGGAGCGCTTCGATTCCGGCCAGGCGCTGAACTCGAAAATCATCTGGCGCTTCCATCTGGTCTCGATCCTGGCGCTGATCATCGGCAGCCTGATCTTCTTCAAAGTCAGATAACGGACATCCATAGCGTCCGTTGATAAGGGCGCATCCACGCGCGCTCTCGAGCATTACAGAGAAGTCCGGCGGTGATTTCCCGGGACGCCCGCGAGGGAAAATCTTATCTTTCCCTGACCGGCCGGGACGCATTCGAAGGGGGATGCCAGCGGCCATAACCGGGGGATTGCAGGCCTGATGCCGGACAACGTAAAACTGAAACAGGCGCGCGAAGCGGCGGCCCGATTCCAACAAGATCACCTCTTCGGACATTTCCCGTCGCTGTCGGTTCCCGAGCAAGACGCCCTGGTTGAGCAAGTCCTGTCGGTGGATTTCGGGCAGCTCGCCGGATTGCACCGCGATCTGGTCAAAAACCAGACGGGCGCGGCCTCGGAAGAAAGCATCCAGCCCTTGCGCGCCAAGCCGTGGGACGACTACTCCGTCACCGAACGGGCCACCCTGGCGAACCAGGGCATGCGCGCCCTGCGCGAGGGCAAGGTCGCAGCCTTCCTGGTGGCCGGCGGCCAGGGCACACGTCTCGGCCACAACGGACCCAAAGGCGTTTTCGACATCGGCCTGCCCTCCCGCAAATCCCTGTTCCAACTCCAGGCTGAACGCATCCTGCGGCTGTCCCGCCAAGCGGGCAAGACCATCCCCTGGTACATCATGACCAGCGAGGAGAACCACGCGGACACCACCGGCTTCTTCAAGGAGCGGCGCTTCTTCGGCCTGGCCGAGCGGGACGTGTTCTTCTTCAAGCAAGGCGAAATGCCCGTGGTCGACGCGGACGGCAAAATCCTGCTGGCCTCCAAGGGCAAGCTGTCCATGGGGCCCAACGGCAACGGCGGCTGCTTTCTGGCCCTGGCCAAGAGCGGCGCCTTGGCGGACATGAAGAAGCGCGGCATCGAGCATGTCTTCTTCTACAGCGTGGACAACGCGCTGGTGCGCGTCTGCGATCCCCATTTCGTCGGCTTTGCCATATCGGAAGGCAAGCCCGCCGCCAGCAAGGCCGTGATCAAGGTCCAACCCGAGGAGAAGGTGGGCGTGCTCTGCCTCCGCAACGGCAAGCCTTCCGTGCTGGAATACTCCGAGATGACCGAGGAGATGATCTACTCCAAGACCGCGGATGGCCGCTTCCTCTACGACTCCGCCAACATCGCCATGCATCTTTTCACGCGCTCCTTCCTGGAAACCCATGCGGGCGCATCATTGCCCTTCCATCTGGCGCATAAGAAAATCGCCTACGTGGACCCGGCCGGAAACACCATCACCCCTGCTTCGCCCAACGCCTACAAGTTCGAACTCTTCATGTTCGATTTGTTTCCCATGGCGGGCGAGATGGCGGGCCTGCTGGTCCGCCGCGAAGAGGAATTCGCTCCCGTGAAAAACAAGGACGGCGTGGACAGCCCCGCCTCCGCGCGCGCGCTGCTCCTGGATCTCCACCACAAGTGGGCCGTGGCCGCCGGCGTCAGCGAAGAAGAGCTTAAAGGCAAGCTGGTGGAGATCTCCCCGCTTTCCTCCTATGGGGGCGAAGGCATCAACACCGCGCTCATCCGGTCGCAGCTGGGCAACCCCATCATCCACGTCTCCTGAGGGCCGAGCCGATGCGCGTGCGGAAAGCGGCCCTCGCCTTCATCTTCATCACCGTGGTGCTGGACATGCTGGCGCTGGGAATCACCATCCCCGTGCTGCCCAAATTGATCCTGGGTTTCAAGGGCGGGGACAGCGCCGGAGCGGCCGCGGTGTACGGCATCTTTGGAACCCTCTTCGCGGGCATGAACTTCCTGTTCGCGCCGGTGCTGGGCGCGATTTCCGATCGCTACGGCCGGCGTCCCGCCATCCTGATCAGCAACCTGGGCCTGGGCTTCGACTACATCCTCATGGCCATGGCCCCGTCGCTGGCCTGGTTGTTCGTCGGCCGCACCATCTCCGGCATCTGCGCCGCCAGCTTCAGCATCCCCAACGCCTACATCGCGGACGTGACGACGCCGGAAAAACGCGCGGCGGGCTATGGGATGCTGGGAGCCGCCTTCGGCCTGGGTTTCGTGTTCGGTCCCGCTTTCGGCGGATTGCTGGGCGCGGCGAATCCGCGTCTGCCTTTTTGGATTGCCGCGGGCCTGAGCCTGGCCAATTTCTGCTACGGCTTTTTCATCCTGCCGGAATCCCTCCCCAAGGAAAAGCGGGCGGCCTTCGATTGGAAGCGTGCCAACCCCGTGGGCTCCATCGCCCTTCTCCTCACCTATCCCGGGTTGCCGCTCATCGCCTTGATCGTGATGTTCTCCTTTTTGGCGCATGAAGTGCTGCCGAGCATGTGGGTGCTGTATACGGACTACCGCTATCATTGGGACGCGCGCACGGTCGGTTTCACTTTGGCGGCGGTAGGCGTGTTCAGCGCGATCGTCCAGGGCGGTCTCATCCGTCCGGGCGTGAAGAAAATGGGCGAACGGCGCGCGTTGCTGTTGGGCCTCTTGTGCGGGGCCGCCGGGTTCGCGGTCTATGGATTGGCCCCCACCCCCCTGCTGTTCTGCCTGGGCATCCCCTTCGGCGCCTTGTGGGGATTCGCGGGCCCCTCGGCCCAGGCCCTGATGACGCAGAAAGTGGGCCCGAGCGAGCAGGGCCGCCTGCAAGGCGCCCTGGCCGGATTGCGGGGACTGACCGGCATGATCGGTCCGCCCATGTTCACCTCCGTTTTCGCGCTTTTCATCGGCGCGCATTCCCCGCGGCCGGTGCCGGGAGCGCCGTTTGTACTCGCCGCCGCCTTGTTGCTGGCCGGTTTTTGCGTCGCCTTGATCGTTGCGAAGCCCGTGGCGAAACCCGCGGCTCCGGCCACGCCCTAAGCTCCCTGCAATTCCGAAGCTAAAGGGTTCGCAGCGATTCGATTCCTGCGTGTCCAATCCTGACCGAAATTCCCGTAAGCTGTTCCCCCCTGGTGATCTTCCTCACATTTAATAAAGTTTTTTCTTTACTAATTAGCCCGGTGATGATATATTCCGATCATGAAGCCATCGAAAAACACGCGCCACGCCCTGCTCGACATTCTCAAAAGGGAAGGCGCGCAGGACGCCCAGACCCTGGCCAAGCGCCTGGGCATCACGCCCATGGCCGTGGGCCTGCAGCTCTCCTCCCTGGTGGATGAGAAGCTGGTGGCCGCGGAACCCGAGCCCGCGCATCCGGGGCGGCGCGGACGGCCGGTACATCGCTGGGCGCTGACGGAAGCCGCCAACCGGGTGTTCCCGGACGCCCATGCCGTGCTGACCGCGGGACTGCTCGGTTCATTGCAGGAAATCTATGGACCTCAGGGCATGCAGAAGCTGCTGGACGCGCGTACCCATCAGCAGGAAAAGGACTATGCCGGCGCCCTGCCCGCGGAGGCCGGGCTTAAGGAGCGCGTGAACGCCTTGGCCCGCCTGCGCGATCGCGAGGGCTATATGACCGAGGTGGAGGCGGATGGAGCCGGTGGCTACCGGCTAATCGAGAACCATTGCCCCATCTGCATCGCGGCCAAGACCTGCCAGGGTTTCTGCCAGAGCGAATGGCAGGTCTTCAGCAAGGTGATGGGGCCCGGCGCGGAGGTAACCCGCGAGGAACATATGCTGGCGGGCGCGCGGCGTTGCGTGTATTCCATCAAGCCGGTGGCGAAGCCCATCGGAAAACCGGAACCCCCATCGGATAAAAAGAATCAATCGGATAAAAAAAACCTGACGAAAAAAAAATCGACCGGAGGCGGAAAATGAGGAGAGCGGAAGGCAAGCACATCGTCGTGACCGGAGCGTCCAAGGGGCTGGGACGGCAGTTGGCCCTGGATTTCGCGCGCGAGGGCGCGGCGGCCATCGCCCTGGTGGCGCGGCATGCGGACCGGTTGTACAAGGTGCGGGAGGAGATCCGCGATCTCTCGCCCCGCACCAAGGTGATCGCCCTGCCCGCGGACTTGCGCCATTCCAAGGCCGTGGAACGCGTGGCCGCGGCCGTGCTGTCGGAATTCCATGGGCGCTTGGACGTGCTCATCAACAACGCATCGGCCCTGGGCCCCTCCCCCATGCCCTACCTGCTGGACTATCCACTTGAGGAGTTCCGCCGGGTGCTGGACACCAACCTCATCGCGCCCTTCCTGCTGACGCGCAAGCTGTTGCCCGCCATGCTCGAGAACGGCGGCGCGCTTATCAACGTGACCAGTGACGCGGGAGTTACGGGGTATCCCGGCTGGGGCGCCTACGGCATCTCCAAGTTCGGCCTGGAAGGCCTCTCCCAGACCTGGGCGCAGGAACTGGCAGGCACGGGCATTCGCGTGAATTGGGTGGATCCGGGCAACATGGACACGGACATGCATCGGGCCGCCGAACCCGGCGAGGATTCTTCGCAATGGGCCGATCCCGCCGCGGTCACGGAGATATTCCTGCATCTGGCCTCGGATGCGGGGCGGGGCGTGCGCGGGCGGCGCTTCCGGGCCCAGGACGATTGGCGGCCCTTGGCTGACGAAGCCGGCCGTGAGACCGACCGTGAGAATGGTCGGGAAACGGGACGCGAAGGCGAACCCCAATCCGCGGGCGCGCTCGCGGGCAAGGAGGGATGAGCCATGGTTCTGCAAGCTCCCTTCCGTTTCTCCCTACCCGATGAGCTTTCGGCCCATGAGCCCCCGGAAAAGCGCGGGCTGACCCGCGACGGCGTGCGCCTGTTGGCCGTGGATCGGCGAGAAGGCGTCCTCACCCACGCGCGTTTCAACCACATCGCGGATTTCCTGAAGGCCGGCGATTGCCTGGTGTTCAACGCCAGCCGCACCCTGCCGGCGGTCCTTACCGCCTTGACCGAACGAGCGGTTTCCTGCACGGGCCCAGGCGCAACCGGTCAACCCGTAGCGGCGGGCCATCGCCTGCAACTGCGCCTGGCGCGCCGCTGGGAAGACGGAGCCTGGTCCGTTCTCCCTTTGGCCGGAGACGATGAGCCCTGGACGGGAGACCTGATGGGCACGCGCCTGGTCCTGGCTGCGGGAGGTCCCGCCGGGATCGATTTGTCCGCGGAGGTGTTGCAACGGGATCCTCTGGTGGATCGTCTGTGGAAGATCCGCTTCTCACTGGAAGGCTCGCCCCTGATGGAAGCCCTGTCGCGCCTGGGACATCCCGTGCGCTATTGGTACGCCGAAGGCCCGTGGGATCTGGATTACTACCAGACGGTGTATGCGCGCGAACCCGGTTCGATGGAAATGCCTTCCGCCGGCCGCGCCTTCACCTGGAAGTTGTTGCTGGACCTGCGCGCCCGGGGCATCGATACCGCTTTCCTGGTCCTGCACGCGGGCCTGTCCTCCTATATGGATCAGGAATTCGATGCGGGGCATCCCGCCTCGGTGGAACCTTTCCGCCTGGATGCGCTGGCGGCGCAAACCATAAACCGCGCCAAGACCCGGGGCGGCCGCGTCGTGGCGGTGGGCACTACGGTGGTGCGGGCCCTGGAAAGCATCGTGGACGCAGCGGGTAAGGTAAGGGAAGCCCGGGGTTCCACTTGCCTGCGCATCACGCCCGGCTATCGTCTCAAGGTAGTGGATGGATTGTTGACCGGTTTCCATGAACCGGAGGCGAGCCATCTGGATTTGCTGACGGCGTTTTTGCCGGTGGAAAAACTAAGGCCGGTATATGAAGAAGCGATCAGGGGAAAATATCTTTGGCACGAGTTTGGGGATTTGAATCTGATATTGTAAGTCGAAAATGGGATTGGCGGATTTTGGTGCGGAGTGATTTGATGCGGGGGAGGTTGTGACCCCAGACTCCCGACTCCAGACGTGAAGCCGCGCCAAGCGCATATGCAATTCCCAACGCTCGCGCTCAGCCTCAAAACTCTCTTTCTTCACTCCTCTTTCACAAACTCCTCCGAAACCCATCCCTTGCATTCCGCGGACACGTAGAGCCATCCCGGTTTGCGCGCCAGGATTTTCACGGCGGCGCCGCGCGGCAAGGCATCGGCGGCCTGGGGAGCGGCAGGCGACGGATCGCGGCGGATGTTGAGGGTGGAGGCGGTGACGATGCCGGAGCCGAGGGGCTTGACCACCACGGGGGCGGGCGGATCGGTTTCATTGCGATCGGCAGCCAGGAGTTTTTCCCGGAATTTGTCGAGGGGAAAGGCGGGTCCAGGATCGGTTTTGCGGCCGGGGGCGATTTCCTCGTGGCCGAGGATCTGCTTGATGGGATAGGCCTTGATGAGCAGGGAGCAGATTTCGCGCACGATGTCGATGTCCTGTTCCTGGTAGCGGTGCCAGAAAGTGGAGACGGACTCGTTGCGGTGGACGCCCGCGAAGACGTCGGCCTGGGCGTATTCCCGGCCGAACCAGGAGAAGAATTTGTCGCCCTGCTTGTCGAGGCGGCCGGCATTGTCGATTTCGATGCCGATGGAGAAGTCGTTCAGGCCCGTGCGGCCCTCCCAGGCGCTTTTGCCCGCGTGCCAGGCGATGGTGTCGAAGGGTACCAGCTGGGTTACGCTACCGTCGCGGCCCACCACCAGATGGGCCGAGGCCTTGACGGCGGGATCGGTGAGGGTCTTGATCGCGGACTTGGCGTCCCGGCCCGCGGTGAAATGGATGATGATCGTGTCCGGCAGGCCGGGCTTGTAGGTTCCGCCCTTGTTGGGCGTTTCGCCTGCGGTGACTTTGCGGGACTCATCGCCCTGGAGCAGGTGGTTGACGATTTTCAAGGGTTCCTCCTTCGGCTTCGATCCGGGTTCCTGAGACGTGCGACCGCGAACGCGGGACGAGGCCTCGGGACGCGGAGCCGATCCAATATAGACGCTCGTGATGGGGCAACGGTAATGCGGGAAGGCCCAACGGGTATTTAGGGGAGCGCGAGGGAGGACGCCGATGCGAATCCGGAACCCCTATCGTCAGGATCCGGAACTCCTGTCGAAATGGAAGCGATGGGACGCTACTTTTCCAGCCAGAGCACGGCTTCGGCTTCGTTGTCCGTGACCAGGATCAGCATGCCGCGGTTGAAGGCGGTATTTTCCGTGATCTTGTCGACGACGCCGGAATTGCCGAGGACGGATACGCGCAGATTGGGAAGCAGCACGGCAGCCCCCTCGGCGATCCGGAAGCGGGCAAAGTTGTCGAAGTGGTAGCTGGTGCGGCGGATGTCAACGAGATATTTGACCTTGGGACCGGCGCCGGCGCGATGGTCGCGCATCCGCTCCACCATGTCGTGGAACGCCTTTTCACTGAACTTGCCCGTGCAAAGGACGGTGCAATACACTTCCCCGGCGAAGAATTCGATGTTGTAGGTAGGATCGGACATTTCCGGACTCCTGGGCGCTGCATAAAACCTATTAATTGTTGCTCCCGTTTTTCCTATTTTTCGGCCTGACTTGCGCACCCCCCCGCAACCCTGGAGAAAAGCCACATGGCCATCCTGCGTTATTTCGCCTTGATCTTGGTCACAATTTGTTCTTTTTTGGGTTGCTCAAAAAAAGAGAAGGCGCAAGCAGGCCCCGGCTCCACCTCCATCGCGGAGGATCTGGCCAAGCCCCTGGATCTCTCTAAGGCCGTGGTGGCCAAGCCTGCGACCCTCGTCTCCGTGACCGCCAACCTGGATCTGGAATTCGATCGCGAACTGGCGCCGCCCCATCTGCGCGGACAATTCCTGAACCAGAATCCCTTCTCCTTTACGCCCGAAATCCCGGGTCGCACGCAGTGGCTGGACGGCAACGCCATCCGCTTTCTGCCGGACGATCCCTTGCCTCCGGGAGTTTCCTTCCAAGCCGTGTTCCACGGCAAGGTGGCGCTGGGGGAACAGCGCAACGTGAACGACTTCGCGTTCGGCTTCAAGGTGGCCGAGCAGGAAATCCTCGAGTTGGACGGGGACTTTGTTCCCGATGCGCAGGCGGGCAAGACCCGGTATGAAGGCGTTCTGAGCTTCGCCCAGGGTATCGATCCGGAAAAGTTGAAGAACGATTTGGAGATCTCCGGTCCCCAGGGCCGCCTGGATTTCAAGCTGGAAGCCGGCGACGCGCCCAACCGCGCCCGCGTGGTCACTTCCGCCTTGGACCGCGTATTGGTAGGGCGCAATTTCCGCTTCTCCCTTCCGGACAAATACACCGTGAACGCGGGACCCTGGAAGCGCGACGTATTCCTGGCGGGCAAGGAACTTTTCCGCGCGGTGGCGAATGAAGAGATGTCCGATCCCGACGCGGGGGAGCTCAGCTACGGGATCCGCTTCAGCGAGCCGATCAAGGAAGGCATGGACCTCACGGGGTTCATCGATGTGCAACCGCAGGTGGAATACCGCGTGGAGATCCAGGGCAAGTACCTGAAGCTGAAAGGCAAGTTCGAACCCGGGCAGCAATACAAGGCCACGCTGACGACCGGATTTCCCAGCGCCTTCGGGAACAAGCTGCCCCAGAACTACGTGATCGACATGACCTTCACCAACCGCCAGCCGGAAGTGAAATGGTTTTCCGAAGGCGTGTTCCTGCCCTCGGAGAACAAGTCCAAGCTGCAGCTGAAATCCATCAACGTGGGCAAGTTCAAGGTGGAGGTGAAGGAAATCTTTTCCGGCAACCTGGGTTTCTTCCTGCAGAGCAACGGCTTGGGCGGCCCGCACGGCAACCGCGGAGGCGGCGGTTATGGAGGCGGCGGCGAGGACGAGGAAGGGGACTATTCCAACGACCCCGGCAACTTCAACGATATGGAACGGGTGGGCAAGACCGTATTCCTGAAGGACTTCGCCCTGGACGCGCCGCGCAACAAGTGGCTGAAAAGCGAACTCGACCTGTCGAAGGTGTTCGCGGGCAAGCAGGGCCAGGCCTATATCCTGCTGGTCTCCTTCGAGAAGAAGAACCTGCTGGGCCATTGCCAGAACAACCGCGACAGCGCCGGGCCCGGCGATCTGTATTACGAGGACAAGGGTTATTACCGCAATCCCTGCCATGACGGCTTCTACTACGGCAACAACAAGGCCCAAAAGCTGGTGTTGGCCTCCAACACGGCGCTGACGGTCAAGAAGACCTCGGACGGCATCCACGTGTTCGCCACGGACGTGCTCACCGCCAAGCCCGCTTCCGGGCTCAAGCTCAACCTGTTCTCCATGCAGAACCAGATTATGAATTCCGGAAGCACGGACGGGGACGGCCATCTCTTCTTCTCCCTGCCCCGGCCCAAGAACGACACCGCCGAGAACCGCATCCCGGAGCAGCAGCCTTTGTACGTGCGCGGGGATCTGGATCAAGGCCTGGCCGTGCTCAAGCTGGATCATCCCGCCTGGGAGACCAGCCGCTTCGAGGTGGACGGCGTGTACGGCACGCCCGGCGGCGTGAACGCTTTTATCTATGCGGATCGCGGCGTGCATCGTCCCGGGGACACCATCCAGCTTTCCGCCATCTTCCGCGTGAACCGCTTGCCGCCTCCGGAGAACCAGCCCATCATATTGCAATTGCTCAATGCCCGCGGCCAGCAGGTGCTGGAGACGCGGACACAAACCGGACCCACGGGACAGGTGCACTTCGCCCTGGCCACCAAGCCCCTGGATCCCACTGGTACCTGGACCGCGCGGCTGCGCCTGGCGGACCAGACCTTCGAACATCCGCTCAAGGTCGAGACCGTCAAGCCCAACCGCTTGAAGATCCACATGGAGCTGCCCGACCATATCGCCGCGCCCGCCAAGGGGCCGGCCTTCCTGACCGGCGGCATCGAGGTCAAATACCTGTTCGGCACGCCGGCCGCGGACCTGAAGCTCAAGACCAGCGTGCGCGTTTCGGAGAAGGCCAAGGAATTCGGCCGCTATCCCGGCTTCGCCTTCGAACACCCCGTCAAGCATTTCCCGGAAGAGGAAGAACTGATGGAGGACAAGGAGCTGGACGGCCAGGGCAAGTTCACCCTCAAGCAGGCCCTTCCCTCCCTGAGCAAGGCCCCGGGCGGCCTGCAGGCGCGCGTGGCCGTGACCGTGTACGAAAAGGGCGGCGGCTTCACCGAGCAGACGCGCCACGTGGACATCGATCCCTATGCCGCCTACGTGGGCGTCAAGAATCCCGTGGCCTCCAGCTATGCGCGCCAGGGGGAAACCTACAAGGTACAGGCGATCGCCCTCGATCCCGCGGGCAAGCCCTTGGCGGGCCGCCGCCTGAAGCTGCGCGTCTGGCTCAACCGGCATTACTGGTGGTGGGACTACGACGGGCACGACAAGAAGGATTTCCGCACCATGGCCAACACCTTCATGGTGGAAGAGCAGATGGTGATCTCGGAAGCGGCGCCGGTGGTCCTGAAGGTGAAGCTGGAGGACGAAGGCGAGCATCTCATCGAAATCCGCGATGAGGCTTCCGGCCACGAGTCCGGCTTCTTCCTGTACTCCTCGGAATGGGGTAGCGGCGCCGCTACGGACCGCAAGGAAAAGGGCTTCGTCGACATCGGCCTGGACAAGAACACCTACCAGCCCGGCGACGACGGGAAACTGAGCTTCAAGTCGCCGGCCCAGGGCATGGCCCTGGTCACGTTCGAGCAAGGTTCGAATCTGATCAAGAGCTTCTGGGTGGAAGCCAAGGCCGGCGTCACCACCGTGCCCTTCCAGGTGGATCGCGCCATGGTGCCCAACTTCTACGCCTCCGTGAGCCTGATCCAGCCGCATAACCAGATCAAGAACGATCTGCCCATGCGCCTGTACGGCGTAAAGCCGGTGTATGTCGAGGACGGCGGCGCGCGCCTGGACTTAGGGCTGGAAATGCCCAAGGAGATCCGACCCGACAAGGACTTCGTCGTTACGGTCACGTCCAACTCCAAGGAAGCCGCGACCTTCACATTGGCCGTGGTCGATGAAGGCCTGCTCGATCTGACCAGCTTCGAAACCCCCAATCCCCTGGCCTGGTTCTTCAAGAAGATCGGCCTGGATCTGCCCACCCTGGACAATTTCGATGAGTTCATTGGCGCGCTGTTGCCGGACATGGATCGCTACTTCTCCATCGGCGGCGACGCCGAGCAGGCCAACAAGCGCGCCGGTTCCGATCAGGGCCGCCGCTTCAAGCCCGTGGCGCTGTTCCAGGGGCCCATCGAACTGGGGGCCGGGAAATCCAAGCAGATCAAACTGCACATGCCCAACTACGTGGGCTCCGTGCGGGCCATGCTGGTGGCCTGTTCCAAGAACGGCTACGCCTCCCGCGAAGCCACCACGCCCGTGATGCAGCCGGTCATGCTGCTGTCCACGGTGCCCCGCGTGATCGCCCCAGGAGATCGCTTCCAAGTGCCGGTATCGGTGTTCGCCATGGACTCGGCCATCCGCGAAGTGCGCGTGAGCCTGGCTCAGCCCAAGACCATGACCGTGAACGGCGCGGCCGAACAGGCCTTGGCTTTTTCCAAGCCCGGCGAAAGCGATGTGGCCTTCTCCCTGACCGTGGGCGGCGCCCTGGGGCTCTCCCCCATCCGCATCCACGCCACCGCCAAAATCGGATCGCGCACGGAAGAAGCGGACGACGTGACCGAGCTGAACGTACAGAGCCCCAATCCCTTCTACACGCGGGTGCGGGACACCACCGTGATCGGCAACACCCCGCTGGTGATCGTGCCGGAGAAGATCGGGGTGGAAGGCAGCAACGCCGCCTCCCTGGCCTTCACGCGCATCCCGGATCTGCAGGTGCAGAAACGCATGCAGGAACTGATCCGCTACCCGTACGGCTGCCTGGAACAGACCGTATCTTCCGTGTTTCCCCAGCTGCATCTGCAAAGCCTGGCGGATCTGCACGAGGACGAGAAGGAGGCCATCACCGCGAACATCAACGCCGGCATCCGGCGCCTGGCGGACTTCGAGTTGCCGGGCAAGGGCTTCTCCATGTGGCCGCTTTCCCAAGGCAGCCAGTTCATCTACAATGATTGGGCCACCACCTACGCGGGCCATTTCCTGCTGGAGGCCAAGGCCCTCGGCTACCAGGTGCCCCCGGCTCTATTGGACCATCTGCTGGACTTCATCCAAAGCGAAGCCAAAACCGTGAACAAGGATAATCATCGCCTGCAGGCTTACCGCCTGTTCGTCCTGTCCATGGCGGGTAAACCCGCCTCCGGCGCCATGAACCTGGTGCGGGAGAACTGGCTTAAGGAACTGGATCCCCTTTCCCGGAAGCTGTTGGCGGCGGCCTATTACGAGGCGGGCAAGAAGGAAGAGGCCAAGACCGTGGAAGGGACGCTGACCACGGAGCTCAAGACCTACCGTGAACTGGGCGGCTCGTTCGGATCCGATCTGCGCGATCAGGCCATGATCGCCTATCTCTGCATGCGCATGGACCAGCCCAAGGAAGGCGCCGACAGGCTCAACCGCGTGGTAAAGCGCTTCCACGAGTACTACTGGTATTCCACGCAGGAGATGGGCATGGCGCTGCTGGCCCTCGGCAGCTATTACCGCAAGTATCCCTTCACCGGGGGTAACGTGGAATTCACACTGGCGACCGAAGGGGGCAAGACCCAGAAGCTGGAAGTCAAAGGCTACCAGTTGAAGGTTCCGCTCAAGGATGCGTGGGGCAAGAAGATCACCGTCACCTCCAACAGCAAGGATCCGCTCTTCGTGTCCATCCTGGAGGAAGGCATCCCCCTGGAAAGCAAGATCACGGATGCGAGCCAGGGCCTGGAATTGACGCGCAACTTCTACGATGAAAGCGGAAGGCCCATGACCCTGGGCGACATCAAGAAGGACAAGACCTTCTGGGTGCATTACCGCGTGGCCAACAGCAGCGGCGAGGATTTGAGCGAGCTCGCGCTCTCCAGCGTGTTCCCGGCCGGTTGGGAAATCGCCAGCCAACGCGTGGGCGATCAGGAGATGCCGGAATGGGTGCGCAACCTGGAACCGCAAAGCGGCAAGTTCATGGACATCCGCGACGATCGCATCAACTGGTTCTTCGACTTGGGTTCCGGCGGCAAGATGGATTTCGTGGCCAAACTGAATCCCAGCTTCGGAGGCGAATACGCTTTGCCTCCGGTGGTGGTGGAGGCCATGTACAGCCCGGAATATTTCGGGCATCTGGCCGGCGGCAGGGTATCGGTAAAATAACGTGAGGCGTTTTTTCCTTGCGCGGAATCCTTTCCGCGCAGGAAGCGGCGCGCACATCCTGGTGTCGCGCTTAAGATGGCAAGCCCATCGGATGCCGCCTGCGCTCCGCCGCTTCACAACGTGGTCGCGGACGCATCCCATCCGGTCCACGTGCGGCGCCTTGGCGATCTGTCTCGCCATCTGGCTGGCCATGCCACCCGCGCCCTTATTCCCCGATGACTATTCCCTGGTGCTCCAGGACCGCCGCGGCCGCATCCTGCGCGCCTTCCTGGCCGGGGATCAGCAATGGCGCTTCCCGGCGGGAACGGATTCCATCCCGGAGAAATACCTGCAGGCTCTTTTCAGCTATGAGGACAAACGCTTCCGCAGCCATCCCGGGATAGATCCCGTGGCCTTGTTGCGCGCCGCGGGCGGACATCTCACGCGCGGGCGGAAGGCCGGCGGCGCCAGCACCTTGACCATGCAGTTGGTGCGCCTGGCGCATCCCAAATCGCGCAACTATGCGAACAAGGCATTGGAAATCCTCCAGGCCCTGCGCCTTGAGCTGCATACCACCAAGGAGGATCTGCTCCGTTCCTACCTCGCCCATGCCCCCATGGGCGGCAACGTGGTGGGAGTGGAAACCGCGTGTTACCGGTATTGCGGCAAGCCCTTCGCCGAAATCACCTGGGCCGAAGCGGCCCTTTTCGCCGTGCTGCCCAACTCACCGTCTTGGATCCACTTGGGCCGCGAGCGACCACGCTTGCGCGCCAAACGCGATAAATTGTTGCGCAAACTCCAACACGATGGCGCATTGGATAGCCTGAGCCTGTCTCTCGCGATGGATGAACCCTTGCCGGACTCGGCGGACCTGCCGCTTTACGCTCCCCATTTCACCGAATCCTTCCGTCAAAGCGGAGGCTTCGCAAAGCTGGGCAAGTCGGACGGAGAGGTTAAGGCAGGCGTGGCGGCCAAGTCCTGGAAAGCAGGCGGGGCGGGCGAGCCGGACAAAGCGGGCGAGGCGGTCAGAGGGCGCCGCGTGCATACGACTTTGGACATCGAAGTGCAGCGCAAGGTGGAGGCCCTGGCGGCCTATCGCGTGGATCTGCTGAGGCAACAGGGCATCTACAACATGGCCGTGCTCGTGGCGGAGACCGGCACCGGCAAGGTGCGCGCCTACCTGGGTTCGCCCGATGCGCGCGATGCCGTCCATCAGGGCCAAGTCGACGGCGTGCGCGCCCGCCGTTCCACCGGCAGCCTGCTCAAGCCTTTCCTGTACGCGCGTCTGATGGATCGCGGCCCCTATCTGCCGGGCACCAAGCTGGCGGACATCCCCAGCTTCTACGGTTCCTTCGCCCCTCAGAACGCTTCCAAGGAATTCAACGGCCTGGTGGGATTGGACGAGGCCCTGATCCGCTCCCTGAACGTACCCGCCGTACGCGCCCTGTACGAATACGGCCTGGAGGACTTCTACGACTTCCTGAAACAGGCCGGCCTGCGCGGATTGTTCCGGCCGCCGGAAGGCTATGGGCTGCCGCTCATCCTGGGAGGCGCCGAAGCCAGCCTGTGGGAATTGACCGGGATGTATCTGGCTTTGGGGAATAACGGGGTGCGGTTGCCGTTCACGGTTGCGGAAGATGCGCCGCGTGCCCTGCCCGCGCATGGCGACAGCCTCTTCAGCGCCGGGGCGGCCGGGCAAATCCGCGACATATTGGGGAAGCTCAAGCGGCCGGAGAGCGAACTGTATTGGCAATTCTTCAACAACCAGGTGCCGGTTTCCTGGAAGACCGGCACCAGCTATGGGCAGAAAGACGGATGGGCCGTCGGGACCAACGCGCAATGGACCATAGGCGTATGGGTGGGGAATTTTTCCGGGCAGGGCAACGGGGCCTTGGGCGGCGGGGCTTCGGCGGCGCCCATCCTGTTCCTGCTCTTCAACGATCTGACCGACCGCAACCGGCCCATGGACATCCCCCGGCCCAATTGGGATCTGGCCGCGGAAAGCACCTGCGTGGCCAGCGGACTGCCCGCCGGTCCCGCCTGCCCGCTCAAGATCGCCGCTTTGCGGCCCGCCC
>Ga0209515_10005786_pt1 | contig 15837 bp, 9 predicted proteins | sample Subgroupgradi54m_FD_187454 | JGI IMG/M metagenome (GOLD analysis project Ga0209515, IMG submission 187454) | Subsurface groundwater microbial communities from S. Glens Falls, New York, USA - GMW60B uncontaminated upgradient, 5.4 m (SPAdes)... ...
GGAACTGCAACCGACCTGGAAATCCCGCGACCCGTAGAAATGGGGATGGGCCGTGAATCCGTTATCCGAGGTGTCGGGAAAGTCCCGCACTTTCCCCTTTAGGACCACCTCGGCAGGCGGGGCCGTCTGGACAGTCTGGCCGCAGCACATGCCCATAGCCAGGCACTGGATAAGAGAGCCCGCTCTTTGCGAAAATGGAATCTTGCTCGTGACCATACATTCCCCCTAGCCGGCGCGCGTGAGCGCCTTCCGAAAATGCACCGCAATACAGCCGGTATGCGCGGGACCTTGGTGAGAGGGCGTGGAAGGGCATGGACAGCCGGATCGGCATGGGAGCCGGCGCACACACTCGAATGAAATATCGGAATCCACTCCTCGCAGCCCAAGCCCCATCGGGTAAGGCTGGAACTAAAGGTATCGCGTTGAACCCGTTCCCGCACCGGGAATCTCGGCCCGCACCGTTTCAATGCCCGCAATGTCCTCAATGTCCTTGCTCTCTTTTTGCGAGCGGGCCGCGAAGCGCGCGTCGCGATTGACCGGCGCAGTCAGACTGGGTACCATGTCGGTTACCCAACACTAAAATATCATTGAGGTTAACTATCGGCTTCGGTGGATGACAAGGCTTGTCCGGTGGACTCTAGCGGCGCTTTCTACCTGATCACGGACGCAAAAAACGTTTCCCTGCACGCGGTGGCGCGATTCGCCTATATGCGGAAGCCGCGCGCCCTTATATTAGGTTATTCCTGCGACGCATTCAGGGAGCGAAGAACGAGATTTGCCGTGCACCCGATTACATCCCGCTGAACCGCTTGAAGGGGGGTTGGATTAGGATGATTTCTACTACGATCAAATTTTCCTTATTGTTTTTTGCCGCGAACGCATTTGGGCAAATCGGCCCCCGCATCGAATGGTTGGAAGGAACGCGCCAACCGGCAGCCGAAGGGGTATACGCCCGGGTGAAGAAATTATCCACCGGGGGACCTGGCTCTCGTGTCCGAAGGGCCGCCGGGCGGCAGCAGCCTTCGTTTCAGCAAGGACCTGGGAGTGACATGGGGCACCGCCATGCGGGTAGCCAGCGCCGGGCCCAACTATGCGGCCTCGAATCCGGAGCTGATCGAACTCAGGAACGGTTGGCTGGTCATGGGTTGGAATAATCGGCCGTACAAGCAGGACGACACCTTGCATTACCAAATCGTGGTGAGGATCTCCAAGGATAAGGGGATAACCTGGGGCAGGAATATCCTCATGTACATAGGGGGGAACAACATGGGAACCGCTTGTTGGGAGCCCGCGTTCCTGCAATTGCCGTCCGGGGAACTGCAAATCTATTTCTCCAATGAATCCCCTTATCCAAGCACCTATGATCAGGAAATCGCGATGATGAATTCCTTCGACAATGGCGAAACGTGGGGGCACTACACCCGGGTCAGCTACCGGCAAAGCTCCAGGGACGGTATGGCGGTTCCCCTCTTGCTGAAAAACGGTAAGGACATCCTGGTATCTATCGAAGACAATCGCGGCAACCAACCTTTCATTCCGTCCATCGTCAAGACGACGGTACAAAGCAACTGGTCGGGCGGTCCCGTGACCGGTGATAGCGAAAACCGCCGGCCCGCCTTGACCGGGCCCTCCCAGCTCATGCCGAACGAGTGGGGCACGGCACCGTATCTCGTGCAATTCCCTTCCGGTGAAACCGTATTGTCATGCCAATCGACGGTTGGCGGACGGGCGCAAGATCGGATGAGAATGCAAGTGTACCTCGGCGATAATGAAGGGAAGAATTTCCTGGCCCAGCCCGTCCCCTTCGATGTGTCGACCGATGGAAGCGGCCTCTGGAATTCATTGGGGGTCATCGACGACAGTACGATCGTTGCCGTCAGTTCCATCGGCGGATACGTCTGGACCGTCATGGGGAGGCTCAAACGGCCGCAGTCTACGGCTATCACCATACGATCCCGGGATGAGCGGGGTAGAATCGCCTATCCATTTTATGGCCCCGGGTATGGAAACATCCTCCGTTTCCTTTCTCCGCATTCCCGGGCATGCACATTGGACGGCAGGGGCATTTTTGAAAAGTGAAGCCTTACATGTGCCGTTTATTCAAGGTTGCCGGGAGTGGGTACTTGATGCGCCTCTGATAGCCGTTTGAGCGCGGCGTCCGAGAGGCACATTCATCCACTCAGATCAAGGTTCCCCTGTTTGGGAGTGACGCATGGCGGAGGTTTTGCCCCGCAAACCGGCTCATGCCCAGCATGAGCCGAAAAGGAAACTGCTGGAACAACGCCGTCATCGAAGCGTTCTTTGCCCGTTTTAAGAAGGAGCGGGTTTAGAAGCCGATCTATAGAAATCGGGACATGGCCACCGCTGAAATCAAGGATTATATTAGTTTCTACAATCACACTAGGCGGCCCAGCCACCTCGGTGGTGTCAGCCCGAACCAGTTTGAAGCAGCTCAAGCCAGATGAGAAACAAGCTGTCTCCGCAATACCCTGGGAACTCCAATCCGAGGATGTCCCATTTTGAGAAAGAGAGACTGTATTGCTCCTGCTTTGATCAAAAATTCCCTTCTATTGCAAATCTCTAATTGTCTTTCCCAACCGGTCCCATTCGATGTGACCGCCGACGGAGCCGGAGATTTCAATTCCTTGCCATTACTTCCTGAGTTCGGGAAGCGTTTTTCGATCAATCACCCTTTTCTCCGCCCTTAGTAGGGGCGGACCAGGATGGCCGCTTCCTCAAGGATCCGGCTTGCCAGGAAAGAGGACGTACGGGGCATGGCTCTGATCACCTTTCTAATCATCGGCGCGGTCATATCCGGGGCAAACGAGGATTGGGAAGCGCAGAAACGCATCGACTCCAGCAGCGGAGGCCCTGGAAAATCTTCGCAGGTGCTCCCCGCGGCGCAAAACGCCGCCTCGCCGGATTCCACGCATGGGAAAACTCGGAAATTCTCCTCGCCAAAGGACTTGCACGCCCTCATGGATCAGGATGGGCGACCGTTCTCGTTCGCCCGGCTCGCTAAAAAGGCGGTACTGGTCAATTTCATCTTCACCAGTTGTCCGATGAAATGCCCGACGCAAACGCAGGCGCTCATCGCCATCCAACGCGCCTTGCCGCCGGCTTTGAAGCTCCGTGTTGAGTTCGTATCCGTGACGGTGGATCCGGATCGGGATTCGGCGTCGACGCTCAAGCAATATGCCACGTCCATGGGCGCTGATCTTTCGGGTTGGTCGTTCGTGACCGGGGCGGGTCCCGAGTTGAACTGGCTATACAACTACTACAGCGTCGGCGTCAATTCCATCAAGGGCGGCCTGTACGACCATCAGATGGGCGCGTATCTGCTCGACGCCCACGGCCGCGTCATGCAAAGGTACACCGGGGAGATCGACAAGCCGCGTCTCTTGCGGGAAATCGGCGAAGTCGCCACCCTTGACAAATAGCCCTGCGACGTCCTCTGGCGAATTAGAGGCATCAGAGATTCACTTCGTCCCCGATGCGGAAAACTTGCCCCTTACTGCGCGAGCGCACCGATTTCAGCCGCTGTGAATGCCCGGCAGGAGAAACGGAAGTCGTCCACCCGGCCATTCAGGTAGGGGTCCGGCCATTGGGATCGTCCTATCCAGACATTAGGAAGCACTCCCAGGTTCATCGGATGCAGGGTAATGCCCGGGTTTTCGGCGACCTGCAAGCCATTGACGTACAACCGTCCCGTGTTTCCCGCGAGCGTGACTGCGACGTGCGTCCAGGTATTGGTGGGGAATGTGTAGGCGTAGGAGATCTGCTGTTCCGCTCCGTCCTGGTTCCGGATTGCGAATCGGAGGGTCGCGCCGTTCGCCCGGGGAGTCAGGTACATGCTGGTGCCCGGCCCATTGCCGAAATCGAAAATGCGGGACCAGGTGGCTGCGGCCGACAGGTTGACCCAGCCGGCAAAGGTGAAATCGGCGCAGGCGGAAACGAGTCCGGCGGGCAAAGCCGCATACTGGCCGGCTCCCGAAAGGGCCACGGCATTCCCGTTCCTACCCGCGACATGCGTGGCGCCCCCGACCAAGGTCGCGTGCTTGCCGTTGCTGGAGGCGTCCAGAGCGTTTGTTCCCGCCGTCTCGTCGAACGGATAGGCGGCGATCAGGTTGCCCGGAGGCACGGCGAGCGCGGCAATCTCGCTGGCCGGGAACGCGCGGCAAGCGAAGCGGGTGTCATCCAAGGCGCCATCCAAATTGGGATCCGGCCAATGCGAACGCCCAAGCCAGACATTGGGCATGGGGACGATCTGGTTCGGAAGGAGCGTCATGCCGGGATTTTGCGCAACCTCGACGCCATCGAGGTAGAGCCGCCCCGTGCCGCTGGCCAAGGTGACGGCCACGTGGCGCCACTGGCCGAGGGACAGGTTGACGCCATACGATATTTGCTGCTCGGGGCCACCGTTCCGTCTCATCCCGAGCCGCAGGATTTTATCTCCGGCCGCGGGGGTGAGGAACATGTTGGTGGCCATGCTGTTTCCCAAGTCAAAGATGCGGGCCCAATTCGGATTGGCCGCGAGGTTTACCCAGGAAGCGAAGCTGAAATCCGCGCAGCCCGAGACGAGCTCATCGGGCAGATCGACGTACTGGCCCGCGCCCGCGATCCGGACGGCGTTTCCGTTCTGTCCTCCGGTCCAGCCGGCGCCCCCGGTTAGCACGCCGTGTTTGCCGTTGCCGGAGACGTCGGTCGCCACGGTTCCCACGGACTGGTCGAAAGGAAAGGTCGCGACGTTCCCGGCCGCCACAGCCACCACTTCTTCGGCGGTATAGGCCCGGCAGGAGATGCGAACCTCGTCCAGGCTCCCGTTCAGATAGGCATCCTGGTATTGCGAGCGTCCGAGCCAGACATTGGGGGTTATACCGAGATCGGCCGGACGCAGGGTGATGCCGGCGTTCTGCGCGACCCGTACGCCATCCAGGTAAAGCGTTCCCGTTCCCCCGATCAAGGTGAAGGCCAAATGTTTCCAGGTGGCCGTGGGGAAAGCGTATGGGTACGAGACCTGCTGCTCCGCCCCGAAATTGTTCCGGATAGAGAAGCGCACGGTCTGCCCCCCGGCCGCCGGGGTGAGAAACATATTCGTTCCGGTGCCGCTGCCGAAGTCGAAAACCCGGTTCCAATCGGGGTTCGCGGCGAGCCGAACCCAAGCCGCGAACGTGAAATCGCTGCACCCGGAGACCAGGCCGTCCGGAAGGTCGACGTACTGGTTCGCTCCCGACAGGTTAACGGCATTCCCGATGAGGCCGGCCGCGAAAGTGGCGCCGCCCACCAAGGTCCCGTTCTGGCCGTGGGCGGAAATGTCGTTGGCCACTGTCCCGGAAGCCTGGTCGAAAGGATAAAGCGCAACCGGATCGGCCGCAAGCGTTCCCGGCGGCGGGGGCGGCGTGGCGGCCCCCACGGCCATGATTAATCCGCGGGAAGGAACGCCGGCGGCATTGAGGGCGATCACCTGGTAATAACCTGGCGGGGCCATATTCGCGCTCGCGGGAGCCGTCAGGGTCAGGATGGCCCCCGCCTGCGAGAAGGCCAGTGGGATAAGGCGCTGCCCCATGTCGAAGCTATGGGTCGTCGAACCCAGTCCGATCATCACTACGCGGGTAATCGCGTTGCCGTCCGCCATCTCGATTTGGAACGTCCCGGCATAGCCCGCCTGCAGCGCGCTCGCGCTCACCATGCGCGGCCTAGCCGCGAGCGAGGCCCCTCCTCCTCCGGTCTGGAACAGGTAGGGCGGGTAATAGATCTGCCCGTTGTAGTTGTCGACCGGCCCCGGAACGCCGCCGCCCGTGACGAGCACGAGCCCATTGGGCAGCAGCAACGCGGCGGAATGGTAAACACGGATATTCTGGGCGCCGGCCAAGGTCGTCCAGGCGCCCGAGCCAGGGTTCCACCACTCGGACGCGCGCACACCGTCCGGATCCCCGTTGTTGCCGAACGCGGTGCCGCCGGTCACCAGGACGAAGCCGTTGGGCAGAACCGTCGAATTCGCCCACTGGCGCGCGAACGCCATCGGATTGGTCTCGGCCACGATGGGATCGCCGCCACGGATGTCGAAAGTGGTCGCCGCGGCGCTGGAATTCGTGGGCTGGTAGTTCGCGTATCCGTTGCCTCCCACCTGGAGGATTCGGCCCACATCGTACATGGCCGCCGTCGAGGTAGCGCCGATATTGGGCCGAAGCGTATTGTCGGCGGGAGTCTTGAAGGTTCCGACGCTTCGGATGCCGCCATTGCCGGTCGGATCGAGATACCACATCTGCTCTGCGGATATGCCGAATACCTGGCCGTTCGGGGCGACCCAGTTCCTGGGATACCACCAACGATTGTAGTCCGGGCCGAAGGCGGTCCGGCTGTTAGCGCCGAAAAGGGAACTCCAGCCACTGGCCGGATCGAAGACCTCCGGCGTCATCGAAACGCTGCCCAGGCTGTTATCGGGATTCCGCCAGACATCGACGGCATAGGGCGCCGAGCCGCCTGTCATGAGGCTGCGGCCGTCGGCTAGTTTGATCATGGTGCCGTACCATCGATCCGAAGCGAGCTGCGAGCCCGTGGTGGCCGCGGTATTGTCCGCATAATTGAAAAGGGTGCTCTGGCGCGGTTCATTCCCGCCCGAAACGAGCAGCGATCCGCTGTTCAGGAGGATTCCCGCGGCGCAAAAGCTGTTCACGCTTTGGGAGTTCGGCAGAGTGACGTGATTGCCGGGGGCCGATGGATTCCATCGATCCAAGGTGCGGCCGTCCTGCACCCCTTGCCCGACCGGGGTGCCGAAGGACAGAATGTCCCCGTTCGGCAAGACCGTGAGGTGCAATGCAACCAGCGGCCAACTGAAGACCGGCGACCACATGCCCTGGGTCGGAGCGGATGCGGGAACCGCGACTCCGCCAAACCACGGGTCGGCCTCCTGTGGTATTGCCACTGGGAAAGCTTGCGCCGCCAGGCAGTCCGCGGCCATTACCAATCCGATGCCAAGAAACAAGGTTGAGCGACGAAACATAAATCACTTCCTTTGCTGGGAGATGCCAGTAAAGTATCCGGATGCACCTGGTCGATGCAGCGGGCTGCCGATGTGCGGAGGTGGACAGCGCACCTTCATACATAGCGCAATTACATAGAGATTAATTATTTCAACGGCTGTACCGGAATCCGATATTCTTCAAGTGTAGACCCAGCGGGTCTATGCTTCCTGCCTTCGAGGCTTTATTTGTCTAGGATGCGAGCCGATCTTGAAAATAATTTTCGCGACATTCAGAACTTCGTCCACACTTTGCGCCAATGCTTTGCGCCGGTTCGTAAGAATTTTATCCTCAAGGCTCCGGGCCATGCGGGTTTGAGATCCCCCTCGCATCTCACCCTGTCGGCTTGGATCAAGGTGATTGAGCGTTCAGGGGTCAGAGGCCGAAGTCGTGAACCTGGGAAACAATTTTGCCCTACGGTTTGGCGCTGATGGAAAGGTGATGGCCTTCTATTTCCATGATACGGATTCCATCATCACGGATAAATCGTGGCTCATACTCTGGTCGCTCGGGTACGTGAATGACCGAGCCTGGCACCATGTAGTCTCTGTTCACCGCGCGGGAAGCGGGTTGGAAAGGAGCCGTCCCCTGGGATCGACAAGGTGGGATGCTTTCGTACCGCCGAGTTGAAGCAGGGGACGGAAACCCCGGATGACCAGGCGTGCCGGAGCGCGTTTATAATTCGGGACAAGCTTAGCGATGCCCACCGGTTCCTCGCACAGGGAGGAGACATGCCAGGTGGCCAAGGGAGTGAAGCGCGGGGATTCGGAATTGAGGCAGCCTTCGATCACCAGGGGAGCCAGCGCGGTCTGGCAGGTCCCATTGTCCTGGGTGGCCAGGGAATCGAACTCTTCGAAGCGGGGATCGGTGCAGCCGCTGCGGTTCTGCAGTTCTCCCTGAGTTCCGGGCGCCCAGGGGAGGGTCTTAAGGGCGGTATTCCTGCGGATGGCATCGATTTCCCACGGGCGATAGGGCGTTCCATTGGAGTAGATGATGTCATGCCACCAGCCGAGCGGGCTGATTACGCCGCCGGGCTGGTTCCCCCAGGGGAATTGGCATTGGCTTCGGCCGTTCACAAAGCTCCAGATGTAATTGCCCACGCCCATCCTCCGAAAAAGAGGCAGATCGACCTCGATCCGAGCCCCCATCGGCCGGGACAGCCATTCGGTGGCAATGACAGGCCGGCCGAGCTGAGCATACAACTGGTTCGACTTCTGAATGATATCCGCAGGGGCATAGACATGGTAGCTGATGATATCGGAGAGGGTGTAGGGGAATTTCATGCCGGGAAGGCGCCACTCGGAAACCGTCAAGGGCTGGGAGGGCCCGATTTCCCGGGCCCACCGGAAGACCTCAGCCACCAGCTTGAGGGTCAGGGAGTCCTGGGGTTCATTGAAGAGGTCCCAGTAATGGATGCGCGGGTCCTTCCCATAGGTCCTGATCAGATCCTGGAGATAGCTCCGCAATGGGGGCCATTTAGCGGGGTCGACGATTGCGCTGCGTCCGGGACTGGTTGTCCACTGGGGAACGATCACACCGGGAATCGGATCCTTCTGTTTCCCGAGATGGGGCTCTTCGGAAGTGAAACAATCATCGAAAGGCACGGGGACCACTTTGAGGCCATGGCGGGAAGCGATTTCCAGGAACCGTTCGAAACGATTTTTCAGATAGGCTGGATTATTTTGGTAGACGATGTATTGGATAAAGACCCGGACGGAGTTGTATCCAAGCTGCTCGGCCCAGCCCAACTCGCGGTCCATGAGGAAATCCGTAACCCTGGTTTCGTCCTGCCACCATTCGGTGGTATTGCCGGCGGTGCTGGGCACATAATTGATGCCCACGATCCAGGGTTGGGACTTGTACCAGTCCCAGGCTTGCTCCTTGGACCATTGGTTCGAGATGTTGGTCTGGGAGATCGCCGGAAAAGCCGCCAGGGCCAAGCTGAGAATCAATAGGCGGGGTTTCATGGAACTCTCCTCATTAGGGTGACCGGCTGCGCCTACTGCTTCACGAATTCCTTATTCAGGAAGCGGCCATCGACATGCATGTTCAGGATGTAAAGGCCGTTCGGCAGCGCCGAAATATCGATCCGCCGACTCTCGGCGCCATCCAAAACCATGACTGCATGTCCGCTGGAGTTGAATATTTTCGACGGCATTACCCGTGCGTTGGCGGCAGCGGTGATCTCCAAAACGGTCGCGAAGGCATTGAGGCGGATATCCGCCTGGGGCGAGGATAAGCCGGCCTTCGGCGGAGCAATCCGCGTATCCACCGCCGTCATCTTCCCGCCCAGTCCGTATCGGGCCAGAATGGATCTTTGGGTATTCAAATCCAGATTGATTTGCCTGATATCCAAGCGCCCGAAAAGGAGTTCGATATCGGACATCGGCCGTATGCATGCATCCGTGTTCCAGGGCAGCCAGATTCCGGGAGACGACACAGTCCCAAAATCGAAATCCGCCAATCCGGATGCCTCCGGCGAGGTTCCTTTGTAGAGGTAGCCCAAACGTCCGTCGTAGTCGACCGCCTGTTTCGAATTGTTCTGGACGAACACGGCGATGTCCCGGTACTCCGGCTTTCCGGTCAGGACGTACAATTTGTAGAAATCGTAGACCGTGTACGACGAGAATAAATCCGCTCCGGAATGCCCGGTCGCAATAAGTGAAAAACCAGATGCGCCCCCGGTTTTGAACGGGTTGTATCGATTCACGGTCGCGTCCCTGCTATTGACCGCGAAATCATAGGTATAGATAAAAGTCAGCACATAGCATGCGGCATGTTCGGCTGCCGCCAGGTATTTCCCATCACCGGTCGCGATGTATGCCGATGCGAATGCGCGGGTCGCGTAAATCCCGGCCTCTTTATCCACCACGTTGGGGTTATCGGGGGTTCCACCGACATATTTGCCAGTCGGCATGTAGATGTTGTCGTAGACGTAATCCGCGGCCCGTTTCGCCGCGCTCGCGAATTCCTGGGCTTTTTGGTGATTACCAATGCCTTCGAAGTAATCCGATACCTTGTAGAAGAACGGAACCGCGATAGCCGTATTCAATTTGGAACCACCTTGAAAGACCGGTTCCGATGTGTCCGCATTGATTTGTCCGGTGGAAGCGTCATAAGCCCTCCGCAGGCTGCCATCGCTTTCCTGTTTGGTTTTGAAAAACTCGGCAACGCGCAAGACCGATGCCATCCAGGGTTGGGGAGGCGTCTCTCCCTTGATCCGCATGAACTTATGCGCTTCCATGATGCCGTCCATACCGTCGCATATGATTCTTAAGAATGCCGGGTAGATATTATTTGCTTTGGTTCTACGGGGAGCCCCTCCCGACGCGTTTTCGAACCGATCCCACCAAGGAAACGGCAAGGCATTCGAGGATGGGTAAATCACCGCACTGGTCCAGAAATCGATCATCTTCCTGCCGCGCTCGATCAACTGATTGTCACCGGTCTTGTATCCATGCTTGATCATCTGCGCGGCGAGGGATGTCTGGGCGCCCACGAATCCCATCTGCATGGACGGATCGTAGAAGGTAGTCCGCCTCGCTTCATCCAACGGAACGGCAAAGGGCAATCCCGCCGCTTTCAGGTTTCCTGTCCCGGTTTCCAGGTACACGGTATTCAGGAGCCGTATACTGGAGGCGTATAAGGCTTCCAGATCGAGTTCAAATAGGGGTGCGCTGCCTTTTCCATAGGCTTTGAGCGTGGAATACGTGAAGGCTTCCTTGGAATCCATTTTCGCCGTTGGAATGATGTTCACTTTGTACTGATGCTTTACGTCGATCCTTACCGGATGGAACCGCGTGATCCAGCCGGATCCCCAATAATATTGCGGGCCTTCCGTACACGGGTAGACGTAGCCGGCGTTTAATCCGCCGCCATTATTGGTGAAACCGAAAGCGCCATATTGCAGCGACACGTTTACTTCGCCATGCGCCCCGCCGCCCACCACGCCGTTTACCGTTACCTCGGGTTGATAATGGGCGAGCAGCACCGAGTTTCTCCCCGCCTTATCCCGCACCAGGATGTAAGGCATTCCCATTCTCGTCTCCTTGACGAAAAGCGATGGGACGTTCAGGTTCGAGCCGATGGCGCTTCCGGGAATGCCCTGGGCGTCCCGGTATAGAATGGACGGCAGCGTGATCTCGTAATCGTTGATGGTACCGCTGTTGGAAGCGGACATGATCTTGATTGCCGAACTGAATCCCACATCCCTGCCATCCGCACTTACGACCGTGACATTCCTCGAAAGGCCGAAATTACCCTCGGAGACGACGAACCATAGGTCATAGACCGTGAATTCGCTCCCGTTAACGGTCCTTACCGATGTCTGGGCGGCGATACCGTAGTCGCATCTCCGGATGCTGGCATATCCCTCGGCAAGGGTCGCGAGATTGCCGATCGAATTGCCGCGAATCGTCATTTCCACGGGCTTGGGTTGATGGAAAAGCATCGCTCCGCTACCGGCGATTTCGATCCCGTACAATCCGCCGGAACCTTGGGGGAAAGTAAGGCTATACCCGCCGCTGGCCAATCCATTGCTATCGGATTGGAAATCCCCCGGCGTCGCCTTTTCGATTCCGTTCGTCACGAAACCTTGCAGGTCTTGGGCCGGTGCAGAGACGCTCATCGACGCGAAAATAGCGAGCAGGATCGGAAGGCGCGTCTTTAGGTTGCATGGCGGATGTCGCATGTTCATTGATTGGCGTCCACCAGCGGTTCGGCATGGGAACCGACGCGCGCCCGCGGTGATAATTGGATTCTACCCCTCGCGGCCCAGGCCCTAACGGGCTGGCCTGGAACAAAAGGTATCGCTGCCAACACGTTCTTGCACGGTAATTCTCGGCGTTCATCTCCCAAGGATCGCAATGGTTTCAACCTCCATCCATCGGTAATCAGCGGTTTGATTGCCCCTGCGGCGCGTCGAAGTAAAATCCGCTGGATGCCGGCCGCACCACGCGCGCTCCATTCAGGTTCATTACTTCCAGCGCACGCGCCTCTCCGCTCCTAAATCCCTGCCTGATCCGAGCCCGATCCGCCTCGCCCGGCACGCGGAACAAAGCCACCTGTGATCCCGACCCGCGTATTTGCACCGTCGCCCGCACCTCCGGTCCTGCGTTCTGCATGATCAATAGAATCTGGGCGCGGTCCTTAGAACCGGGCGTTTGCGGGCGAAAGTATGGTGATCGCGGCGTGACAGTGTGGCGCGTTGAGGCGGTCATTGAGAATTGGATGGATACGAAATTTGCACCGATACGCGCGTGGCTTTTTGCGATCCCGACGCGTGCAATCGTCCCAATGCATCTCGGCTGCGCTTCAGCGACGACGCGGAAGGGATCACGGGACTCGCTCTGATTGCATCCGGGTCTGGTCCATAACTCTCGGTACGCGCGAAAGCCTCATCCCGGGTCCGCAAGGATTCCCAGGACTTCGATGCGAGCGTGTCCACATCCATTGAGCCATAGACGTCTTCGAGCTGCGCCAACGGAGTCAACCCATCCACGGTGACCCAGGGCAGCCAGTCGTTTTTCCTGAAGGAATCCCCATAATGCCCGCGGGGCGAGCATACCGCACCGGCTTCGGTTTGCAATCCCGGAATCGCATAGCCCAGAGGATGGTCGGAATCCCAGTCCATGACCTGCTTGGTGTTGTGGGACAGAAAGCGTGCATAGGTCAGGTAGTGGGCCACGCCGGTCTTTACGTAGAGACGGAAGAACGCGAAAGGGCAATATTCCATGAATGGATCCGCGCCGGAATGGCCCATTGCGATTCGGCTCAGCCCCGTCTGGTCGCGGACCCGCGGGAATTGGGCGGAATCGTCCCCGATGGCCAAGGGTACGGGCCAAGCAAAACCTGCGATCGCCTTCGCTGCCGGGATACCACATCCCGGGCCCGGGCCGCGCACGATTGTGGATGCCTAAGGAGGCATATTGAAAGCGCACGTCGGTGCGCGTGAGGGGTGTGTTGTCCCCCGTGGTAGTTGCTCCATCGGGATCGCGATGCAGCATCATCAAAGTGGTGCCGTCCGCCTTGCGCCGCAGCAAGGCCAGGGGCAGCGGCAAACGATCCTCGCGGATGAACATGTTTTCGTCCGAGTTGCTGGCGGTAAGTGCCCATGGCGGCATGCCTGTGGTGTCTCCGTAGCGGATACCGGGAATGAAGATGTCGCAGTCGGCGTAGGCGGCTTCCGCCGCCAAGGGAAGGGAGAAGCGCGTGGCGAAGCCGAGGTCCGCGGCGTTGGGATTCACCACCATCACCGAGCGGGCGAAGGCGAACACTCCCGCTTCGAGGGTGGCCGAGTACGTGTCGCGGAAATCGAAGCGGGTCCCATTGACGCTCACCAGCGATCCTTTTGCTATCACAGTATCAGTACCGATGGAATAAACCCCCGTATAGCGTCCTTGAAGAAGGGTTGTTCCAGCAACCGCGTCAAGTTCCAGCGCAAGCGGCACATCCTGGCGGAAGAGTGCATTCGCGAAATCGGAGAGGGAGAGGCCGAAAGAGCCATTCTGATTCTCGAACTGTAATCGCGCAGAACCCGCGGTAAGAATTTGGGCCCGGATCGGCAAGGCGCATACGATCCCCACGATGCCCCCCAATGGGAATGCATGAGAGTATTTGAAGAATTCCCGATTCTTCATTGTCGGTCTCCAATCGCGCCAACCGAAGCCTGGGAGGGAAGGGTGAATTCGCCGACTTCATCGTCGCTGCGCTCCCCTTCACCCCAACTCCGGTCGCGATCCAAATGATCGTCCATGCCGAAAGAGCCCGTCGCGGCAGGAAGCGATCGGCATTGGATGTGCAAGCGAATGATGTAGCGCATCCCCCCCCTCAGTGAATTATACGGCCGACCAAAAGCCGGGACATGGAGGCTTTTGAGATGAGAAGATCCTTTGGAATATTTCCGGCACATCATGCCCCGTCCGCGTCAACGGCCTCGGAGGACGGCGATCCCCGAAATGGCGACATCATGACGGCCCGCCCGCTGATACCCATCGGCGAATATCTTCCTGGATTTTCCACAAAAGTCGAAGACTTCGAGTCCGGCCCGGGTCGCGTCCGAGAGCGAATAGGATTGGATGCCACTTTTCAGAGTCAGCGTTGCCATCGATGGGTTTTTCCGCTGCCTGCCGGAAACCGACACGACTTCCGGCACATCGTTCAAGACCATGAAATCGAACAACGAATAGCCGTTCGATGTGCCTCTTTGCGTGCCGAGCATTCTTACATACCGGGCGGAGGTCCGGTTGAAGGTTACGTCGGTTACCGAACGCGTCAGGCCCCTGGTGGTGCCATAGACGTCGGTCCAGGCCGAGGCGTCGTTCGAGACTTGGATCTTGAAGGAGCGGCCATAGTTCTCATGCCATTTGAGGATGACCCTGTTGATGTCCATCGAGGAACCGAGGTCCACCCGGATCCATTGCGGATCGCTGGCCGCGCTTTCCCATCGCGTATTGAGGTAATCCATCATGGTCGCCGAATCCGTGACGTTGTTCGCCGCATTGGCGCCGTTCACCGAGGAGGCCGCTGAAGGCTTGCGCTTCGCAAGATTCCTATTGCCATCAAAAGGCCGCCAGGTCCCGGCTTCCAGATTGAGGTCCCAGTCCTGATGGTAATCGACTACCGGGGAATCCCCCTTGAAGCTCATCGGCAACCAGACGTAATCGCCTTCCCTGCGCGGGTCGGGCTTTTCCCATCGGTCTCCGGCGTACAGGTACATTGAATCCTTCGGGCCTTTGAGCGGCAGGACGAAATCGCATTGCGAATCCCAGGAGTTGGGGGATTCTCCCATCTGCAGCGAAGTTAAGTCGGACCAAGGGCCCGCCAGATTGGTCGCGGAATAGTACTGCGTCTTCGTAGAGACGGTCCAATCGGTGGCTGAAGTGGCGTAGTAGTAGATGCCGTTCCTCTTGAAAATCATCGGGGCCTCGCGTCCTCCGGTATTCCAAAGGAAAACCCGGCGTTCCACGGTCAGGTAATCCGGCGACAACAGCCATATCCCATGTTGGGCATTCGTCCCTGTTTTCCAAGAAACGGCGGCCAGATAGGCCCTGCCATCGGTATCCTTGAAAACGGACATGTCCCCCATCAGCGCGTCGTCGAGGAGGGTCTGCCCCTTGAAGGTGAACTGACCATCCGGTGTCGGACTCGTGGCCATGGCCAGGTGGGCTCCGTTGCCATCGTATTTCATCACCATCACGTATTGCCGGGTCGACTCGTTGTAGAGCACATCTATCCTGTTGGCATCCGTACTGAGCGCCAGCACCGTACCCTTTTTAGTCCAACTCCCGAGATCGGTGGACGTATAGCAGATCTGGTTCCTGAATCCTTCTGCGCCACCGTACCAATAATAGGTGTTGCCGAATTTCCGGAGAGTGCCGCTGCGTGTCTGGATCTTCTCCCCATTTTGATCTCCCCAGTAGAAGTCATTGTGAATGGTAACCCATGCGGCCTGTGCCGAGGATCCTAATCCCAGCACTGCTACGAGCGCGATGGAAACCATGGCTTTCCCTGAGACCGTTTCTTCCTTGCGCATTTCTTCTCCCCGCGGAATCGAAGGGCCTTCATGCTGGCCGATGGCGTCGTGGGGGCGCCGCATAACTTCCATATTTCAGAATTCCCTCTTCGTTACGCCTTCCCATCCTTCGAAGTAAAATCCGCTGGATGCCGGCCGCACCACGCGCGCTCCCTTCAGGTTCAATACCTCCAAGGCGGGTGGGTCCTCACCGTGCCATCCGGCCCGTAATTCCTTTCTGATCCGCGCCCGGTCGCCCTCGCCCGGACTGCGCAAGAACGACACAGCCGATCCCGACCCGCG
>Ga0209515_10005787_pt1 | contig 15837 bp, 21 predicted proteins | sample Subgroupgradi54m_FD_187454 | JGI IMG/M metagenome (GOLD analysis project Ga0209515, IMG submission 187454) | Subsurface groundwater microbial communities from S. Glens Falls, New York, USA - GMW60B uncontaminated upgradient, 5.4 m (SPAdes)... ...
AGTCGGCTCCGCCGACGCATCTTTCTCGTTGCGGATTCATCCCCGCCCAAATTTTGTCAGACAAAACTTGGGCGGGGTATTCTCCGCAGTTACAATAAACCTTACGCAGTATTGAGCGTCTGAGTCTGTGTACCGACACGGAATGTTTTGACTATATCGCGCAGAATGTAGAAAAGCACTATCAAAGTGCCAATAGCAATGGCTTGAATGGCAAACTTGGTATTGAGAAACGCGGCAACTACAAACTGAAAAAATTTCGGCAGTTCCACAAAGTTCGGCATGTTTCTCAAAACATTCGGCACCGAAACAAAAAATCCAGCCACGGCGACAAGCGATGCTAGCAAGGCAATTTTGGGAACGAAAACGCGCGGCAGACTTTTGACGCCGTAAATAAAGCGCACTCGCCACATAATATCTTCCTTCAAAATTTGTTCTTGTCTATTCATATATAAATCTAACTGGTAAATAATGCCAAAAATTACATCACCTTATCGAGATTCATTTTCTTGATTTCCTTTTTCGCCCGATGAATCCTGGCGCGCACGGCTCCCAAAGAAATGCCCTCTATTTTCGCTATTTCCTTCTGGGGCTTGCCTTCAACCGAGTATAACCTCAAGACTCGACCTAAAATTACAGGCAGCTTTGAAATGAGGGATAAAACATGGTCGGTATCAAGTTTTTGCTCAAATGAATTGATGTCGTACTTTGACGGCACCAGTTCCTGAATCTCGGGGTCAAGATCAGTCAAAAAAACTTGTTCGCCTTTGAGCTTTTTATATTTCGTAAAGCAGGTATTGATAAGAATCTTATAGCCCCAGGATTTAAAGGTGGCCCCTTCCTGCACTTTGAACTTCTCGGCGTTGAGATAAATTTTTACAAAGGTGTCCTGCACCACGTCGCGAGCCGTTTCCGGGTCGTTTTTAATAATGTAATTGGCTTTTCGCAGAAAAGCTTCCTGGTAGCGGTCAACCAGAACCGAGAAGCTATCTGGATTGGTCACTGAAACGGCGAGGACTTCCTCGTCGCTTCGGGCGGCTGCGCTTGGATTTTCGGAAACGGTATCAAGTAGGCTCATAAGTTTAAGCTTAAACCGGAGGAGAGCCCCAAAAAGGAGCTCTCAAAAGCCGGCTTTCCTACTATTATATCGACCTTATTTGCTTTTTACAACCTCTGGCTGAAAGGTAATGTTACTAGCTTGACGGTGTGTTTGTATCGGCATATTGTTATATTAGAAAACAACGAAAGGAAAATAATTATGAAATGGTTTGAAGTACTACGCATGCCTGAAAATTCCCTGATAGAGCACATTAGTTCCGAGCGCCGCGCGATTCTTGTCGAAAAACGTGAGGAAAATCATATGATAAGGATACAATATCTCGATGAGCATGGGAAATCGCAGTGGGTAAACCCGAGTGAATTCCGCCGACAACTTCCTCCACCAGCCGGCACAGTGCCGAGAGTGAACGACAGCTCTTGACCTGCTCCACAGCTTCTCAAGAAGCTCAAGAAGTCCCCGCTGGGCTTCTTTTTTACTTTTCAAGCCTGATGCCGAGCTCCTTCAATTGTTTTGGACTCGCTCCCGATGGGGCGTTCATCATGAGGTCGCGGCCCTCGCCGGTTTTGGCAAAGGGGATGACTTCTCTGATATTGGGTTCATTTTGCAAAATGGCAATAATGCGGTCCAGTCCCCAGGCAATGCCGCCGTGCGGCGGCGCGCCGTAGCGGTAGGCTTCAAGCATGTGGCCGAAATTTTTCTTAATCTCCTCCACGCTGTAGCCCATCACTTTAAATACCGCCTCAATACTCTCCGGCGTGTTGTTGCGGATACTGCCGCCGCCGATTTCAAAACCATTGAGCACCACGTCATACTGGGTGGTAAGAATCTCTCCAATCTTCTCCCTTTTGAGAAGTCGTTCCATGTGCTCCGGTTTGGGCGAAGAAAACGGATTGTGAGTAAAAGTCCAGCCGCCCTCGTCAGTCTTTTCAAAAAAAGGAAAGTCGATGACCCAGCAAAACGCAAGGAGATTTTGGTCATTTTTGTCCGTCCGCAGGTCAGGCTTATCGCTTTTATATTTTTCCATAGCCTCTTTGTAGGAGAGCCTCGGAAAAGGCATCTCTTGAATGCGTTTTTTCGGCAAAACAGTTTTCACGAGGTGAATCAACGCCTTTTCTATAAAATCAATCACCTGGTCGCGCTCCACATACGCCATCTCAAGGTCAAGCTGGGTAAACTCGGGCTGACGGTCGCCTCTGGTATCCTCGTCGCGAAAGCATCGGGCAATCTGAAAATATCGTTCAACGCCGGCAATCATCAGCAACTGTTTGTACTGTTGGGGCGATTGCGGCAAGGCGTAAAATTTCCCCTTATCCAAGCGCGACGGCACGATGAAATCGCGAGCGCCTTCGGGCGTTGATTTGGTAAGCATCGGTGTCTCAATTTCAAGAAAACCTTCTTTGTCCAAATAATCCCGCAGTTCTTTGATAAAACGGTGCCGAACGGAAAGATTTTTCTGAAGTCTCGGCCGGCGCAGGTCAAGGTAGCGGTACTTGAGCCGTACCTCCTCGCCGATGTCAGTACCATCCCCGCGCACGTCAAAGGGCGGCGTCAGAGCTTCGTTTAAGACTTCAATTGAAAGGATTTCAAGCTCCACTGTGCCGTTCGGCTCGTCTTTGTTTACCATTTTTTCCGGCCGCGCGTTTACTTTGCCAGAAACTTTCAAAACCCACTCCGGCCGAACCATCTCCGCGAGCGCGTGAGCCTCTTTATGACTAGGCAGTGCCACCATCTGCACCTTGCCGCTTGCATCTCGCAAGTCAATAAAAATCAGCTTGCCGTGGTCGCGCCGAACATCCACCCATCCGGCGATGGTCACCTCCTCGCCCACTTTTTTCGGAAGCTCTTTGATATGTGTTCGATTTTTCATTTTAACAAAGTTTAACACCGATTTTTTCCCGCACCACTTTCATTTTGGCTTCGGCGACAGCTTTTGCTTTCTCGCCACCTGACTTAAGAATTTCCAAAACGGCCGAGGGGTCTTTGGCCAGCTTTTCACGACGCTCCCGCATTGGCCGGACAAAACCTTTAATATCAGCGACCAAAGCTTCTTTCAGTTCCTTATACTTCCCCGCTTTACTTTGGTAAAGAGGAGCGAGTTCGGCTTCGGGACGGAACAGTTTTTGAATTTCATACACATTCTTCGGAGTGCCAGCGCTTGAGTCGGTAACAATACTCATCACCAACTTTTCAATTTCCGCATCGGTGGCAAAGAGCGGAATAGTGTTGTTGTAACTCTTGCTCATCTTCCGGCCATCGGTTCCCGGCACCACAGCAACGTCCTTGAGAATCATGGGTTCTGGCAACTTGAAGGTGCTACCGAAAACCCTGTTGAATTTTTCCGCGGTATCGCGGGTAATTTCCACATGCTGTTTCTGGTCAGCACCGACGGGAACCACATCGGTATCGTAGAGCAGAATATCGGTTGCCATAAGCATCGGGTAATTGAACAATCCGACGCTGACTTCCTTTTTTGCGGCTTTTGCGTCCTTGTAGGCGTGCGCGCGCTCCAAATATGGCATGGTCGTAATGGTCTCAAATATCCAGGCAAGTTCGGTGTGTTCCGATACATCCGACTGTTTGAATATGACGGATTTTTTCGGGTCAAGACCGATCGCCAGATAGTCAATTGCGAGATTGACGATATTCTCCTGCATGACCTTCGGATCCTGAATCGTGTTGAGCGCGTGATAATCAGCAATCATGAAATAGCAGTGGTGGGTCTCCTGAAACTCCACAAACCGCTTCATGGCGCCGAAGTAATTGCCTATATGCGGCCGGCCCGAGGGCTGAATACCGGAAAGCAAGGTCTTTTTGGACTGCTTTAACATGCCTGCAATAATATCAAATTCCCAGAATATTTCCAATTTTACGTTATCTCCAATCACCACACAACTCACAATTTGTATATCGGTACATTCGCACGAATGTACCGATGTAGTCCAAATGCCAATAGCTTTCAGCAAACCGTTGGAGGTTTATTTTAGTAATTCAAATTGAAGCTATAATATGTTTTGAGATTGAATCTAAATTCGGCGATAGAGTGTAAAATATCTGCGGGCCACGCTGTTCCTTTTCCACTATATCAACCGCAGATAATATTTTCAGATGTTTTGACGTGGCTCGTATTGAAAGGTTTATGTCATCGGCAATTTCTCCGACAAATTTTTCATCACTGTCCTTCAACACTTTTACGATGCACAAACGTTTCAGATTTGCCAGAGCCTTCAAAACTTTTTCCGTCTTTTTCATGACAATAAATTGTATCATAACCAAATGAGTTTACACAGGATCTTTCGCGCGAATGAGTCTATAAAACACAACTTCTCTTTTAATGAATTATCCGCTATCATGACGAAACTAGATACAATCGCTCTCGTCGTTTAATGGATAGGATATTCCCCTCCGAAGGGAAAAATGCCGGTTCGACTCCGGCCGAGAGCACCGAGAAGAAATCCCCGCCGCGCTTCGCGCGGCGGGGATTTCTCTTTCTACAAACTATTCACTACTAACTATCAACTATTTTTATATTCCTTCTTTCTTTAATTCCTCCACCAATTTCTTCGCATCTTTAGAAAGTTTGTTCGGCAATTTAATGCTCAAACGGATAAGTAAATCACCTCGTCTGCCTTTTTCGTATGGTACGCCTTTGCCTTTGACCCGAAGCACTTCGCCGTGAGAAACGCCTTCTGGGATTTTTACTTTTATCTCGCCGTCAAGAGTTTGCAAAGTATACTCCTCGCCCAAAAGCGCGCTTGAGAGTTTGAGTGACAGGTCAGTGGTCAGATTGACACCTTCCTTCTTGAAAATTGGATGCCGTTTGACGTGAACTTTGATGTAGAGATCGCCCGGAGTGCCGGAAGACACGGCCTCTCCAGCGCCGGAAAGTCTTATCATTTCACCATCATCAATGCCCGCGGGAATTGACACCGAAATTTCCTGCTCTTTGCGAAGTACACCTTGTCCACGGCAGGTCGGACATTTTTCTTTCGGCACTTTACCTTTGCCGTTGCACTCTGAACACTGACGCACAGTGGAAAACGTGCCCATGAATGAGCGCTTGGTTTCGTGGACTTTGCCTTTGCCGTTGCAAATAGAACAAGTGCGCATTTCGGTGCCTGGTTTCGCCCCGCTTCCATTGCACTCGTTGCAAATGGCGGTTTTGTTGAGAAGGATTTTCCGTTCGGTGCCGAAAATAGCCTCCGCGAAGGGCAGTTCAATGTCAATTGAGATGTCCCGGCCCCGCTTCGCTCGGCCTCGTCCGCCACCACTGCCTCCGCCACCAAAAAAGTCTCCGAAAATGTCCCCGAGGTCAAACTCAAAACCGTTTTGAGAAAAGTCAAAACCGCCTTGGCCGCCGCCGAAGCCCGAGCCAAAACCAGAGAAATCAAATCCGCCGAAACCTTGTCCGGCGGCCCCTCCGGGGCCGCCGCCCGCGAACGTCTGTCCGTATGTGTCATACTCCGCGCGCTTTTTGTCGTCCCCGAGCACGCTGTAGGCCTCACTCACTTCTTTAAACTTGTCGGCATTGCCGCTTCCTTTGTCCGGATGATATTGGTGCGCCAGCTTGCGGAAGGCTTTTTTAATATCCTCCTTATTCGCGCTTTTTGAAACCCCTAAGATGTCATAATAATTTTTTGCCATGACAGTTGTAAGATTTAAGTCGCCTCATCGGCGACCCGCCGATGAGGCGGGATTAAAGTTGAAAGATTTGAGTAAGAAAGACCAAGATTAAGTATAAGACAAGGCGGTTAATCGCAACACTTGACATGGTAACAGTGCTATGCTATCATGCTTTTAGCAATACAGCAAGGCTTGGAAGCTTTGCGTGTCGGTCTTTGAATCCAACGACAGTTTGGCTCAAAAATAATCCCGCAAAACCTATGTACATTAATATTGTCTTCCTTGTTATTTCAGTCACCTTTGTCTGTTTTATAGTCGTTCGGCGATACCGATGTCCGAAATGCAAGAAGGTCTTTCGACTTACATATGAATCCCCATATGTCACGGAAAGAAAATCGATATGTGGACCAATTATTTACAGGCACAGGTATTGTAGACAATGCGGTTTGGAACAGACGCAATTCTCTTTCTGGCCTTACGGTAAAAGTGGTTGGCAATCAGGACGCTTCTACACCGGATTTTGAGAAAGAGAAAAGTAGAGTGGGAAAATATAAATAACCCTCTCAATCAACCTTCACCATCGCCCACCGGCACCTCACCGGTGGGCTTTTCAATTTCAACTATACTTACTTCTTCTCTTTGAATTCCGCGTCCCGAACATTGCCGTCCCCGCCTTTGTCGTCGGGGCCAGATTGTTTGTCGGCCGCCGAGGCACCAGCCGAGGCGGCCTGTTCTTTTGCCGCTTTCGCCATGATTTCGCCGATTTTTTGGAGCTCGGCTGAAAGCGCCTCGCTGGCGGATTTAATGGCCGCGATGTCCGTCCCGCTCTTGGCAGTCTTCAGAGCGGAAACTTTTTCTTCAATAGTATTGTATACATCAGACGGCACTTTATCTTTGTTGTCGCGGAGGGCTTTTTCCGAAGTGTACACCAACTGTTCGGCCGCGTTTTTAATTTCAACCTCTTCGCGTTTCTTCTGATCATCAGTGTTATGCATCTCGGCGTCTTTTTTCATCCGTTCCACTTCTTCTTTGGAAAGGCTGGAGCGCGCCTCTATCTTGATTGAGTTTGCCTTGCCAGTGGTTTTGTCCTTAGCGGTCACATTGAGAATGCCATTGGCATCAATGTCAAAGGTTACCTCAATCTGCGGCATGCCGCGAGGCGCGGGCGGAATACCGCCTAGGTTAAACTGCCCGAGAGATTTATTGTCCGCGGCCATGGCTCGCTCGCCTTGGACAACATGAACGGTAACGTCGGTTTGGTTGTCGGCGGCCGTTGAGAAAGTCTGCGAACGCGAGGTGGGAATGGTTGTATTTTTCTCAATCAGTTTCGTGGCCACGCCACCCATAGTTTCAATGCCGAAAGAAAGCGGAATGACATCAAGAAGTAGAATGTCTTTCACATCACCGCGAAGAATGCCTCCCTGAATGGCCGCGCCGACTGCCACCACTTCATCCGGATTGACGCCCATGTGCGGATCCTTGCCGAAGTATTCTTTGACTGCATTTTGCATAGCAGGCATGCGCGTCTGGCCGCCGACCAGAATCACTTCGTTGAGCTGGTCTTTTTTGAAAGGCGACGCTGACATGGCGCGCTTGGTAATCGTCATGGCGCGGTCAATAAATTCAGCCGTCAGCTCTTCAAGTTTGGCCCTGGTCATTTTTATCAAGAGGTGTCTCGGGCCGGAGGAGTCCGAAGTAATGAAGGGAATGTTCACTTCGGTCTGCACCGCCGTTGAAAGCTCTATCTTGGCTTTCTCCGCCGCTTCGTCCAGACGCTGAAGAGCCAGCGCGTCTTTGCGCACATCAATCCCCGATTCTTTTTTAAATTCCTCGGCCAGCCAAGCAATAATTTTCTGGTCAATGTCCTTACCTCCCAAATGAGCGTCGCCGTCGGTGGATTTCACCTCCACCACATCGTCCCCCACTTCAAGCACCGAGATGTCAAAGGTGCCGCCACCGAAGTCAAAGACCACAATTTTTTCGTCTTTCTTCTTATTGAAGCCGTAAGCAAGCGCCGCCGCAGTTGGCTCGTTGATGATGCGCTTGACATCAAGGCCGGCAATCTTGCCCGCGTCCTTGGTCGCCTGTCTTTGAGAGTCGTTGAAGTAGGCCGGCACGGTGATGACCGCTTCGGTGATTTTTTCGCCCAGCCGCGCTTCGGCGTCGTTCTTCAATTTGCTGAGAATCATGGCCGAGATTTCTTCCGGCCTGTACCATTTACCGTCCATTGAAACTTCTATGCCCCCATTTGAAGATTTGCGCACCTCAAACGGCACAGAGGCTTTATCTTTCTGAACCGCCGGCTCGTCAAAGGTATGCCCAATGAATCGCTTAATCTGATAAATAGTATTTTTGGGATTTGTCACGCCTTGCCGTTTGGCCAAGAGACCCACAAGTCGCTCACCGGTTTTGGACTGCGCCACAATTGAAGGCGTGGTGCGCGCGCCTTCAGCATTTTCCAATATCTTCGGCTCCCCCGCTTCCATGACCGCCACGGCGGAGTTGGTTGTTCCTAAGTCGATTCCAATTATTTTACTCATAGTTTTTAGTTGCTAGTTTATAGTTTGTAGTTTATGTACACAGAAAAGACAGCGAGTAGTATTTTCTAAATACTACCAACTATCTACTACTTACTATTTAGACGGCGCGCGTGTAGGTTGGCTCACAAAAAATTCAAATATATTAAAAAATGGAGAAACCACGGAGTGGTAGTTGTGGCGGTATGAAGTGACTGCGGGAGATTTTAAACAATTACCAAGCAAGCACAAACAGGAGTTTGTAGTTTGTAGTTTGTAGTTTGTAGTTTCTTTTGAATTCCGAAGGGGCTTTACGGAAAGCAGACGAACCTGAAGCTCGCCGTTCGATTCAGCAACGAGAAAAGTGGCGAGGATGTGCTCTCCCGCTTTAGTTCGCAGAACTTTCTGAACTATTTTCCCTTGTGATTTTACCGCCAGCATGTTTTTAGTTTTCCTATACCCTAAACCTTATCCCCTACACCCTTCTGAAACTCTCCCACCTTCACCTTCGGCGCTTTCAACACTCTATCATAAAAAACGTAACCTTTGTGAATGACTGCAATAATTTTCTGATTCTCCGATTCGTCCTTCACCTCTTCAAATTCTACGGCCTCGTGGAGCATCGTGTCAAATTTCTCGCCTAAGGGATTCAATTCTTTGAGGCCGTTCGCTTCCAAAACTCCCTTGAGTTGGTTTGCGATAAGCTCAACACCCGTCCGCCAATTTTTATCAACCTTTTCCCACGCCTCTTTGTTACTGAAAGCCACATTGAAACTCTCCAAAACCGGCAAAAGCTCGGCAACGAGACTCTCGGCGGCGTACTTTCTGAAGCGCTCGTTATCTTCCGCGTCGCGCTTGCGGGCGTTCTGAAATTCCGCCGCGCTCCTCTGCCATTTATCAAGGTAGTCCTGCTTTTCTTTGACGCAAACAGCAAGCTTTTCCTTCAGGTCGGCGACTGTTTCGCTCTCGGATTTCCCGAACCCCGCCTTTTTGGGCGCGGCATTCTCCGCCCCTTCAAGGTCGGTTTCGTATTGAATATCCTGGTCATCCTTTGGTTCATCTTGCATATATGTATAAATAATAACTTAAACAATAAAAAGTATCAAGTTTATTTAATCAACGTACGTTGATTAAATAAACTTGATGCGAGATTAGGTGAAAAAAGTCAGGCGAAAATGTCTCCTTAAATAATCGTCTCCCCCGATATCACCACTTACAACTAACCGAAACTCCTCTTCTTCTAATTGAAAAAACGACCTTAAAAATTCAATCTCCGATGAACAGTCATAAGGGTACACCCAGACGCTTTTCTGAAGAAAAATAAATCCGCAACGTTTTAGCATAAGTCTTATCGCGTCACGTTCCTTGGTTTTTTCAGTTTTAAGGTCAAAGAACACTATTCTCCATTTGCCATCCCACTTTTTATTTTCCAAAGCCAAGTTTCCAGATAGAATTTTTCCGACACCGCACAGACGCGCCCTTTGCTCACCTTCCTTTGTGAGAGCAATACAGGTATTTCCGTGGCGCGATTCAACATTTATAAGACCTCTCTTTTGGAAATTATAAAAGGAATTTTTGAGTTTGTGTTTTGGGTATCTTCCTTCCCTCTTTTGCACGGCATTTATATAAATTGCCACAGCGGCTATTGGCGGGGCAGAAACCGCCAAAGAAGCCACGCCTATCTGAAGAAGTGTGTACAACAAATCGTCATATTTTGCCCGGGAGATAACTTTAGCGGGAATTTTTTTTATTCGTCCAACAAGACTCATGGGTTTATTTTACACACGTACGTTGATAATATAAACCAAAATCATATACACAAACTATCGTTTGCTCCACTGTGGCGCCTTGCGGGCCTTCTTCAACCCGAACTTGCGGCGCTCTTTCATGCGCGGGTCGCGTTTGAGAAAACCGGCTTTTTTGACTTTTTTGCGAAGCTCCAAATCGTGAATAATGAGAGCGCGGGCAATGCCGTGGCGAAGGGCTTCGGCCTGACCGTTGATGCCGCCGCCCTTAATTTTTGCCGTTATCTTAAACTTTTGGGCGAGTTTGGTGATTGCAATGGCTTCTAAAGCGGTGCGGCGGAGTTCTTCAGTCGGAAAATAAGAGTCAACATCCTTGCCATTGACCGTGCAGGCGCCTTTGGCAGAGGGTGTAACACGAACACGGGCAATGGCGGTTTTCCGGCGACCGACCGTTTCTATGTATTTTGTTTTTTCTTCGGTGGGCATAATTTTCTATAATCTAATTTCTATTATCTATTCTTTTACTGACAGATTTTTCATAATTTGAGGACGAAGTTTGTTTGACGGAAGCATGCCATAAACCGCGAGCAGAAAAACTTCCCTATAGCCTTTCTTTTCTATAACACTTCTCATTGAAGGAGTCCGAAGACCGCCCGGATAACCCGAATAGCGAGCGTATGTTTTTTCTAAAAGCTTCTTCTCGCTGATATCGGCTTTTGAAGTATTGACGATTTCTACTTTGCCTCCCAGGACTTTATTGCGGACAAAATCCGGTTGATTCTTGCCCATAAGAAGCCGGGCGGCTTCGCTTGCCACTCGTCCGAGCTTTTTGCCTGTCGCGTCAATGGTATATTTCATATATTTTCTTAACGAGTCGGCGAGTTTTAGAAAATAATGACCCCCTCACCAATTTCACCGACATAACATTTTATTGATATCATATCTGTTCAACTTTAATATCTAGCAAATTACTTATCAAATGTTCAGTAAAATTGGTGAGGGGGGGGTTAAGTAAATTATACTCGCTTCGCTCGTTAATTTTCTAAACGAACTCAATCACCGCCATCGCACTGCCGTCGCTCAAGCGCCGCGGCAATTTGACAATTCTCGTAAACCCTCCGGCGCGCTTATCATACTTTGGCCCCAGAGCATTCATCAGTTCTTTGACCCCCTTTGAGACGCCCAGTCGGGCCGTCAAAATCCTCCGCGAGGCAAGAGTTTTGATTTTGGCGCGCGTTACGAGCTTCTCAACATAAGGCCGGAGCTCCTTGGCCTTGGCTTCGGTGGTGGTAATTTTTTTGTGCATGATGAGAGAGAGCGCGAGCGACTTCAAAAGAGCGCGGCGCTGTCCTCTTTCTCTGCCAAATTTTCTGTTTTGTCTGTGATGACGCATATCTTATGACTTATGACTGAATAACATATAACTGAATGACGGGGAAACTTTTTTCGGTTATTCAGTGATTCAGTTATGAGTTATTTGTTATTTGAGAGTGATTCCGAAATTCCCCAACACTTTCTTTATTTCCTGAACACCCTTGCTACCCAAACCGTCAATGTCAAGAATATCCTCTTCTTTCTTCCGAGCCAAACCGCCGATGGTTCTGATGTTGGCGTTCGCCAAGGCATTGGCGGTGCGCTGTGACAAACCGAGCGTTTCAACCCGAGTTTTCAAAAATTCAGGGTCAATGTCTTTCTTGCCCGAGGTCTCACTTTCCTTTTTCTCCGAGATGGACGCTTCGGGCGCGATTTCAGGAACTTCTTCCTTGAAACCGACAATGGCCTTGAGCTGAGCAATCATAATTTCAATTGAACGTTCCAGTGCCTCTTTCGGCGTAATGGTGCCGTCGGTTTCTATGAAAATTTTCAAGCGATTGAAGTCCGTGCGGTTGCCGACACGCATGTTTTCCACTTCATAATTGACGCGGCGTATCGGCGTAAACACGGCGTCAAGAGAAATTTCTCCGATATCAACTCTGTCTTTCTGAATCACTTCCTTGGGCACATAACCCAGTCCCTTCTCAACTCGTATTTCAATATCAAGCTCCGCGTTTTTGCCGGTAATACTGGCGATGTGGAGGTCGGTATTCAAAATTGAAGCCTGACCGGGACAGGTAATGTCGGAAGCCTTGACCTCTTTGACTCCTTTGACCTTAAGTGTGAGAGTCTGCGATTCGTCGGTGGTGAGGGCAATTCTCACTTTCTTCAAATTGAGAATAATCATGATGACATCTTCCTTGATGCCGGCAATCGTTGAAAACTCGTGGTTGACACCGGCGATTTTCACGCCGGTAATGGCCGCGCCCGGAAGCGACGAAAGAATAATGCGCCTCAAAGAGTTGCCCAACGTGTGACCGTACCCGGGATAGAGACCGTCAATCTCATAGATACCGGTAAAATGTTCCTCCGAGATAATTTTCGGCTTTGAGGGCAAGACTATTGAGTGTTCCATAGTATTTATTATGTTAGACCTGTTGGGAATAAATCTACTCTAATAATAAGACCGCACTATACATTATATTTATAAAATTTGCAACACACAGCCCTTTGTCGTTTTCTAGAGTCTTGAAACTTCCACGTTTGGTGCAGTTCGAAGCGCGAGCGAGGTTTGCGACCAAAATGTGAAGAGTGTACAGCTCCTGTAAGGAGCAAACGAGCGAAGCAACAAAGAAATGCGCCGAACGCGGAAGTTTAATCTATCGGCGGTAAAACTCAAGAATAGCGGCGATATCAAACAAAAGCTCCGATTTAACAAGCTTGGGCCTGCCCTTAACCTCCCCCGCCCGTTTCTCCGGGTCAAAGGAAAGCCATGAAGGCGACTGGCCATCTTTCAATTTATCGGCCAAATTAAGGAAAAGCGCTTTCTTGGCGCTGGCCTCGCGAATTTTCACCTTGTCTCCGACCTTGACATTGTAGGAAGGAATCGTAATGCGGACATCGCCCACGGTAATGTGGCCGTGAGACACCATCTGCCTCGCGGCTTGCCTCGTCGGCGCCAGACGCAGACGATAAATGACATTGTCAAGCCTTGTCTCAAGTCGCTCAAAAAGCACCTCGTCGGTCTTTTTGCCTTTCTTGGCAAGCGCTTCTTTAACATACTTCCTAAACTGCCGCTCGCCCACGCCGTAGTTATAGCGAGCCTTCTGTTTTTCAAGAAGCTGTAAAGCAAACTCGCTCTTGGAGCGTGACCGCTCCCGACTTTCCTTTCGGCGTCCCTCGCGAAGGGCGAACTTTTGAGTTTGGGTCTTTTCAAAAAGACCGGCACCGAGGCGGCGGGCGATTTTATATTTTGGTTTGTTTATCATAAATTTAATACGAATAACGAATTGGTACGAATTTACGAATTCCGAATTTGTTTTTTGTCTTCATTTGTATATTCGTAGAGATTCGTAATTCGTATTGTTAAACTCGTCTTGGCTTCGGCGGCCGTGGGCCATTGTGCGGCACCGGGGTTGTGTCTTTGACTGAAGTCAAGGCGATGCCCTTTGAAATGAAACCGCGGATTGAGGATTCTCGACCCGAACCGACACCTCGGACAACCACAGAAACTTCTTTCACGCCCATGTTCTGGGCTTTAAGAGCGAGGGTCTCGCCGACTTTTGCCGCGGCAAACGGCGTGCCTTTCTTGGCGCCCTTGAAACCCAAGGAGCCGCTTGAAGACCAGGCCAGAGTATTGCCTTTGACATCAGTTAAAAGAAGCATAGTGTTGTTGAAAGTGGACTGAACATATAAAACGGCAGTCTCAATTTTTTTCTTGGACGAAATTTGAGCGACAGGAGCTGTTTCTCCCTCTTTCTTTTCTTCGCCGGTTTTTACGATGCGCTTTTTACCCATGTATTTAATACGAATAACGAATTGGTAGGAATTTACGAATTCCGAATTTGTTTTTTGTCTTCATTTGTATATTCGTAGAGATTCGTAATTCGTATTGTTTATTTCTTTTCGACGGCTCGGCGTCCAGTACCCATGGTCTTTCTGGTATTGCCGCGGCGGGTGCGTGAATTGGTCTTGGTTCTCTGACCGCGGCTCGGCAATCCACGCAGGTGGCGGATGCCACGGTAGGCTTTAATATCTTTCAAACGCTTGATATTGCCTGAAACTTGCCGCTTCAAGTCACCCTCAATTTTGTAAGCCTCGACAATCTTTCTGATAGCGTTTTCCTCCTCAACATTGAGGTCTTTCGGCCTTTTGCCGAAATCAATTTTAGTCTTGGCCAAAATTTCCTTGGCGCGGGAACGCCCAACGCCATAAAGGTAGGTAAGAGCGACCTCAAGTCGCTTATTGTCAGGTATGGTAATGCCTAAAATTCTCATATTATTATGACTTCCGCGTTTGGCGCACTTCTTCGTTGCCCGCTCCGCTTGCTCCCGCGCAGTATTATTCATACAGCTTGGTCGCAATGCTCACGGGTGCCCCCGCCTGCCAAAGCCTGAGCTTGGCGATGGCGGGCAGGTCGAATTGCATCCAAACGCGGAAGTCCTAATTGTTGTGCTTCGTTTTTTGGAAAACAAAAAACAACAGTGGTCACAAGGTTAACAAATAAGCCGTAAAAAGTAAAGGCCGCAAAAAGTTTTTAGCTTTTAGCTTTAAATTTTTAGCTTAAATTACCCTTGCCTCTGCTTATGTCGCGGATTGGCGGTGCACACGACATACAAATATCCCTTCCTTCGGACAGTTTTGCATTTCGGACAATTCCTTTTTACGGAAGCTTTAACGCGCATGATAATAATTGAAAATAAAAAAAACAAAACTAAAAACTATGGCGTCCCGCTCCGCGGGACTCAACAATTTTTATTTTTGCACTTTACATTTTACATTCTTTTAATGATTCTCCCCTTGCCGCCATAGGGGTCCAGTTCAACAAAAACCTTGTCGCCGACCAGAACTCGAATTCTATGAAGCCGCATCTTGCCGGCCAGATAACAAAGCAACTGCTCTTCTGCATTATCAAGTTTGACCCGAAATAAAGTGTTGGGTAAAGCTTCCACGACAACACCCGAAACAGCGGCCGCTTTTTTTTGCTGGTTATCCATTCCTTAACTTATATAGATTCGCAATTGTAGCAAGGAAAATGAACGGAAGTCAAGCATTTGCATCTTCAAGTGGTTGCTCAAGCTCTGCCAATTTTGTTTGAAGCTCTTCAAGTTTCTCTTTCATGGCATCAAAATGCGCTTGGGCTCTGATTGTTTCTTCGTGGTCTTCCTTATTCCATGATTGGCGCAAAACAATTTCAAGAGCTTTTAACTTTCTGGCAATAGCTTCATAAGCATCGGGCCTCTTGCTGATTTGGTCTAAAGCTTTCTCATTGCCCGCAAGATATTGGTCAACCCAATCCTCTGTCGGAAAATCCTCTGGCAGCCTCATGCCTTCATTTGATGAATATGGACTATTAAATTTAAACATAACAGTATCCTACCATGAACCTTTTAAATATACCAGCACTCACTATACACACGAAAAAACCTCCACTGCTGGAGGTTTTGACTTGTGTATCACGAGTCACTAAGTAGATTGCTTCGCAAAGTCTCGCAATCTACGTAAGTGCTCGCGACCCCGCCTCGCCATTTCGTCTGCTGACGAAATATGTCTGCGGTCTCCACAAAACCAGAAAAACTGCCGCAGGGTAAGTTTGTTCTGTGTATCACAAGTATTTTTCCTAACGGAAAAATCTCGCGACCCCGGCTCGCGGTTTTTGCCTTTCGCAAAGCCTCAAACAAAAACATCGCTACGCCCTCCACAAAAGCACAAAATCCCGCGCAGGCGGGATGTTTGTGTCTTTTGTGGTCATTATACCAAAAAGTTCGGACTCATTTCCAGCAGAACCCCGAATGAGGCACGCGCGGAGCGCGTGGTGGCTCTGACCTAAATCGTACGCTCGACGAATCGCCCCGCCACTGCCTCG
>Ga0209515_10005788_pt1 | contig 15836 bp, 12 predicted proteins | sample Subgroupgradi54m_FD_187454 | JGI IMG/M metagenome (GOLD analysis project Ga0209515, IMG submission 187454) | Subsurface groundwater microbial communities from S. Glens Falls, New York, USA - GMW60B uncontaminated upgradient, 5.4 m (SPAdes)... ...
AGCCAGTTCGGAACCCCCTTGGTCTGTCCCGACGCTTCGTCGAGCCGTCCCAGCGTCGCGAGCATGTCCGGGACGCCGGCCGGATCCCAGTTCGCGCGCGCCGCGTACCTCGCGCCGAGCTGATCGGCCTGCAGCTCGTTGCCGCGGCTGTACTTCAGGAAGAGGACGCCGAGTCCCTGCTCCGCTAGCTGACCGAACGGCCGCGCGCCGGGAACGAAGATGCCGAGCGCCACGAGGCCAATCGTGCCGCCGACCGCGCGCGTGTACTGCTGCGCCGCGTGGCGCGCGGTGACGTGGCCCGTCTCGTGACCGAGCACGCCCGCGAGCTGCGCCTCGTCGTTGAGGAACGGCAGGATGCCGCGTGTGATGTAGACGTAGCCGCCGGGCAGCGCGAACGCGTTCACCACCGGCGAGTCGACCACGCTGTAGTGCCAGGGAAGATTGGGACGCTCACCCACCATCGCCAGGCGCATCCCGATGCCGCTGATGTATTCCTGCAGGTTGGGATCGTTGTAGATCCCCATCTCCTTCTTCACCTGCGCGTCGGCTTCCTGCCCCGCCGAGATCTCCTGCGCCTCGCTCATCAGGTTGATCTGGCGCTTGCCCGTCGCAGGATTCGTCGCGCACGCAGCGGCGATCAGAGCAAGAAGAAGGAAGCCGCGCCTCGGCATGCTTTCAGTGTATTGACATGGATATGGGTGTCAACAATGAGCCAAGCGGCGAGTCCGTGCAGTTCTGCACAGGATCCACTCAAACCGGAGACCGCATCGTGCTGTTTTGAGCAGGCGGGCCCCGGTCGCGAGTGTACGATCCAGGGCGATCGGAAGTGTTCCATGCTCCATGAATTCATTGAGGTCAACCGCCACGAGATCAACTGGTAGCGTCCCTCCGCACCGGCGGGACGACAATGGATCCCGAGATTTCCAGGAGCGCCGTCCTGCACGGGCACGAGCTCCTGCTTCAGGGATTTACCGTGTCGCAGGTTGTGCACGACTACGGCGACGTCTGCCAGTCCATCACCGACCTGGCGATGGAAGTCGACGCGCCCATCAGCACGGACGACTTTCGCACGCTGAATCGATGCCTGGACGACGCCATCGCCGGCGCGGTCACGGAGTTCGGCCGCGGCCGGAACCAGTCAACCCTCGACGGCGAGGCGGCGCGCGGGACCGAGCGCCTCGGGTTCCTGGCCCATGAACTGCGAAACTTGATGAACACGGCGATCATCGCGTTCGAAGTACTGAAAACGGGGAACGTAGGAGTTTCAGGAAGTACCGGTCAGGTGCTCCATCGAAGCCTCGTTGGCGCACGCGATCATTGGCCGCTCGCTGGCCGAGGTCCGTCTCTCGCAAGCCATCGAGAATCGCGAGCGAATCCAGATGTCCGACTTCATCGACGGAATCGTGCCGGCCGCAACACTCGAGGCGGACGCGCGCGGCATCACGCTGACGGTCATGCCCGTCGAGGAGGGCGTGGCGATCGAGGCGGACCGGCAGGTCCTCGCGGCGGTGGTGGGCAACCTGCTGCAGAACGCATTCAAGTTCACACATCCGCGCACGACGGTCACGCTGCGAGTCGGCTCCAGTGCCGAGCGCGTGCTCATCGAGATCGAGGATCAATGCGGCGGTCTCCAGGGTGGGAATGCCGACAACGAACTGTTCCGGCCCTTCGAGCAGCGAAGCGCGGATCGAACAGGCCTGGGACTCGGCCTCGCCTTCAGCCGATGGGGCGTGGAAGCGAACCATGGCCGGATCTACGCGCGCACGCTTCCGGGCAGGGGATGCATCTTCACCGTTGACCTGCCGCGACACCTGACGCCGGCCGAGACGATGGTTTAAGAGCTAGACTCGAACCGGTACGACTCCGAGCGCGTCGAGCTGGCCGCGGATCGTCTCCACAATCTGCTTCGACGCCGGACGCAGCGGCGGCCGCGGCAACCCGCCGTTGAAGCCAAGCAGATCCAGTGCCGCCTTGAGCCCCATGATCCCGAAGCCGCCGCCAATCGATCGCGCCAGCGGCGTCACCTTCCGCTGAAGCGCGCGCGCCTCGGCAATCCTGTTCTCCTTGACGAGCTTCACCATCTGCACGCACTCATCAGGGATGAGCGCCGCCAGCGCGAGCACCGCGCCGTCGCATCCGGCGCACAGCGACTGAAACAGCGTCGTCGCCGATCCGGCGAGCACGGTGAAGTCGTCCGGCGTGCGGTTGATGCACTCGGTGATGTAGAGCAGGTCGTTGCCCGACTCTTTCATCCCGACGATGTTCGGGTGCGCGGAGAGCTGCTCGACCGCGTCGGCCCCAAGCGTCACGCTGGTGTACATCGTCACGTTGTAAAGCAGGACGGGAATGCGCGACGCGTCGGCGACCTCGGCGTAGTGCCGGATGAAAATCTCGCTCGTCATCTGCGACTTGAAGAACGACGGCGTGCGCACCAGCGCGGCGTCGGCGCCGAGATCCGCGGCGCGACTGGTCGCCGCCATCGTCGCCTTCGTCGATTCGCGCCCCGTGCCGACAATCAGCGCCCGGTCCTTCGGCACGCCCGCGCGGACGATCTCGACGACGCGGTCGGCTTCTTCGTCGTCGAGCTGCGGTGCTTCGCCGTTGGAGCCGAGCACGACGAGGCCGGTCAGCGGCGTCGTCATCCAGCGCTTGACGTTGCTGGCAAGGCCTTTTTCGTCGAGCCTGTCGTCGCTGGTGAAGGGGGTGGCGATGGGGGTGAAGACGCCGGTGAATTTCTTGGAGCTCATGGCTCTAATTGTACAGGGCTGCGTCCGCTCCCCTGAACAAGGAGATTCACCGCGAGCACGACGAGGAAGATTGCGGCGGCTGGCGCGAGCATCCACGGCGCTTCGCCAAGCAGCGCCACGTTCGATGCATCGTGAAGCATCGTTCCCCATGTCGGCACGCTGTCGGGAAAGCCGAGGCCGACGTACGAGAGCGTCGCTTCCGCGAGGATGAACGCGGGCAGCAGCAGCGTGGCCTGCGTGGCGAGGTAGCCGCGCGTCGCGGGCAGGAGGTGGACGGCCAGCAGACGCACAGGTCCGGCGCCGAGCGCGCGGCCGGCCGTCACGTACTCGCGCTCGCGCTCAAAGGCGATGATGCCGCGAACGCCGCGTGCGACGACGGGCCAGCCGACGAGCGCGAAGATGCCCACCAGCAGGACGAACACGTCGCGCGCCGGCAGCACGAGCGGCATCACGGCACGCAGCGCCAGCACGACGTAGATCGCCGGCAGGACCAGCACGAAATCCGAGAATCGCGAGAGCAGCTCGTCAACGGCGCCGCCTGCGTAGCCTGCGACGCCGCCGATGACGGCGCCGAAGAACATGGCCGCGAGCGTCGCGATCGCGGCCAGGCCGAGCGAGGCGCGCGAGCCGTACAACAGGCGCGCAAAGATGTCGCGGCCGTACGAATCCGCGCCGAGGAACAACAACGGTGCCGTGTCCGGCTCGCTGGAGCTCACCAAATGCACCGACGTCCCACTGAACCCACTGAACCCACTGGACCTACTGAACCTACTGAACCTACTGAACCACTGAACCCGGACCGGATGCGAACGATCCTCCTCGAACCGGCGCTCGAGCCGGCTGACGATGCGCAGCGGATAGAAATACGGTCCCCCGCCTACGCCGAAGACGTGCACGCGCGTCGGCGGTGCATAGAGATAGGTGTTGAACTGCCGATCCGGTGCATTCGGCGCGAGCCACGGCGCGGCGACTGCGATGAATACGATCGCGATGAGGAGCGCGCGGCCGAAGGCCTTCACGCGGTCTGCCCCTCGCGCACGCGCGGGTCGGCGGCAAAGAGCAGCAGGTCGGAGACGACGCTGCCGAAGGCGAGGAAGACGCCGCCCATCGCCGCGCAGCCGGCGACGAGATAGATGTCGCGGGCGCGCAGCGCCTCGTACATCAGCCGCCCGAGGCCGGGCCACGCGGTGATGTACTCCACCACGAACGAGCCTGAGAGCAGCGCGCCAACGGCGAGGCCGTAGATCGCGCACATCGATCGCAGCGAGGCGCGCCACGCGTGATCGATGAGCAGCCGCCGCCAGGTCACGCCGCGCGCGAGCGCGGCGATGACGAACGGTTGGTGGATGGTCTCGGTCATCGCCTGCGCCTGCAGCCGCTCGAACGTCGCGGCGAGCGGCAGCGCGAGCGCCAGCGCCGGCAACGGGAGGTGGCGCGCGACGTCGAGCATCCACGACGACCAACCGGCATCGACGGCATCGACGGACGTCATGCCGCCCAGCGGCAGCCATCCGGTACGCGATGCGATGAAGACGAGCAGAAGCGACGTGAGGAGCGGTGGGATCGACAGGCAGACGAGCGAGACGCCGCGGATGGCAGCGGCCATCACGCCCTGGCGGCTTCCGGTGACGATGCCGAGCGGGATGCCGAGAAACGTCGCAAGCGCAAGCGCGGCGACGGCCAGCACCGCGGTGTTCCCCGCGGCGCGGCGAATCAACCCGCCGACGGGGCGGTTGTAGAGAAACGAGTCGCCAAAGTCGAAACGGACCGCGCGAAGGGCCCATCCGCCCCACTGCGCGACCGGACTGCGATCGAGGTCGAAGCGCGCGCGGGTCCGCGCGACCTCGTCAGGCCGCGCGAAGGCGCCGAGATTGGTGGTGACGTCGCCCGGGGCAAGGCGCGTGAGAAACAGGGCGCCCGACGACACCGCGACGACGAGCAGGAGCGCGAAGGCCAGTCGTCTCAGGAGAAATCTGACCACAGCGGCGCGGACCTTTAAGGTCCGCTCGAGCGGACAGATAGCGAATCCGCATTCCACAACGCCGGCGGCCGCTGCACCGACGGGATGACGCCCATCACGCGAGCATTGTGCGCGTAATAGATCCGCGGCGCCACGAAATAGAGCACCGGCAGGTTTTCGGCGAAGACCTTCTGCACGTCGTTGAAGATCGCTTTCCGCTTCCCGAGATCGATCGTCCGGGCCTGCTCGGCCATCAGCATGTCAATGCGCGCTTCCCACGCCGATGTGGCGGGCCGCGGGAGGGCGGGCCTTGTTAGGCCCGCCTGATCAGGCAGGTTCCAGAAATGCCCCGACCCGCTGCTCAACCAGAAGTCCATGTTCCCCGCCGGGTCGAGGTCCGTCGTCAGCGGACGGTAATAGATCGCCTCGTAGTCCGACGAGAGCATCCGCTTGATCAGCGCGCCGTTGTCGATCGGCGCAATCTCCAGCGCAATGCCGGCCTGCGCCAGCTGCTTCTGCAGCTCGTTGGTCCCGCGCTCGAACCAGCCGACGCCGCGCTGCGTGATCACGGTGAAGCGCGCCTCGTGCCCCTGCGCGTCCTCGACAACGCCGTTGCCGTTGCGGTCTTCGAGGCCGATCGACTTCAGCACGTCCTTCGCCTTGTTGACGTCGTGCGCGTAGCGCGGCACGTTCGGCGAGAACCAGATCTTGTTGCCCGGCGTGATCGGTCCCCAGATCGGGACCGCGGCGCCGAGGAAGACGTTTTCGGCAAACGCCTCGCGATCCACCGCGTACGAAATCGCCTGGCGGAACTCGGGCTTGCTCACAAACGCGAAGCGCGGATCCTTCTTCCACGCTTCGGGCTTGAGCTCGAACCAGAAGGCATCGGCGTCGGGGCCGACGCCAAGCTCCACGACCTCGAGCTTCCCTTGATCCTCCGAGCGCCGCGCCGCGACGTAGTCGTCGGGCCGCAGCTCGCTCTGCGTCATGTCGATGTCGCCCGCCTGCAGCCGCAGCAGCTCCGCATCCTGGTCGGGGACCAGCTGCAGGACGATGCGATCGAGGTACGGCAGCTGCGTGCCGTCGGCCGCCTTGCGCCAGTAGCGCGGGTTGCGGTCGAGGACAAGGCGCTGGCCGGGGACGTACTCGCGCAGCGTGAACGGGCCGGTGCCGGCGATCTCCGCGGGCGGCGTCGCGGAGTTCCACGCGCTGGCGAACGTGCCGTCCTTGAGCTGTGCTTCGAGCTTGTGCTTCGGCAGGATGACGAGCGCATCGAACAGGCGCAGCCCCGGGCCGGACGGTTCCGCAAATGAGAAGACAACCGTGCGATCGTCGGGCGCGGTCGCGCTGATCGGCTTGCCGCCGACCGTCAGCTGCTCCGCCATGACGCTTTCCGTTTTGGGATCGAAGACCGCCTGCAGCGTGAAGAGCACGTCGGCGGAGGTGAACGGCTCGCCGTCGGACCACGTCACGCCGGGGCGCAGGTGCACGGTGTAGGTCCGGCCGTCGGGCGACGTCTCCCACTTCTCCGCCAGCCACGGCTCCAGATCAAGAGTGGAGCGGTTGATGCGCACGAGCCGGCCCTGCGTGAGCATGCTGAGGAGCTCCGCGGTCTGCTCGCGCGCGACGAGGCGATTGAACGAGCGCGGGACGGCGCGAATCGACGCCACGAGCTGTCCGCCCCTCTTCGCAGTGGCCGCCGCGCCGCTGTTGGTCGTCTCCGGCGTCACGGTCGATCGCCAGAAGACGAATCCGCCCGCGAGGATAGCCGCCGTCACGACGATGCCGAGGAGCCGGGCTCTCACGCGATCACCTACCTGTCAATTCCTGCACGAGGAGCCAAGAAGTTGGCCGTGCAAACGAGCCGCGGAGTGGATACGAAAACCACGTCGATCTGCGCACAAAGTGCATTCGGTGCACGCAGGTGTCATATGGGCCCTCCGCGGGCACTGGCTCGAGCACGCGATCGGGCAATGGGCTGGCTCCGCCCACCTATCGGCGCAACCGCACAGTGCGCACACTCTGCCCACTCAACTCGTTATCTCCCAACGCGTTAATCCCTAGCACAGATCTGCACAGCTGGCTGGCACTGCTCCTGCCACTCGCCGCGGGCACGGAGGAACGTGAAACGTGATTGAAAGTGCAGTGACCACGCTTGAACCCAGGCTGGGACGCAGTGTTTCCATCGATCAGGCCGCGGTGCTTCTGAACGTGTCGCGGCGCACCATCTACAACCGGATCCGCGAGGGCCGGCTGCAGACCATCCGGACCATCGGCGGCTCGCAGCGCGTACTCGTCGAATCGCTCGTCGAACTCGGTTTCCGCCCGCAGGCGTTTCCCGCCTCCGCGGCGCAGGCGTCGTTTGCCCCGCGGCCGTTGAGCCGCTAACCAGGAAACCTCGGTACTCAAAGGACCGACCCATGGTGACCCTCAGGCTCTCCGTAGCATCCACCGCTCCCGGGATGCTGCGCGTTGGGCGCCTGGCACGCCGAAGCCGCTTTGCGGCGAACGCGGCGCTGGTGCTCCCCGCAGCCGCCATTCTCCTCATGGGCGTCACCGTGGCCGCCGCGCAAGGGCGGCGGGCGCATCTTTCAGACGATCTTCAGCAACATCTCGATGCCGGCGACGCGACCGCGACGACGGTCATCGTCTCCGGCACACCGCAGCATGTCGCGGCGATTGCCGCGCGCCACGGGCTGAGCGTCCTGCGCACGCTGACAAGCGGCGCCGTGCTGGACGTGCCGGCCGGCCGGCTCGACGAGGTCGCAGCCGACTCCCAGGTACCGCAGCTTTCCGGCAACGTCGTGATGCACGGCCAGATGGCGGTGACCGACGTCGCGATTGGCGCCGACCAGGCGTGGACCGGCGATTTCGGCCCGGTCAACAAAGGAGTGACGGGCAGGGGCATCGGCGTCGCGATTCTGGATTCCGGCGTGACGGTCGTCCCCGAGCTGGTCGGCCAGGTGACCGCGCGCGTCAACATGATCGACGTGAAAGCGACCCCCAAGGACGAGTGGGGACACGGGACGCACCTGGCGGGGATCATCGCGGGCAACGGGACCATTGAAAGCAACGGCCGCGGCGTCGCGCCCGGCGCGCACCTGGTGAGCGTGAAAGTGCTCGGGGCCGACGGCTCGGGGCACATCAGCGATCTCATCGAGGGGATCGACTGGGTGATCGCCAACCGCCAGCGCTATCAGATCAACGTGATCAACCTGTCGCTCGGGGGACCGGTGCGGCAGTCGTGGCGCGACGACCCGGTGTGCCAGGCCATCCAGCGCGCGTGGCGCGTGAACATCGTCACCGTCGCGGCGGCGGGCAACTACGGCAAGACGGCGGACGGGACCGAAGTGCTCGGCGGCATCACGTCGCCCGGCAACTGCCCGTATGCGATCACGGCGGGGACGGTGAACACGAAGGGGACGCCGTGGCGCGGCGACGACGTGATTGCGACCTACAGCTCGCGGGGGCCGACGGCGATCGACCACCTGCTGAAGCCGGATCTGCTGGCGCCGGGGAACAAGGTTCGCAGCCTGCTGGCGCCGGGCGCGGTGATCGCGCAACAGAATCCGCAGCTGGTAGTGGGCGACCGGCTGGAGCTGTCGGGGACGAGCATGTCCACGGCGGTGGTGGCCGGGTCGGCGGCGCTACTGCTCGAAGAGCGCCCGAAGTCGAAGGCGGAGGACGTGCGGTCGCTGCTGCAGCTCGGGGCGGAGGAACTGCCTGGCCTCGGCATCATCCGCGAGGGCGCGGGTAGCTTGAACGTGCTCGCGTCACTCGCGATCGTGGAGACCAGTGACGCGAACCTGTCGACATCGATTGCCGGCGCGTCGATTGCGACGGGCGGAATGACGTTCACGGCAGCACCCATTCAAGGCGACCACATCGTGTGGAGCGACCACATCGTGTGGAGCGACCACATCGTCTGGAGCGACCACATCGTGTGGAGCGACCACATCGTGTGGAGCGACCACATCGTGTGGAGCGACCACATCGTCTGGAGCGACCACATCGTGTGGAGTGACCACATCGTGTGGAGTGACCATCTCATGTGGAGTGACCACCTTGTATGGGGTGACCACCTTGTATGGGGTGATCACCTTGTATGGGGCGACCACTTAGTGTGGGGCGACTGAGACGGGTCGGTCGGAAATAGGGAGGAAGAATGCGAAGACTAATTATTTGGGGCGAATAGCCGATAAGAACGTCGGCGTAGTCCAGCGCCGACCATGCATCCAGAGAACCGATTATCAAAGGTTGGATACGTTTACGTCGCGTGTGTCATCGCCGCAGGGGTTACGGCGACTGCTTACGCAGCCTTCCATCTGATCGTCCAGCCGGTATCGAACCAATGGTTGATTCTGGCGACGTTAACCCTTCTCACAGGATCATTCTCGATAAAAGTCCCGTCGATCGAGGCACGATTCTCGGTCTCTGACGCGTTCGTTTTCGCGTCCGTCCTCCTATTCGGTCCCGCAACCGGGACAGTAATCGTGGCCGCAGATTGTTTCGTGATTTCCCTGTGGTTGAGAGCAGAAAACCGATCACCGCTTCGGTCGCTTTTCAACCTCTCAGCAGTAGCGCTGTCCATATGGCTCTCGTCGCAAGGTTTCTTTTGGCTTGTTGGCGTGCAGCCGGGTGATCTGGCCCACCTGTTTCCGCTTGAGAACCACCTCTGGCAATTGTTCGCATTCGCGGCGTCGTACTTCTTGCTGAATACCTGGCTCGTCGCGATCGCCTTGGCGTCCGAAAGACATGAAAATGCAATCGCGATATGGCAGCGCAATTTTCCGTGGTTCAGTTTGAACTACTTCGGTGGTGTCTCTGTAGCCGCTTTGTTGGTATCGTACACGCGGTCCGTCGATCTCAGCGCAATCGCAATTATCCTTCCCCTACTTCTAATCACCTATCTCACCCACCGGACTTCGCTTGGACGCATCGAGGACTCGAAGCGCCACGTTGAACAACTCGGCGACTTATACATGTCGACGATCGAAACCTTGGCAATGGCTGTCGATGCCAAGGACCAAATCACGCATGGTCATATTCGACGGGTGCAGGTGTACGCACTCGAATTAGCGAAATTGCTTGGCGTCAATGATGAGGGACAGCTGAAAGCGATAGAGGCAGCAGCTCTTCTACACGACATGGGAAAACTGGCTATTCCAGAACACATACTAAACAAGCCAGGAAAGCTCACGAGCCCCGAATTCGACAAGATGAAGCTTCACGCGGAGATTGGCGCCGATCTTCTGTCAGCTGTGAAGTTTCCTTACCCCGTCGTGCCAATCGTTCGTCATCACCACGAGCAATGGAACGGCAAAGGATATCCTGCCGGAATATCTGGGACCGACATTCCGCTGGGTGCACGCATTCTTTCGGTAGTCGATTGTTTCGATGCGTTGACTTCGGACCGACCGTACAGGCCCAGGCTTAACACCGAGGAGGCGTTCGCGACGATTCTTCAGGGACGCGGTTCGCTTTACGATCCGCTCGTCGTCGATACTTTTCTGAAAGCGTATCCGCAAATTTCGCCTAGTGCGATGAGAGCGGGCGACGAATCCACTGGCCTGATCACGGTCGCCACCGCGTCGGATAAACCAATATCGCCAAGTCCCCTGCGCCAGATCCGAGTCAATGCGACTGAAACGTCGCTGCTCGACGCGCACAGACGATTGATCGCCTCAAGCAAGACACCGGCCGAAGCCTTGGCGGCCGCTGCGCAGTGTTTGCGGCAATTGAGCGCAGCTACTGTGTTTGCGTTTTATAGGTATGACAGGAACCGTGACTTGCTCACGTGTGAGCATGCGGTCGGCGACAAGCAAGGATTGTTAGATGGCCTCAGCATGGCCGTCGGCACACGGGTTAGTGGATGGTCTGCAGCAACGCGGCGAGTGTCGATTAACGCTGACGCATCGCTGGACCTGACCAACGTTTCAGACTTTTTCGAGCCGCCGTTGCGCAGTGTTTTGTGCACTCCGGTGATAGACGCCGACCTGGTAGTTGGCGTCTTGACTGCCTATTCGCACAAGAATGAGGCGTTTAGCGACAATCATACCTACGCGTTTGAGCAGATTGCATCTTCACTGGCCGATAGACTTCGGATTGTTTCTGTTGTAGATCCATCCCGCCAACTCGTATTCCGTCCTCGCAGCCGCTGATGTTGCCGGCCGCATGCGGCAACATCCTTCCAAGGGTGCCGCATGACTTACGAACATGCCCTCGGGTTATTGCGCGTCGGCCATCTCCACGAACTAACTGAATACTGCAAGGTCTCCGAACGGTGGAGGAATTCCGACGTAGACCTACGTGTTTTGTTGATCTACGCCCTCGCGCTAGCGGGCGAGACTCATCGCGCCGAGGCTGCCCTCGATATAGTGCCAGCGAAACTTTCGTCGATCGTTCGGTCACAGTTTGAAGCGGCTCTCGGAATTATCAACTGGCGGTCAGGAGATTTGGAATCTGCATGGGAGCGGCTGAATTCGGCCGTCCAGTTCGCGGTCGAATCGAAAAATGTTGAACGAATTGCATGGGCTCATGTCCACCTCCTTCGTTTCGCGGTGGATGCCAAGCCGCTGGATGCATTCACAGTGTTGCTTCCTCGCGCCCGTCACGCAGTTATTCGCGCTTGCATCCCTTCATTAACGGCTTACCTCCACACGTGTGTCGCAACGATGGAGGGCAACCGCGGGCACCACAACGAAGCTTCGCGTCATTGCGATATCGCCGAGTCACTACTGGAAGTCGACTCGAATGCGTGGATACTCGGAGTGTCATTTGTAAACCGAGGGTGTATTGCGGGTGTCAGTTGTGAATTCAAGAAGGCTGCTGATTATTTCCGTCGCGCCATTGTTCTAGCCGACGCCAACGGGAGTGTAAGTACGCGCGCTACTGCTGAAGGCAATTCCGGGTACCTGCAAATGATCACCGGCCAATTCGCGAAAGCTGAGGCGACTCTCAAAAGAGCGCTTTCGAGCACCACCAAAACCGACGACATTATCAACCCCTCGGATTTTTTAGCGAGGGTTTACTTAGCGACTGGTCAACTTGATAAATGCGAACACACATTGGACCAGCTACAGCTCTATAGCGATTCGATTCATTATTCTGAGTATGCGACGAGGTGGACGGCACTCACAAAGGCGAAGTTGCTTCTAAAGCGTCACGAGTTCGCTGCCGCAATGAAATGGCTAGAGACCGTAGAAATTCGTTCGAGTGCGCTGCACGACCGACCGTTTAGCGCGGCCGTTCATATACTAAGCGCACAGGCGTTGCATCGAATGAGCGAACCCGTCAGCTGCGCGCGCCGAATTATCCAGGCGGATTTGGCTGGAATACGAGAAACCGCAGAACTGCAAGGCCAATTTTACCAGTCGACAAGTTGCATCGTCAGGCAAGACAACCCTGGGCTCGCCGCACAGCTGAACGAACGCGCGAAACGCATTTGGTCGAACCAAGGCATTGTTTCCATAGGTTTCGAAATCGACGACGGTGTTAATGCGATAACGAATCCGAAAGATTCTCCTGGTCAGAACACTGCCAGCGACCAGGTCAAGGCTGTCATTAACTGCCTCGGTGCAGCATTTGACGTTGCCGATAGTCCGGGACTGCTCGGTACAGAGCTGCTGCGAGCGATCGAGATATCAGGTTGCTGTTCACACGCTGCCATCGTCGAAAAATCAGATGGTCATGAAGCATTCGATCGAGCAGGCAGGCGAGTGATTTTGCGTTTGGGTGATGCCGATTGTGTTAGCAAGGCGCTTACTCTCACGTGCGACGCGCCGAAGTCCCCCTCGGATGCAATCGTCCTTACTGATGTTTTTCGCATCGGCCGAGCCGCCGTCGCACTGGAGAAAGCACGGCAGGAGGAACGCAGCCGTGCGGCGCTCTGGCCGTCAGATCCGCTCGAAGAACAAGCCGGCGCGCTATTTGTCGCCGAGGAGATGCAGTCTCTGCTCGACACCGCACGCCGCGTCGCGGCGGCTAATATCCCCGTACTGATCACCGGCGAGACGGGCACCGGCAAAGAGGTCCTCGCCCGCCTGATTCACGGCTACTCACCTCGCGCGGCGAAGACATTCCTGCCGTTCAACTGCAGCGCCACGCCACGAGACATGCTCGACGCGCAGCTGTTCGGACATCGAAAAGGCGCATTCACCGGCGCAACAGAGAACTTTTCTGGTGTCATCCGCGCCGCCGCCAGCGGCACATTGTTCCTGGACGAAATCGGCGAGAGCACGCTCGACATCCAGCCGAAGCTGCTGCGCTTCCTCGAGTCCGGCGAGGTCCATCCGATCGGCGAAACACACCCGCAGCGCGTCGACGTGCGCGTCCTCGCGGCCACCAACGCCGACGTCGATGCGCTCGTGGCCCAGGGACGTTTCCGCGAGGATCTCTTCTATCGCCTCAATATCGTTCGCCTGCACATCCCGCCGCTCCGCGAGCGCCGCGTTGAAATCCCGGCGTTTGCGAATCACTACCTGCAGAAATACGCCAAGGAAAGCGCCAAGGGAGAGCTGCGCCTGTCGGAAGAGACGATGGAGTACCTCGTGCTCTACCGCTGGCCCGGAAACGTCAGACAGATTGCAAACGAGATGCGGCGGCTGGCGGCGCTTGCCGAACCTGGCGCCGTGCTCATGCCCGAACATCTCTCATTGGAGATTGCCGCATCGCGCCGCACCGTGCCGGCCACGGATCGGAAGCCCGATCCCAGCGAAATCGTGGTCCGCATCGATCAACCCTTGAGCGCCGCGCTGCAGCACGTCGAGCGCGCGATGGTGCAGGCCGCGCTGGCGAAGACCAACGGCGTCGACGAAGCCGCAAAGCTCCTCGGCCTCTCGCGAAAAGGGTTGTATCTGAAGCGCCTGCGCTTCGGAATGGAAATCGATCGGTCGAAGAGTGAAATCGACGTCGCGTGATGCGCTTCTAGAGTTCCTCGTCCTTGTCGTCGTCGATGTCGGGAAGATCAGCGATCTGGTCTTCTGAGATTACCTCCGGCAATAAGCGGAGCGGAGAGCTCGGCGGCAGCGCGCGCACCGAGGCAACCGCCTGTGTGACGACATCCCGGACGTTCTTGGTGTCGAACGGCTTGGTGATGTAGCCGATGACGGCTGGCTGCAAGGTGAGGCGCGGATCCAAATTCCGAATACCTGTCACGATGACGACCGCGGTTTCGGGATACCTCTTCTGCAGGCGCTCGATGAGCCAGACGCCATCGTGCCCCGGCATGCGGATGTCAACGAGCGCAACGTTGGCCCGGCGCCTCTTCATGATGTCGAGAGCCGTGTCCGCGTCGAGGGCGATGTCCACGGCGTATCCCAGAGGCGCCAGCGCTCGAGCCAGGATCGTGCAGACGTTCTCTTCATCATCGACAACCAGAATCCTGGCAGTCGGATGCGTCTCCGGAATCAAACGGTTTGATTGCACAACTTATTTGCGTCAAGTATGGTCTTGGCAAACAGATTGCGCAGTCGGCGTTCATCCTACGTATTGGCGCAGGGAGTCGGAGTTTTCTTCGCTGGCCAAGCGGCGCTAAGATTGGGACCCCTATCAACCGGAGCGCGCGTCGTGCTGCAGTGTCGTTACGTCGCACTCGTCGTTGCTGGTGTGTTTGCCGTCGCGTTGCCGCAGGCACGTGCGGGCCAGGCGAACCCCCCGAATGTCCCTCGCGAGCTTGGCCTCGAATTGAAGCGGCCGCGGGACCAAGCGGGACCGCCTGCGAGGCTGCCCGACGGCACGGTCAGTCTCGACGGCCTCTGGATCGGAGGCCCGTCGGTCAACGACGTCTCCCTGGCATTGCCGCCGGGGGAGACGCTGCCCCTGCTGCCGTCCTCCGTGAAGCTGATGGAGGACCGCGCCCACCACCCGGAAGACGAACCGTCGCTGTGGTGCATGCCGATGGGCGTTCCACGCTCAACGCCCTACCCGTTCAAGTTCGTGCAGGACGTCACTGGCGGCGCTCCGACGGCGCATCTGTTCATCCTGCACGAGTCGAACATCCACAGCTACCGGCAGATCTTCATGGATGGCCGCACGCATCCGGCGGATCTCGATCCGACCTGGTTCGGCCACTCGATCGGCTATTGGGAAAACAAGGACACGCTCGTCGTCGACACCGTCGGCTACAACGACAAGTTCTGGTTCGATCGCAAGGGGACGCCGCACACCGAGCAGCTGCATACGATCGAGCGATACACGCGGCCACGAATGGATACGCTGGCCGTGACCGTCACGATTGACGATCCGGGTGCCTACTCGAGACCCTTCACCATCTCGTACACGGCCAAACTGCAGGCGCCGGACAACGACCTGATCGAATATATTTGCCAGGAAAACAATCAGTACGGACCGGCCGGCGGATACAGCAACCCGTTCAGTAAATAGCGAGGCCGACCTGAAAGTCGGCCTCTGCAACGTGGGTTGGCAGTTAGACCGGAGTCTTCTTCGCCCGCGGCGCCCGCTGACGCCGCTCCTGCGCCCGCGCCTGCCCCTGCGCCTCGAGCTGCTTCGCCTTCTCCTGCTGCTCCACCGTCAGGATGGAGAAGATGTCGGCGTGCATCCGCGCCTGGTCCACCGCCAGGTCGGCCTCGACGGCCGCGAGGCTCGCCGATGCGGCCCGCACCGCCTGCTCGTTCACCGGCACCGCGGTGATCGCCGCGCGCTGCGCCTGCATCGCCTGCTGCAGCCGATCCATCGTCTGCTTCGACTGCTCGCGATGCCGCTGCATGATGTCGCGCACCTGCTGCTTCTGCGTGTCGCTCAGGTCGAGCTGACCGAGCGCGAAGCCCGCCGCGAAGCCGCGCCCGCCCGGCCCGCCGGGACCGAACGGCACAGTGCCACCTCCGGGGCCGCCTCCTGGGCCGCGCCCCGGCGCAGCCTGCGCGAAGAGCGCCACGGCGCCGCCGGCCATCACGGCCACGATTCCCGCCGTCAACACAATGTTTCGAACACGATTCATGGGTTATTGCCTCCACACAGTCAGACGTGGCATGCGAGATTGAGGTTGGGCGCTGGCCGTTGACATTTCTGTGACCGCGTCTTTTACGCCACCGAGCACACCGAGACAAACGAGATAGCTGTACCTCGGTGACCTCGGTGTCTCGGTGCCAAAAAATAATCGTACCGGCTCA
>Ga0209515_10005789_pt1 | contig 15835 bp, 7 predicted proteins | sample Subgroupgradi54m_FD_187454 | JGI IMG/M metagenome (GOLD analysis project Ga0209515, IMG submission 187454) | Subsurface groundwater microbial communities from S. Glens Falls, New York, USA - GMW60B uncontaminated upgradient, 5.4 m (SPAdes)... ...
CGGAATAGAAGGTAGTCCGACTCCTGGAGCACGGTTGTATGGAGGGGCATGTCCCGGTGCTCTTCCCGTCAAACCGTCTGGGTCAACCCACCTAAGCGGATTATTCTCAACATACGCGTAAAGACTTTGCCCGGACGCGAGTTCGTCGTTCGCAGCAACTTTTTCTTGATGCAGATCAGCGACTAAATGCACAACGGCGATGACGCGGATCGCAGCGACGGACGTTTTTTGCCTAGAGGCGGTTTTTTCTTTAACAGCGAGCGCGGGCATAGGGGCGATTCTAGCGCGGCGGCGGCTTCGTGTATCACACGAAGCCTATCCTGCAAGCCCCCTTTCCCTTCACGCCGGCACGTAGTCTGACGGTCAGACTCACCCTCTGAACCCGCTTTTCTCCGCAGTTTAGGCGGTGCCCTTGATGCCCCGGACGCGTCCGATAATCCCCAACGTATAAGTGCGCCCTTGGCCCATTTTGTCGGTGCCGGAGGCGGTTGCAGTTATTCGATTTTGAGGTTTCATGTTTGAGTAGCGTCATTCATGCGTTTTTTATTAACGAGGAGGTACACATGCAGGAGCAGGAACAGTGGGTAGTGATCGAGCACAAGATGCATATCGGGTCACCGTCGTGGCGCTTGGTGTTGCTGGCCTTTATCGTTTTAGCTGCGCTGTGGTTGTTGTCTTGAGGGCGGGAGCGTGGCGGCCGAGCGCGGACGAGCAAGGAGCGAAGCGACTGCGAGCGCGCGCAGGCCGACGCGCTGGGCGGGCATCACACACGCGCGCAGCGCAACCGACTCTCTTTGCTTTTGTGCGAAGCACACGCTCCCCTTCCCCACCGGGGAAGGGGCCAGCGCATTGAGAGCGCGAGGGATGGGGGCACACTGCGGGCCGCTTAACATAGCGCGAGTGTTATGCGACACCCGCGCTTTTAGCGAAGCGCGCGGGTGTGCGAAGCGAACGCATAATGCCGCGTTATGTTGAGCGGAACGCCCCGACATCCCCCCGGAGGGGGGGCTTGGGGGGCGATACGTGCGCGGGACGCGCACACACTGCCGTAGTGGCGTGGAGCCTGCGCTTCGTTTGCAAGCCGCGTGACGGGGTGGCCGGGGTCCCTGGCGCGCGGCTTGCGAAGCGCAGGCTGCACGCCGCGAAGGCCAACCGACTCAAGAACTCAACATGACTGCCGCTCGCGTTGTTTGCGTGCGGCACACGATCACTGCACGGCGCGTCAGCCTTCACCGTCGCAGCCCGGCGCGGCGCGTGCGCTTCTCGATGCACGCGCCGTGACGGGCGACTATGGGCACGATCAACAGCGCGTCACGTCGGCACATCACGTCAGGCGTCCGCATCAGCTTCAGCGCTCTCATCCTCGTCCGACTCGGCAGCTAACACATCGAACAGCGCGCGCGTCGCATCGCTCGTCTGCGCGTTACTCTTGCTCTCGTCTTTATTGCGCGTGAGCTTCGCTGGATGCGTCGCGTCGTGGATCTCGCGTAGCTTGTCGATGGCGACATGCGTATAGATCTGTGTGGTCGAGATGTCGGCGTGGCCGAGCATCGCCTGGATGAAGCGGATATCGGCGCCATTGTCGAGCATGTGGGTGGCGCAGGCGTGTCGGAGAAGATGACACGATCCCGTCTTCTTCTCGATGCTGGCGAACATCATGTAGCGCTTGACCTTGGCCGCCACGAACACGGGGCTTGCGGGTTCGCCGTAATCGTTGACGAACAAGTATTCATGATCGGCGACCATCAGTTGCGGGCGCGACTCGACCAGGTACTTATCGACCCACGCCGCCGCGCGCTTGCCGATCGGGATCACGCGATCGCGCCCGCCCTTGCCTTCGATCACGTTGACCAGGCGGCGCGTTAAGTCCACGTCGTAGATTCTGAGGCCCGGCAGCTCCATACGTCGAAGCCCGGTCGAGTAAAGTGTTTCGAGCAGCGCGCGGTCTCTCAACGTCTGCGGTGTCTTGGCATCGGCCTCGGCCAAGATCGCCTCCACGTCCTGCACCGAGAGGATGTGTCGCGGCAAGTGTTTGGGCTGCCGGGGCAATTGCATCTCGCTCGCCGGGTTGTAGAGGATGTGGTTCTCTCTCGTCAGCCATTTAAAAAAGAGTTTGATCGGTGCCAAGTAGCCAAGCTGTCCGCCCAAGCTGATCGGTCGCCCGTCGGGCTTGCGGTAGTAGAACAAGTGGCGCTGGTAGCGGTCGAGGATCGGTTTAGTGATGTCTTTCGGGTCGCGCAGCGCGCGCTCGTCGCACCAACTGATGAGGCGCTTCAACGCGAGCCTGCGCGTTCTCACCGTGTCTTGGGCGTAGCCCGCCACCAGCAGCCATTCAAGATGCGCGTTGACGTAGGCTGTCAGGGGGTGGTTGTCGAAGGTCGTATCGCGCGCGGGCGCGTTGCCTTTGGATTTCGGCCACGCGGTCTTGCGGTACTTGAGGCGTTGGCCTTTGCGCGGCATGGCTCATTTCTTCTTGCCGGCGACGGCGGCTAAGGGAGTACGGGTACGACGGCTCTGTGTGTACGACGCGACGTTGTTTTTATTTTCTCCAGATGCGTTTTTAGCGCCGTTCTTCTCCGTTTTTTCGGAAGCGGCTTCATTCAAGGTATTTTCGTTATTTTTGGGCGAGCTACTTCCATGCTCCTTCCCCTCTACTTGAAGGCTACTTGGATGCTCCAACTTTGGTTTTTGATGCTCCTTCTTTTTGTCGTAGGTGTATTTCAACTGCTCCACATCGACCAAGCCCATCAGGAACGGCTTGCCGTCGCGTCCCTCCCCGTCGTAGAGCAGTTCGTAGACGAAGCTCTGGCCGCGCCCACCGCGGTGCACCAGGACGTACTCCATCCCTTCTAACTTGTGCATGTGCATCTTCACCTGGAAGTCGGACCAGCCGGCGAACTCGCGCACGTCGCGGCGGCTAAAGCGGTAATCAGATCGAGAGATCGCCAAGCGCTCGCAGTGCTTCTTTACCATGTCTTCGATCATCCACAACAGCCGTCGCGTCTGCGGTGGCAGCTCATCGAGTGAGCGCCCGAGCGCCTCGTGCGCGAGCTGGTTCGCCATCTCGATGTCGGCGAGCGCGACCTCGACATATTCGATGGTTTCATTGTCGTAGACAGTGGTTTTAATCGGACGTTGGTACTGATGGAGCAGCGCAATCGTGTCGATCAAGGTGAGGTACTTCTCGTGATCGCGTCTCAGACGTGTGCGCTCATCGGGGAACGTGAGGTGATCGGCATACGGGTTGCGCACGGCAATCGCTCGCAGTAACCGTTGCGCGTTCTGGTGCTGCTTCAAGATGCGGGCTTTCGCTTTTCTCGCGAGCAAGCCTTCGAGCGTGCGCTTGTGGCGCTGCAACTGATGGATCGCGCGGGTCTGTTCGCGCGACTCATCGACGCCCAAGGTTAAACAGCGGTTCAAGAGTTCTTCGTCGTTGTCGATGGCGGTCGTTGTGGAGAAGATCATCACCGGGCCTTCGACCTTGTACTCTTGCGTCACCAGCTCGCCGGTCTCGGGGTTCTTGCCGGTGCTGGCGATCTTGAGCACGCCCTCCGATTGCAACAACTTGAGTGCGTAGCTCGCACGAGCCGCGCCGGCTTCTTCGGCGAGTGCCAGGATTTTGTTTTTGAGGTTGATCGCGCCCATGTAGTAGAGCGCCTGGCCGGTCATCGCCGAGTATTTCACCTGATCTTCGTCGGGCATCATGGCGAGCACGGCTTCCATGAGTGAGCTTTTGCCGGCGGCGGAACTGCTCTGGACCATGATCGCCAAGGGGGCGTCTAACTTTCTCGACGTGGCGGCGAGATAGCCGACTAACTTGTTGCTCTCTTCACCGACCACACCGCAGCGCTCGAAGTCAGCCAGGATGCGATCAAGCAACTGTGGTTCCTTGAGTAACGCGAGTGCATCTTGCTTGTCGGGCTCGTCGATGACGGCTTTCGTTTCCTGCTTCGGCGCCAATGTCTGTTGGACGTTCTTCTCTTGAAGCGATTCGAGTTTGCGCAGCACGCGGCCCAGGTCGTGGCGGATCACGTCTTCTTTCACGTTCAGCTCGACAGCGGCTTGCACAATGAAGGTGTGCTTCGCGCGTGGCGCGTAGAGATCGAACGTATCGACGTGGAAGGCATCACCGCAGCTCACCATCACGTTTACTTTGAGCACGACGTCGAGGGCGAGGTTTTTGTTTAGGCCGCGCACGCGGTAGCGGCGGTTGCCGAGCGTCATCAGCACTTCACCGTCTTTGACTTCGGTCGGTATTTCTTCGGTTAATGCTTTCGGCAACACCGATGCCGGCAGGATGATCGGCGCGGATTCACCCTCAGCGGCTAAAGAAGAAGGCATTAACGTGGCATCGAGGGCTTTGAGTTCGTGCGCGACCTCAGCCAACTGATGCTGGAAGCGTGCATCGTTCGAGAGATCGAGGGCCTGCTCATTCACTTCATGCGTTGCCTCGGTCGTGATCTCGGGCGCGTTGCCCTTGCCGAGCCAGAGGGCTTTGCGGATCGCCACACCGAGGCTCTTGGTCGCCGGTTGCACGGCAAGCGCATACTCGTTCGCGTCCATCCCTTTCGGGAACTGGACGCGGTAACAGTCGATGCCTTCGCTTAACAGCTTCTCACTCAAGCGCTCGGCGGCTTTCTCGCCGGCGTCGTCGCGGTCGTAGGCGATCAGCACGCGCTCGGTGCCGTATTGTTTGAACGCGGCGAGATGATCGGCGGTGAAGCCTTCGACGCCGTAACTCGCCGTCACGTTGCGATATCCTGCACACCAGAACGTGAGCGCGTCGATCAGCGCTTCGCAGAGAATGACCTCTTTGCTTGCCTTGATCGCATCGAGGTTCCACACGCCTTGGTGTGGCCCTGGCAGATACAGGTGATAGCTTGTGCCCTCGCGCAGCTTGTCGTTGATCTTGCGGCCATAGACTTCAACCACATTACCCGCGTCATCGAGGATCGGAACGATCAACGAACCGGCGAAGTGCTCGTGACCGGAGGCGCGCAGGAGTCCTACGCGTTGCAGTTGGGAGCGTAAGCGCTCGCCTTCGTCGCGGTTCTTAAACGGCAGCCGCAGCCCCAACGTGCGATTGGCAAACCCAAGCTTAAAGCGGTTGATCGCATCGAGCGATTGAATGCCGCGCTTGGCGAGGTACGCGAGGGCGTCGTTGTTTTCTTTCAGCGTCGCATGGTAGTAGCCGATCACTTGCGTGAGGGTTGCGCGCTCGTCTGCGCTGGGTGTGAACGGTGCGGGGAGTTTGCGCACGGTCGATGCCTTCACGGGGATAGCACTAGAAGCGATTGACGCAGGATCGTTGCGCAACAGCTCGACGGCGTGGCGGAACGACACGCCTTGCATCTTCATCACCCAGTCGATCACGGAGCCGCCGGCTTGACAGGCACCGAGGCAGTGCCAGAGATTTTTTTCAGGGCTGATGACGAGCGACGGGGTTTTGTCGTCGTGGAACGGGCAACGCGCGATCAGGTCTTTGCCCTGGCGCTTGAGTTCGATGCCGGCGCTCTCGATTAAGCGCTCCAAGGAGATGTCGCGTTTTAAGTTTTCGAGTTCGGCGTCGGGGATGCGGGGCATGGGCGTCTCCGGTTAGTTCGGGTCGTTCTCGTTGGTGGGTTCGATCACTTCGAGGGCGAGTAGTCCGCGTGCGACGGCCACGCGAACGTTGCAGCCGATGGTGAAGCCCGCCTTATCGAGCCAGCGGCCTTGGATGCGAAGCTGCGGAATGGGCGGAAGTGCGACGCGCGCAGCGCGGGCGCGGGACTCGACGTGGGTGCGGCTCACTTTCAGGCGACGGCGTTTCATGTGTGGTTTTCGGGGTCCGGCCTAAAACCTGTCAATAGGGTTTGAGTAAAAATAACTCGCGCGCTAGATTACCCATATTATGGGTAATGTCAACCCACGGTCTAAGGAGACGACGGTATGCTGAACGCCTCGCAACAATATCTATTCGTGCAAACGATGGCCTCGAACACAGAAGCTTTTTTTAAAGCGCTCGGTGCGCGCATTGCGGCGTTGCGTACCGAAGAAGGATTGAGCCAGCAAGCGGTCGCCGATCAGCTCGGCATTCCGCAACAGACGTATGCCAACTACGAGGTTGCGCGCGCCCGACCGCCCGCGTCGATGCTGCCGGAGTTCGCCAAACTCTTTGGCGTGAGCGTGGATGAACTGCTCGGGATTAAGAATGGCTCGGGTAAACGCGGACCGACACCGAAGCTGCAACAGCAGATCGAGCGGCTAAGTCGACTGCCGAAGGCGAAGCAGAAGTTTGTGATGGAGATGTTGGAAGGCGTGCTTAGTCAGGCGACCCGCTAAAGCAAAGAAGCCGGCGCGAGCCGGCTTCTTTTTAATCACTCACACTTGTCGATGTGCTGGAAGTTCTTAAGCTCGCGGGTCCAACCAGCCTCGCCGTTTGGTCTTTGTATCTTCGCCCACCAAACCCACGCCGGCAGGTCGATCACTTCCCACCATTCGTTCTTCTCTATTTTCCGGATGTCGGTTTGGTCAACGAGCAGTTGGCCTTTGAACCAGAGTTTGTCATAGCCGGCACCAACGTAATGAAGGTTGTAGAGAATGTCACCGGGCTTGAGCGAGACCTTGTCCTTTCCGTTCTCTCTCTGCAGGCTTTGAGCCTTCAAGATTTTTACCGGCCCTGCTTTGGTGGTGATGACCACACCGGTAACGCCGCGCACCTGCTCTTTCGGTTTCACAGTGCTGACAACAGGAGACGAGTCGTTGAAGTCTTTTCTCAGCGCCGTCTCTGTTGTCGCTGTCCACTCGCGATAGGTGCAGCATTCGAAGGGACAGGCACCGTGATCATAGTAAGGGATCGGCGGCTTCTCGTTTTCTGCAACCGTCGTTCCCCAACCCGCTAAGAAGACAAGGCCAGAGATCGCGACCAATGTTCGGCACTTATTCATGGCTATCACTTTCCACACTGATTCGGCTCGCAACCAGGTAAAGGCAAATCGCCGCGACCTCCATTCCTCCCCGGCGCTCGTTGAATGTGAAGATGTGGCGCAGTTGCTCCAGGCGATGGATGATCGTACTCATCCAACCCATACCCCGCGCCACAGCGCGCTGCGCAACACAAAAAATTCCCCGATGAAAAAGGACCGGTGCCCGGACCTCTATAACGAGCGTCAGCAGCGCCTCCGGTACCGTGCTCACCTTGGCCGGGCCCAGGCCGATATGTAGACGTAATTGTGAAAGGAACGCCCAAACACGATTGAATGCAAACCAACATGTTATGGACCGGAATAGAAGGTAGTCCGACTCCTGGAGCACGGTTGTATGGAGGGGCATGTCCCGGTGCTCTTCCCGTCAAACCGTCTGGGTCAACCCACCTAAGCGGATTATTCTCAACATACGCGTAGGTGTTCAATCCACCCTTGAGCCCAATCGGATCTTCCGAGATGAACCTGCCCAATTGTGGCGAGTAGTATCTAGCCCGATAGTAATAGAGTCCTGTCCCATCGTTCTCTCTGCCGGTGTACTGCTGGCTGTTGGTATCTGCACTACCGATGGTCGTTGTTTCGCCGTACGGACTGAAGCTGTAGTTAGTGACGATGTTTCCTGCAGCATCGGTGAATGCGATGACGCTGCCTAATGCGTCGGTTAGCGGGTAACGAGTTCCTGCGCTGGTGTTTCTGCTGAAGAACTCATCATAGCCCTGCCCCGTCATGATATTCGCATTTGGGGTACTGCCTGTGAGCTCCTGAACGAAGTTCGCACCGTCATAGAGATAGCCCGTCTGGGTTCCCCCGACGGTCTTACTGGTCCGTCTACCGAATGCATCGTATTGGAAGGTGTTGCCGTCCATGGCAGTCAGTCTATTTAGACTGTCCCAAGTATAGGCGTGCGCGCCATCAGCCGTTAAATTTCCATTCAGGTCGTAGCTTAAGGTAGCGCCATCCCGGTTGGTTAACCGGTTGTTTATATCGTAGCTTGCCGTCGAGGCAACCGGGAGATTGGTGCTGGCGAAGCTCCCCCCTACTGCGGTGCGGTTACCCGTCGCATCGTATGAATAGGTAAGGTCGCCGAGTACGGCGGCTCCCTTCTTATAGGTAATGCCGGTCAGTTGGTTGGCGTCGTCATAGGTGTAGTTCATCTCAACGCCATTGGGTAATACAACCTGGGTACGACGGCTGGCTTCGTCGTAGCTTAAGGACGTCGTCGTAGCCCCTTGAGTCAGCTGGGTCAGGCGGTTGGCGTCATCATAGGTGTAATTGATAGCGCTTTGTCCCGCGACAGTTTGAGTCTGTCGCAGACCATTGGCGTAGTAGCTGTAGTCGACTTGGCCCTCTGGGGTGGTCTCGCGCGTTAAACGATTGAGATTGTCGTAGATACGCGCGATGGTGCCGGAGATGGAATCGATAACGGGACCTACTCTGTTGCCAGCATCCAGGGTGTAACTGACCGTTCGCTGGTAAGCCGTCGGATTCGCAATAGTGGCGCCAAAGCCTGCACTTATCTTTCTATTCAGGAAGTCGTAGGTAAAGCCGCTGACCTGCCCTTTGCGATCCGTGAGCTTGGTGAGATTGCCGAGGTCGTCGTAGGCGTACGTTTCTGTTTGGTTCAGGGCATCGGTCTTGGTGGTGAGACGATTGCGGGCGTCGTAACCGAACAACGTCACATGGCTGTTCGCATCCGTAAACCGCGTGAGGTTACCCAGCTCATCGTAACCATACTGAACGTTATTACCCGCTGGATCGGTCGTGTTAGTGAGCCGATTAAGGTTGTCGTATTGATTGCGGGTGGTGTTGCCCGCGGGGTCGACTGTGCTTAGCACTCGCCCGATCCGGTCGGTGAGCAATTCGGTAGCACGGCCCAGGGGATCGGTGATGCGGGCTAGATCACCACCCTGGGGGTTGTCATAGGTGTAGGTGGTCGTGAGGAGGCGGTTGGCGACTTGGCGCGTCATGCGCGTGGGTTGGCTCGCACTGTTGTAGGCCAGCGTCGTTTTATTGTTCAGCGCATCCTGCATCTGGATCACGTTGCCGAGGGCATCGTAGGTGAACGTGGTGGTGTGGTTCAGCGGGTCGGTGATGCTCGTTAACCTACTGAACGTCGGCTCATACGTGTATGTCCAGGTTTTGGCTTCGGCCGTTCCGCTAAGCTTGGTGACTTGTGTACGATTGCCCTGCGTGTCGTATTGATACGCGGTGACCCGGTTCAGGGCGTCGGTCTCAGAATTTACTAGATTGGTTACCGAATCTCGGTTGTAAGTAGTGATCTGCTGCTCAGGTTTACCTACGGCACGCGTGATGCTGGTCGAAAACCCATTTGCATTGAACGCAATACGTTTAATCACTCCACGCTCATCGGTAATATCGGTCTGCGCTACCTTGCCTGCGCCATTCAACGTATACGCAAGTGTCGCCGTGGTGCTATCCGGGTAAGTTTGCTTCTTCACTCGGGCATTGACATCGTACTCGTTAACCACCATCAAGTTGCCACGCTTATCCTTGACGCTAATCATGTTGTGATTAGTGTCGTAGGTGTATTCCTCGAAGTTACCGAGGGGATCGGTGGCTTTGATGAGGCGGCCGGAGGCATCGTACTGGTACGTGGCAGTTCTGCCGATGTCGTCGGTGACCTGAGTGATGCGATCGGCGCCGTCGTAGGTGAACGTCAGCGTGTTGCGCCCGAGGGGCGAGGTGACGCGGGTAACGTTGCAGCGGCTGTCGCGAGTGATGTTGATCGCATTGCCTTGGCGGTCGCTCATGCGGATGGCGGCGGCGCAGCGGGCGGTGGTGCTATTAGCACCGTCGGGGAACGTGACGGTGGAGCCGTCGGTGAGCGTGAGCACCCAGGCATCGTTACGCATAAAGATGGTGGCGCCGTAGTACTTGGTGGGTGTGGCGGTGTGTCGATAGACGGCATCGGCGTAGCTCGTGCCCGGAGAGGTGCGTACGAAGTGCAGGCGCGCACCATCCGGGAGAATGAGATCGGCAAAGGTGTAAGGGTTCACATCGCCGACGAGGAAGAGATCGTAGGAGAGGTTGGCACCGATGCCGAAGGCCCGGGAGACCGCATCGCGAGTGCGGTAGACGCGCCGGACTTCGAGCGGAAGAATGCCGGGGACGGTTAAGTCGGTGCGCTCATGAAGGAACAGGCCGGTGTAGCAGTCGACGGGGTCGAGGACTGGGCACCAATTTGTCCCTTCCGCCGCTGCCAGACCAGGCTCAGTAGCCAGCATCGCCCCAGTAAATTCATAAATAGCGACCCCGGCATCGGGCACGATCTGTTTACCGTCTTTACTCACACTGCCCTGCCCGTACACATACCAGCCTTTGTCGCGCGGATCGTAGTTCCAGAAATCCATGCGGGCGCCGGGGGCGAGGTGGGCGAAGTTGGGGTAGATCAGGCGGGCGCCCTTAAGCGTCTGTTGATCGAGTCCTTGCAGGTGCGCGCCACCCGGTTGGAGGGTGAAGTAGACCGGGACCTCACGATTGGGCAGCGGGAACGGTGGTTGGTCGATGGGGATGGCGGTCATCGTGATGTCGGTAACGATATTTCCTTTGACGTCGCGGATCACGGTGCCGGCCGGGATGCGAAGTTCCAGGCCGGGAATGGCTGGGTTGGTAATCACCGTCTCGGTTTTTGTCGGCGAGGTAATGGTGATGTGGTGCGCCGTATCGAGCTTGGCCATCCAGATGACGAAGGGTAATGCTGTGGTTTCGCCCTGCTTCGCGTCCAAACGGTATTCGTAACGGCCGTAGTGGCGGTTGCCTTGATCGGCGCTGCTCGCGTCGATGACGAGGGTTTGGGTGCCGTGGGGGATATCGGTTAACAGGAACTCGCCATTGTCGTCGGTGCGCACGTGGCGCGTGCCGATAGCGAGGGTGACGTTGGCAAGCGGGCGGCCGTTTAGGCGCAGCACTTGGCCGGCAACGGCCGTGACACCGGGGGCGGCGCGCAGCGCGGCGCTTTGTTTCGGGGTCGAGCGTTGTGCGAGGTGTGCGCGGCCGCTCTTCCAATTACCGTTGAAGTGACGGGCATCGGGAATCCATTCTTCGTCTTCGTCGTCTTGGCTGCTTGCAGCCACGCGGGCGGCGGCAACTGCCAAGGCGCTGGGCACCACAATGCCCGCGCTATTCCCCGCGGGGGACGCATTGCCGGCTTGCGTCTGTCCGAGCACGGCGGTGTTAAAACTCACTGCCGTGAGCGGCAACGCTCTGCCCTCTTCGTCTTTGGCGCCTTGAACAAATAACGTGTAGCGGCTGCCGGGGAGTAATTGTTGCTTAGGGGTCACGAAGGCGAGCGTGCCGCGTTCGGCGGCGATGACATTAATGTCTATCTTTCCGGCCGGGCCGATCAGGGTGACAGCTTCGGCAGTGAGGGTCTCGGGGAGCAAGGGTTTGGAGAAGCGCAGGGCAATGCGCGCGTCGACCGCGATATTTGCACTGTCGGCGGCGGGCAGACTCGCCCGTAGCTCCGGTGCAGTGGCCGCATAAGACTGTGCGGGCAGGGCATCGGGAACGGCTTCGAGTTTGCGGAACTCTTGTTTCAGGCGATCGTAGAGTTCGCCGTTGTTGAGCGGTTGTTGATCGGTGTCTTTACCGGCCCAGAGGAGGACGTAGTCGCTCGGCAATAACGCGGCGACGTGCGCAAAACGGGCGGTGTCGAGTCGGGCGTTGAAGGGTTCGACTTTTAGCGTGGCGGTGTCGAGCAGTTCGGCATCATCGAGGGTTTGGGCGCGCGCGTTGCGGCCGCCGACGATCAGAAGTTTGCCGTCCATCAATAGCGTGGCGGTGTGGTGGGCGCGGGCGATCAGGCCCACGTCTGCGACGGCTTCAAACTGTTGGGTGGCAGGCTGGTAGCGCTCGGCGGTGGATACGAGCTTACCGCCCTCGCCTTCGCCGCCGAGGATAAGGACACTGCCGTCGGGCAATACGCTGGCACTGTGATGGGCACGCGGCGCAGAGAGTTTATTGCTGACAGGCGTCATCATGCCGGTGTGGGGATCGAACAGTTGCGCTTGCGCGAGCGCATGTCCGTCGCTCGACTGCCCACCGAGCAGGAGCCATTGGCCACTCGGTAACAAGGTCGCGCTTTGACCATCGGCAAGTGCCGGGACCACGCGTCCGACGATGGCGAACTCGGGCTCGGCGGATTTGGTGGCTTGGGCGGCGGTTAGCGGGACGACGATGCTTAGCAACAGCAGCGATGCGCCAAGCCAGCCTGCGATACGCAGGCGAACGCTTACACCGGAATGAGCATGGTGACCATGCTGTGAATCGTTTTTGATTTTATTTGGTTCCATTTTTTATTTTCTCCCTATCTCGTCTGGAGACCGATGTTTACTTGCCCGGTGGCTGCCGCCAGGGGCGAGACGAATACCGAGTACGTGCCGGTGACGGACAGGCTGGGGATATCCACGCTGCCGTTGGCGTATGCCTGCGAGGTGTCACTGAAGATGGCATAGGCGACTAGCGTGCCATCGGGTCGGTAGACGAAGATCTCGTGCCAGTAGCTCGGGAACGTGGCGCCGCTCCAAGTCACCTTGAGGTTCTGCCCCGCCGTGCCGTTGAAGGTGTAGCGCGCGTTTTGTCCGACGCGCGTGGTGCTGAAGGTGAGCGGCGCACCGCCGACGGTGAGCGTGCCGGTGACATCGTTCGAGAGTGTGAGCGTGAAGTTCGCCGTCGACAGCGTCGCCTGTTGCACCCATACCTTGTACGTGCCCGTGGTGGGGAGCGCTGGCAAGTTACATTTTTTGCCTGCTGCCAACAGCGAGCCGCAGCTGGGGAATACCGAGCCATCGGGTTTGTACACACTGACGGGGACGCTACTTCCCGCCGGGTTTAACGTGACGCCGCTCATGCCCAATCCCAATCGTTGACCAGCCGTGCCGCTGAAGCTGTAGCGGCCGTTTTGGCCAGCACTGAGCGAGGCGGTGAGTGTCGCGCCATCGGCAGTGAGGGTGCCGCTGGCTTCTTGCGTCAGACCCACCGTCAATTGCCCGGTGCCGGTTCCTGCGGGCGCGATGAGTACCGTGTAGGTGCCGGTTGTCGGCAGGTTAATGAGATCGAACTTGCCACTGCTGACGGTTAAGGCGGCGTAACCGATTTGTGCACCATCGGGTCGATAGACATAGATCTCGGTCCATGCGACGGGGAAGGTTGCTCCGCTCCATGTCGCCGAGAGATTTTGCCCGGCCGTACCGCTGAAGGTGTAGCGAGCGTTTTGTCCGACGCGCGTGGTGTTGAAGGTAAGCGGTGCGCCGTCTATGGCGAGCGTGCCGGTGATATCGCTTGAAAGTGTAAGCGTGAAGTTGGCGGTCGAAGGCGTCGCCTGCTGCACCAATACCTTGTACGTGCCCGTGGTCGGAAGCGCTGGCAGGTTACATTTGCTGCCTGCTGCCAACAATGAGCCGCAGCTTGGGAATACTGAACCATCGGGCTTGTATATAGTGACCGGGACGCTGCTTCCCGCCGGGCTGACCGTCACGCCACTCATGCCCAATCCCAGGCGTTGGCCGGCGGTGCCGCTGAAACTGTAGCGACCGTTTTGGCCAGCACTGAGTGAAGTTGTGAGCGCGGCACCATCGATGGTGAGCGTTCCGCTGGCTTCTTGTTTAAGACTTACCGTCGCTTGCCCGGTCCCGGTTCCTGCAGGGACGATGAGCAAGGTGTAGGTGCCAGTGGTCGGCAAGTTCATGAGATCGAACTTGCCACTGCTGGCGGTCAAGTTGGCGAAGCTGATTTCGACGCCATCGGGTCGATTGATGGAGAGCTGGGTCCAGGCAACGGGGAAGGTTGCCCCGCTCCACGTCACGGAAATATTTTGCCCCGCGGTACCGCTGAAGGTGTAACGGGCGTTCTGTCCGACGCGCGTGGTGTTGAAGGTGAGCGGTGCGCCATCTATTGCGAGCGTGCCGGTGACATCGTTCGAAAGTGTGAGCGTGAAGTTGGCAGTAAATAAACCGAGGCTCACCTGCTGCACCCATACGTCATAGGTGCCCGTCGTCGGCAGCGCCACGAAAGTACATTTATTGCCGCTGGGGCTGATCACGCCACAGTTCTTCAGGACGCTGCGGTCGGGTTTGTAAACAACGACCGTGACGCTTGAACTGGTTGGGCTAAATGAAAGACTGCTGAGCCCTAAACTAAGCCGCTGTCCGGCGGTGCCACTGAAGCTGTAGCGTCCGTTCTGTCCGGCCGTGAGCGAGGCGCTGAGCGTGGCGCCATCGGCTGTCAGCGTTCCGGTGTGCTCCGCCTTAAGTGCGATAGTGGCTTGGCCAATATCGGTTCCCAACGGGCTGGCGAACACCGTGTAGGTGCCGGTCTGAGGCAAGTTCGTAAGATCGACCTTGCCGTTCGGAGACGTGGCGCTCAAACCACCGGTCGTAAGCAGTGAGCCGTCAGGGTTGAAAATGTAAGTAGTGCCCTGATACGTCGGGAAGGTAACTCCGCTCCATGTGAGCGATAGATTCTGCCCGGCCGTTCCACTGAACGTGTAGCGCGCGTTTTGTCCGATACGCGTGGTGCTGAACGTCAGTGCAGAACCGTTTGGCACGAGCGTACCGGCCACGTCGCTGGAGAGCGTCAGGGTAAAGTTCGCGGTCGCGAGCGTTGTCTGTTTTACGAGTACGCTGTACGTGCCCGCAGTCAATGCCGGCAAGTTGCATTTACCACCGGGCGTGACTATCCCGGTGCAGTTCAACAACGCCGTTCCATCCGGTTTATATATCGTGATGGCGGGATAGTTTGCGGTCGGTGTCACTGTATAACCGCTGATGCCCAACCCAAGTGTTTGTCCGGCGGTAGCGGTGAAGCTGTAACGGCCGTTTTGAGCAGTGGTAAGAGAAGCACTCAGCGTGGCGCCGTTGACTGCCAGTGTTCCCGTGGCTTCCGGCGTGAGAGCGATGCTCACTTGGCCCGCGGCAACGCCCTTGGGCGAGACGACTACGGTATACGTCCCAATGGTGAGCAACGCCGGCAAATCCAATTTACCGCTGGCGGCACTGGCGCTTGTGTCGCTGAAGAGGGCCGAGGACAACTGTGAGCCATCGGGGTTGTAGACGTAAAAATTATGCCAATAGCTCGGGAACGTGGCGCCGTTCCAGGAAAGGGTAATCCGCTGGCCGGTAATACCAGCGAATGTGTAGCGCCCTTTCTGCCCCGCCGCGAGTGCGACCGTTGTGGCAGAGCCATTGAGCGGTATCGTGCCGGTGGCGTTGGAGATGAGCTTCAACGTGGCACTGCCAATGGCGCTGGCGGGTGCCAATAAAATTGTGTACGTCCCGCTCATGGGCAGGAGGGTAAGATCGATGCTCTTGTTCGTGGCGATCGTGTCCGTCAACTGCAACGTTCCGTCGGGACGGTATATCTTGATCGTGCCGCCCATCGTGACGCTGGTGAGCGCAAGGCTCATGCCCTGGCCATCGAGGCGGCTGAACGTGATGAGGCCCACTTTGTTCGCGGTGGAAATCGAATACGCCTGGGCAGGTGCGTCCAGCACGATGCGGCTCGTGAAGGCGATGTCGGCCGCGGTGTAGGTACCAGGCGGGATGACGAAATCTGAGGCACTGACGGCGGTACCGCCAGAGGTGGTGACTTTGATCGGGCCCGAGGCGGCTTGTGTCGGAACGCTTGTTTGAATCTGCGTCGCCGTTACCGCAGAGACGGTGGCATAGGTGGCGTTAAACCAAACCTTGTTGTTACCGAGGATTGGATCGAAGTTGGTGCCATTGATCGTTACCGCAGTGCCGACTGAACCTGTGGTTGGGGTAAAACTCGCAACCGTCGGTGCGCTGCCTGAGGCAACAGTAAACAGGCCGGTCGACGTGGCGGCACCTGCTGGCGCAGTGACCGAGATCGTTCCA
>Ga0209515_10005791_pt1 | contig 15829 bp, 14 predicted proteins | sample Subgroupgradi54m_FD_187454 | JGI IMG/M metagenome (GOLD analysis project Ga0209515, IMG submission 187454) | Subsurface groundwater microbial communities from S. Glens Falls, New York, USA - GMW60B uncontaminated upgradient, 5.4 m (SPAdes)... ...
ATCCACGCCGCGCCCGCCGTGATGATCAGCAATCCGACGAGCACCGTCGCTTTCTCGGCCACCGAGACCCACGCGTAGCCGCTCATGCGCTGGCTCGCTTGCAAAAACGATTGCATGGTCGTCGCGGTGGTGATCCCCGCCATCGCGACCCCCACCAAGACCACGCCCCAGAGCGGCGTGCCTAAATACCGCTGCAGCGCCATCCGCCAGATCACCAGCGCCACAACACTGACTAGCAAGATGGGCCCCAAGATGGCGATCCGCGCGCCGACGGTGCGGCGCAGCGAGTGGTGCTGGACCAATTCCTCGCAGCCGTAGCGCGTGATTGCGGGCGTGAGCCAACTGGCAATGGTGTTGACGATCACCTGGGTGACCATCATGAACACCGCGACATGCCCGTAGCCCGCCGCGCCCAGCGCGCGGGTCATCAGCGCGCTGTTGATGACGGTGCACACGATCACGCCCCCTTGGCCCACGAGCAGCGTGCAGTAGTCGCGGAAGGATCGTTGCAGTCCGGTTGTCTCACTCATGATCGGCCGATGGTCTCTGGGGATTACGGGTGAAGGTCACCAACCCCACATCAATTGCACGGTTGCCACTTGCATGGCGCGGCGGGTGCGCCAGGGCGCATAGATCAGGCCGCCGATGGTGTAGAGGATTCATCGGACGGCTGCGCCGAATCCCATCAGCAGCCGATACAACACGCTCTGCCACCGGGGATAATGCGTGCGCCAAAACAGGCACTGCGCTTCGTATTTTCTGAGGTTGCGCTGCATATCGTTCCAGCGTTGCCCCGCGGTTTGATTTCCAAGATGCGTGATCCGCGCGTCGCCCAGGTACGCCGCGGGCCGGCCCTCTTTGGTGGAGCGATAGCATAGATCCAAATCCTCGCCGTAAATCGCATACGTTTCATCGAAGCCCTGCAGCGTCGTGGCCCAAGCGCGCTCGAGCATCAGGCAAGCACCCATCACCCAGTCCACGCGATGCGTCGCGGTCGGATCAAGGCACGGGCGGCTTGCCAGACGGTGCAGGCCCGTCAATCCCATCCACACTTCCCGCAAAGACGGAAAGTCGTAGCACGAAAGCTGCAGCGAACCATCGGGATTTAACAGTCGGCATCCCAGCACGCCGATCTCCGGATGCGTCTTCAGGTAGGCCGCCATCCGCTCAAGCGCCTGCTCATGCACAATCGTATCCGAATTCAACAAACACACCCAGTGGCCGGTCGCGATGGCCAGCGCCCGATTATTCCCGCGCGCAAATCCCAAGTTGCTGCCATTAGCCAGCACGCGCACGGAGGGAAATTCCTCCCGCAGCATCGCAGGGCAGTCATCGGTCGTCGCGTTATCCGACACGATCACTTCATAGGACGCGTGAGGCGTTTCCCGTTGGATCGACTGCAGGCACGCCCGCAGAATCCCGCGGCTCTGGTGGCTTGCCACAATAATGATGGACAGCGATGGCGCAGCGGAATCGCTCATGTGCCAACCGGCGTGAGATCAAGCGACGCGGAAGCATCCGCGGCAGGCACGCCCAGCAACTCCTGAAACCCGGCGCGCATGTCCTGCTGAAACCGCTCCGGCGCGTGCTCGCGCATCAACCGATCCCGCAACCGCGCCGCCATCTGCTTCGCGCGTTCCGGATGGCGCAACATCTCGCAGACCGCTTGCCCGAGCGCCTGATGATCTCGATGACGGACGAGGACGCCTTCTTGCGGGCTCGCGATCACTTCGGGATGCCAATCCGAGTCATACGCCACCAACGGGCATCCGCACAGCGCCGCCTCCAGCATCGCCAATCCCGTGTTAGGACACACCAGGACCGCAGCTTCGCGCATGAGGAATCGAAGAGCGGGCTGGAGCACCACACCAAGAAATCGCACGCGCGTCTGCAATCCAAGATTCTGCGCCAATTGTTCAAGATCGCGGCGCATCGGGCCGTCGCCTGCCATCACGACCACCGCTTCAGGAAAATTTCTGGCCACAACTGACGTCGCGCGCACGACATCATCAGGAAATTTTTCATAACTCAGGCGCCCGACGAATAACACGAGCGGTTGCGTCGCCGGCAATCCCAGCTGCCGACGCACATCAGCTGCCGGTTCGGACGCATCATAAAATACGGGATCCGCCACGAGCCGAGTGCGGATCGCCTGCTCGGGAACCGCGCCCAATCGCTTGGCGGCTTCCCAGTAGTAGGCGCGATCAACGATGACGCGCGCCGCGCGCCGGATCACGAACCGCCCCACGATTCGCTCCAGCGCGCCGGACTTGAACAAACCGAAAATCGGTTGGCCGAACGACGCATAATCATCATGGTATGCCCGATGAATTTCGATGGCATACGGAATGCCGGTGAGCCAGGCGAACAGCCAGGCCTGCGCGCCGGTCAAAAACGCATCGGCGGTATCGATCACCGCGATCTGTTCTCGACAGATCAACTCTATGACCGCCGCACTGAGCGCCCAGGCGTACCACACGCGGCTGGTCCATCCCAGCCCCCAGGCCTTCAAGCGGTCCGAAACCGGTACGGTAAATTCGACGGCGGTGTGGCGGTCGCCGAGCGACACATCCCGTCGTGCGTCCGCAAAACTATGCAGATGCCACACATGGTCAAAATAACCGAAGTCCGTCCGGAGAATGCGCCCCTGGAATCCGCGCTGCAATTCTTTTTCCAGTGTGCTGGAAATAATCTGCATCATGCGCGGAGCCGCGTGACCGCGCCAGCGCAGATGTCCGCGGAGCCATAACGCCGCGAAGATCAGCATGCTCAGCGGCAGCAACACCGCCGCCAGAATCAGATCGATCACCCGCATGAAGCGAGTCCACAAGGATTTCATAATCCGGCTACCGAGGGCTGCTGGCGCGCGCGGAGCTCCTGGACAAATAACTGCAAGAACATCACGCCCGTCCGAAACGACGGAGCCTTGGTTTCTCCCCCGATGCGGGGGGATTCGAGCGTTGGGATTTCGACAATCCGAGCGCGCTGCTTCATCGCGTGAATCGTCATCTCGTATTCAATCGTATAGCCTAGCGACTGCGGTGCGACTTTCGCGAACGCCGCGCGGGTGATGCCGCGAAACCCGTTGATCGTGTCGGTCACGTACGGGCCGCGGTTCCAGCACACATTCGCCAGCCAGGTGAACGTCTGATTGACCCATTTGCGCAGCGGCAGCCATTGATCATCTTCTTCATTGCGCGCGCCCGGTAAAAACCGCGAGGCGATGGCGATGTCAGCACCCGCGGCCAGCGCCTCAAACAAGCGCGGGATGTCGCGCAAATCTTCGTTGCCGTCCGGGCTGAAAAACACCACGTGATCGCCGGTGGATTCGCGCATGGCCACGCGAAACGCTTCCCCACGCCCCCGCCGTGATTGCCCCACGATGCGGATCCCATGCTCCTGCAAACACTCGCAGGTGCCATCGGTGGAGCCGCCGTCAACGGCCAACACTTCGTCGATGCCTTGCGTATGCGCCGGCAATTGCGGCAACAAGGCTTTGACGCCGATGATTTCGTTCAACGTTAAGATGACGAGGGAGCGGCGCATGTAGCTCGAGACTCCAAATACCAGGCGATGGTCCGGCGCAGCCCTTCTCGGAGCGGCACCGCCGGTGAAAATCCAAGTTTGGTTTTCGCTTTCGTAAAATCTCCTAACCGTCGCGGCTGGCCTTGCGGCTTAGTCGTATCGCACACCACCTTGGCTTGCCGGCCAGATAACTCCAAGATCAGGCGCATCAGTTCTGCAACGGTGATTTCTTCGGTGGTGCCGATATGCACGGGATCGCACGCCGCATACCACTCCAGCGCCAAGAGCGAACCTTCCACAAAATCCGACACGTACAGAAACGACCGGGACTGCGTGCCGTCACCCCAGAGCACGATCGGATCATGCCCTTCCACCGCCTTGCGGATCAGCGCGGGGATCACATGGCTGGTTTCCCAGTTAAAATTATCGCGCGGACCATAGGCGTTGTACGGCCGGACGATCGCGATCTGCATGGGAAATTCCTGCGCGTAACAGCGCGCCTGCACTTCTAGCACGCGTTTGGCCCAGCCGTAGCCGAAGTTGGTCGGCTCGGGATCGCCCACGAATCCTTCGGATTCCGGCGTGGGGACGATGCAATCGCGCCGGTAGACGCAGGCGGAACTCATGCATAAAAACCGGTCCACCCCGGCCCGCGCCGCCGCGTCCAACATCCGCACGCCCATCTCCACGTTGGCGGTAAAAATCGTGCCCGGATGCTGATGGTTGTAGCCAACGCCCGCCACCGATCCGGCTAAATGACACACGGCCTGCATTTGGTAGCAGGCGCGCCGAGCCATCGACGGATCGCTGAGGTCTCCTTCGAGAAACTCCACGTCTTTTGCCCGCGGTCCCAGCACGGTGAAGAACCGCTCGCGACTGCGGCCGACGACGCGCACCTGCGCGCCGCGCTCCAGGAGCGTCTCGACCATGTGCGAGCCGATAAATCCGGTCCCGCCCGTCACTAACATTCGCCGCCCTGCCCACGCGCTCATCACGATCCTGTTATCTCTTCTTGTCTGCTTGCGCGAAATAGCGCTTCAACAAATCCACGATGGTGGCCAGCTGCGGCACGCTCAAGCCTTGGTGGCAGCCGATGTAAAATCCGTTGGCGTTGATGCGCTGCGCCACTGGAAAATCTTCTTCGCGGATGCCCAGCAGCCGGTGATACACCGGCTGATTCGTCAGCGGCAGCATGTCACGCGTTTCCACGCCGTGTGATTCCAAATAATTCACCAGCTTGGCCTTGGGCTCGCGCCGCAGCACCAAGGGATACATCATGAATGAATGCTCGCTACCCGGCCGGATCGCCGGCGTTTGCAGCCATGGCTCCAGCGGCGCAAGTCCCTTCGTCAAGAACGCGGCGTTGGCCCGGCGGCGGCGGATCATGGCCGCGGATTCCTCAAGCTGTGCTAACCCCAACGCGGCTTCCATCTCGGTACTGCGAAAGCTGTGGCCAACGCTGACGAACTTGAACCGGTTGGCGATGATCGTGCGCAACTCCTCCCCAGATTTCTCATCGTCATCATCGATGCTCAAATAAACCGAATCGCGGCCGTGATTCAACAACGACCGCAGGCCCACCGCATAATCAGGGTCATTGGTGGTATTGAGACCGCCCACGCCTGTTACTAAGAGGTGCGCGACGTACGTTGAAAAACACGCGATGTCTCCCAAACTGCCGACGGCCCGGCCTTGATATGTCGCGAACATTGTCTCGCACGAGTCTTCGATGATCTTCAGGCCGCGCTTGCGGGCGATCGCGGCAATCGGCTCCATGTCCGCAGGCTGGCCGAACAAATGCACGGGAATTACGGCGCGCGTCTTGGGCGTGATGACGGATTCTAACCGGGTCGGATCCAATTCATAATATTGCGGATCCACGTCGACGAGCACCGGCGTCATGCGATTGTGGATCACAATATTCGCCGTAGCCACAAACGTGACTGCCGGCACAATCACTTCATCGCCGTCACGCCAGCTGTGCCGCTCTTTCATCGTCTGCAGGGCCAGCTGCAACGCGCTGGTGCCGCTGTTGCTCATGATGCCGAACCGGCAACCCTGGCGTTTCGCAAACGCGGACTCAAACCGCTGCATCATCGGCCCGTACGAGAGGCGATTGCTGTCCAGCACCTGCCGCACCAACGCCTTGGCGCGCGCGCTGATCCGCAGCGTGCCCACGGTGATGGAGGCCATCGCCGGACGAGCGGCTCGTTTCTTCGCCGTGCGTGAGGGTCCGAGACTCGCCGAAGGCATTAGGCTGAGATTTTGGCCTTTTCCAGCGCCGCAAACGCTTTGCGCCCGTCTGCCACAAACTGCGCGACGGTCTCGCGGCTGTATTTATGATCGACCATCTTGCTCAAGAACTCCGGCGGAATCGTGATCACGTGCGCCCCGGCCATCGCGGCTTGCTGGATGTCCATCACGCTGCGGATGCTGCCGACGATAATCTTGGAGCGGTAGCTCCACTGGTCCAGCCACTGCCGCGTCTTGCGCACAACCTCGGGACCGTCGTTGCCTTCATCGTTGATCCGCCCGACGAAGAGACTGATGTATGTCGCGCCGGCCTTGGCCGCCAGCACCGACTGGTTGAACGACAAGACCGCCGTACAGTTGACGCGGATGTTCTCCTCTTCCAGCGTCTTGATGACGCGCAGGCACGCTTCGCCCTGCTGCGTGATGACCGTGATCTTGGCCACGACGTTCTCCGCCCAGGAGGCGAATTCGCGTGCTTGCTCGAGCATTTCCTCCGGATCGTTGGTGTAGACTTCGGCGCTTACCGGGCGCGGCGCGATCAGCGCGGCGATCTCGCGGATCGTCGTCCGCATGTCGCGGTGGCCGTCTTTAAACATGATCGAGGGATTCGTCGTCACCCCGTCGATCACGCCGTGGCGCAGCCACTTTTCAATCTCCGCGATCTTCGATGTGTCCAAGAAAATCTCCATCCTCTCACCTCCTGAAGCGGCTGCCATCAGGGCTGCCGCGGAATGGCCGAACATCCGCCATGTTCGGCACTACGCCCCCGCCTCGATGGCCGGGGGCTCCGCCGCGCGCGTTGGGCGCGCGGCTAGCCTCTGTCAATCAACTCAACTGCCGCCCACAAATCTTTGGCGATGCCATCCGGTTTCGCCTGCTGCCGGTCCTGCAGCTGGCACTGATCGCACTTCACATTTCCGATCCAGATCGTCCGGCATCCGGCCGCCTGCCCGGCTTTGATGTCGTTGATGCCGTCGCCGATCATGTATGATCGCCCCAAATCAATGCCCCGTTCCTGCGCGGCGCACTTCAACAATCCAGGCTGCGGCTTCCGGCACTCGCAGGCTTGCCGGTATTCCGGCACGATCGCCTCCGGATGATGCAAGCAGTAGTACACGCCGTCCACGCGCGCGCCGGTGGCTGCGAGTTCGTCGTGCATTTTTTGCGTCATGGCCTCCAGCAACCGCGGGCTGAATTTACCTTTGGCGATGCCGGGCTGGTTCGAGATGACGACCGTCAGCCAGCCGCGCTCGCGCAGCTGGCGAATGGCCGAACCGACTTCCGGCAATAGCCGGAACTGCTCGGGATTCGCCGGCGAATCGATCGTCCCATGCTCGGGATCGAGCCACATGGCATTGACGACACCGTCACGATCGAGAAACACGGCCGGCTGCAGCGGCATTCCTCGCGCGTGCTTTTGGTTGTGATTCTTGCACGGATTCCCACTTCATCTCGGAGGCCCGCAGGGCCGGATGCGATACCAGCAAATGCCACACCAGCGCCTGAAACGATTCGGTGTGCGCGGTCACGGTCTGTGCATTCACGGTCGGCACGATGACGCAGGCCGTCGCCACCTTGGCGGTGTAGCCACCGTCGCGCCCGACGACGCCGCAAATCGGCGTCCCTAATTCTTTGGCGTATTGCAACGCTTGCACAAGATTTGTGCTGATGTTGCGCTCCACGTTACCGCCGCCGACGGAAAACACGAAGATCAAATCCTTCGCCGAAAGGTGGCTGCCCTTGAGCCAGTTGACGAACGCGGTGTCCCAGCCGTCATCATTGATCCGCGCGGTGAGCTCGGACACGTTGTCGGTGGGCGTATACGATTCGATGCCGGCGATCTTGCGAAAATCATTCACGGCATGCGAGGCATGTCCGGCGCCCCCGCCGACGCCCAAAAAGAACAGCCGGCCCCGGCGTTCGCGCACCTGCACCAGCAGCTGCGCCATCCGCTCAATCGCGGCCTGGTCTAAGTGTTCAACGATCTTTGAAGCTTCGGCGAGATATTGCGCCGTGTACGACATGCGTCCTCCTAAAAATTCACCATGACTTTCGCGCCGTCGAAATCAAAATCGTATGGCATTTCTTTCAGGCCGGCCGACGCCAGCGCCTGGCGCACCACGGGCTTGGCTGATGGCGGGCAAAACAACATCAAGAATCCTCCCCCGCCTGCGCCGATCACCTTGCCACCGATCGCGCCCTTGGACTTCGCCAACTCATACCAGCCGTCGATTTGCGGGTTGCTGATTTTGCCTGAGCGTTTCTTCTTGTTTTGCCAGTGCTCATCCAGCAAACGGCCGAACCGTTCCACATCGCCGCGCTCCAACACATCTTTGAGCTCGTAGCCGAGCTCTTTCGTGCGGTGCAGACTCTCCGTGACGGCCGGATCCGCCTTGGCGGTATCGTCTTTCTGCGCCTGCAAGATTTCGCGGCTGCCCCGCGTGATCCCGGTAAAAAACAACAGCGTGCCAGCGCGCAACTCTTCCTTGGTGCTGATCGAAATATTCAAGGGACTGACCCGCACCGTCCCGTCTTTCGCGATATCCAGACACGTCAAGCCGCCGAACGCGGCCAAATAATGATCGTGTTTACCGACGGGATGGCCGGCCAAATCCATTTCAATATGCACCGCCAGCTCCGCCAGCTTCTGCGTGGGCACCTTCTCGCGCTTGAGCTCAAAGAGCGCGGTCAGCAGCGCGACCAAATACGATCCGGATGATCCTAAACCGGTTCCATCCGGCACATCGGCCATCGAGACGATCTCCAGCGTGTCCCGCAGCTCCAACAGCTTCAGCGCGGGCCGCACCAAATCGTGCTGGATATCCTCGACCGAAACCACTTTCTCGCACCGCGAATACGTCACGCGGATCAAATTGTCGGCGGACGGGCGATTCACGCACAAGTACACGTATTTCGTGATGGCCGCGCTCACGAGAAACCCGCCGAACTGCGAATAATAGGACGGCAGGTCCGTCCCTCCCCCTCCCAATGATATGCGTAGCGGCGCGCGGGCCAGAATCATCGGCGATTCCTTGCGAGCGTCACGGTCAATTGTCAATGCCGACGGCCACGGTAAACGGAAATCCCGCGCTGTGAAGCGTCATGGATTCGGTCCGATCAAATCCCACTTCTTTAAATAGGTCATGAAATTCTTTTTCGGGATAGAGCCGGAAATAACCGCCCTCGTTCACCAGCGATTCGACCTTGGGCCCCATCCACCTGGCCAGCGTCAGCGGCACCGACCACATGAAATGGTCAGCGGGCACAATGCCGATTGCGACTTTGGAGACGCGCCGCATCTCGCGGATGATGGCGATCACGTCATCGTGATAAAAGTGCTCCAGTGTCCCGCTATTCCAGCACAGCGAAAAGCTTTTGTCGGGAAACGGCAGCGAAAAGAGATTCCCGCGCACGAGTTCGACTTTCGCGTTATGCCGCTGGGCAGTTTCGCCGCAAACTTCCAGCGCTTTCGGGAACAGATCCAGCGCGACGATCTCATCCTGTCGGATTCGGTTCAGCCAAATAGACCCGATGGCCGACCCGCAACCGGCTTCGAGAACCCGTCCCTTGCTGGTGGTGTAGCGCATGGCGACCTTCGCGTAGTCGACGCCGACGCGTTTCTCCCGAAGATTAAACAACCATTTACCGATCGGCGAAGCCTTTGTCCCGTGCTGTTGGTCCCAAAACGTTTCCCACGTCACCGGTAACGACATGCGCGCCTATTCCTCCACGTGTTGACTGAGACGATACATCCACCGCTTACCACCCTCGAACGAAAAGGAAAATGCCGGCTCCATCTGCGGCTCATAGGGTTTGTAAAACGCCGCGTAGTCTTCCGGGCCCACCACTTCAAATGGTAATCGCCGTTTCGGATTGGGATGCAGTTCGCTTTCGGCGATGAACACCCGCCCGCCGTGACGCAGCGTCTCATGAATCGTCTGGTTCACACGCGCAAAGATGGCGTCGCGGTTGCGACCAGTCGACAACAGGTAAAGGCCCAGCGACGCTTGCTGAATTTTAGCTCCATAGTAGTACTCGTACATCTTGGACACCCCTTCATACATCAGCACCAGGTCCTGCTGCTTCGCCCCCTGCTGATGCAGCTCAGATGCAAGCTGGTACCAGGGATTTTTCGTGGGTGAGGAATCCGGATGAATGCCTGTCGTCCAGTTGGTAGCCCCGAGCAGCAGGACGAGTGCGCACGGCACCGCCGTTTCCCATCTCGCGCGAGCCGCGCCGCCATTCCAGAGGAGTGCTGCCAGCAGACATAACGGCACCATGACCGGCACCCAGAATTGCCAATCAATAGGCTCCACCCAGAGCGCCAGGGCGGCAAACGCCAGCGTCCACACGGCTAAGATCACGACCCATAATCCCGCGCGCCGCCAGACCACGCGAATTTGGCGGATCGCTTGCGCCGCCAGTACACTCGCAAGGACCGCCGTGGCCGCCCACGCCGCCAGCAAGCCAATGCTCGACGGCGTCCATTGGGGGCTCAGCACCCAATCGCGCATCGGCCGGCCGGCCAAGACGACCCGGACAAATCCCATCGGCCATAACCGCATCGCGCCGAAATCAATGCTGCCCCAGCCGCCAAAATGCAAATAGCCAAGCGACCACACAAAAATGTTGGCAAACGATCGCTGATCCGGCGGCACCGTCAACCATCCCGCAATGCCGAAGATCGCCGCCGTCGCCACCGCCGTCACCCCGCAATACCACGCCAGCCAGACCAGCCGTCGCTGCGGGGACACCGTTGCAAACGCCCAGAGACAAATCAGCGCACCCCACACCCCGTAACTTTGATAAAACCCGATCATCAGCGCCGTCCACAACCCCAATCCCCATGCCCATCGCAGTCCAGACGCGCGCTGGGTCTTCGTGAGCCACAGCAAACATCGGAAGACGCTCAACGCCAACACAATCGGCGGCACATACACTTCGTTTTCAATCGAGAAAAACCAGTAGCCATAGGAAAACGCCAGCAACCAGGCAAACAGCGTCGCGCGAGCCGCGGACAGCTTGGGCCCCACCAAGGCCCGGCACACCGACCAGAACAGCGCAATCCCCATCGCGCCCCAGATCGCGTTCAGCCACTGCAACAGCGCCATGACGGAGACGCGGATTCCAAACCGCTGCGCCATGACAAAGACCATCCGCCCGATGAGGTTATAGAACAGATGGTTGGGATTATTGAGAAGCTCTTTCCAATTGCCGGAACCGATCGCCTCGGCAAACATGATGGGATCGGTGCTGGACCAATACTGATTCGGGAACCGCCAATACACCAGCAGCGGCAGCAGCCACACCAGCCATCCCCAGATGGGCGCGTGTTGCCATGAGGATTGCGCACTCCTGCTGCGGCGCGAAACAGGCCAATACCCCAACCACACTTCACATACGGTTTGCAGATAATGGCGGCTCATGCGCAGAATACTCATTTTGGACACGCCGCTTTCCCGTCCGTACCATCGCACCGGAATCGTCGCCCGTGAGAAGCCCAGCCGCGCGGCCTTAAGCGGCAATTCGGCCGTAATATCGAAGTGTTCGGATTGGATGGGCCCCACAGCCTCGATGACGCGCCGGTGATACATCTTAAACGCGTTCGTGATGTCGTTTTCGCGCAGCCCGAACAACACGCGGATGCAGTGGTTCGCCAGCCGATTCACGAACAACTTAAACGGTGGATAGCTGAGGCGCTCGGCTCCTGGGATAAACCGCGAGCCATACACGACGTCGACGCCTGCTTCAATCTTGCGGAACATCCGGACCACATCCTCCGGATCATCCGACCCATCGCCCATCACGAACACCGTGCAGTCACCGCGCATACCCTCAAGCCCCGCGCGCAAAGCCCGGCCAAATCCGGGATCGCGCGTACGCTGCACAACCCGAATCTGCGGATAGCGCTGCGACAATTCTTGCAACAGGGCTTGCGTGTCATCGCGACTGTTATCATTGACGACAATCAGCTCGGCGTCGATTCCCTCGCGGCTAAGCGTCTCAGCCAGCCGCGGCAGGAGCGTCGACAAGGACGCGGACTCATTGTGCGCCGGAATGATGACGGAGAGCTTCATGGCTGAACCTCAAGCGGCTCCCGAAGTTCCGGGCTGCCCGCGACTTCGACCGCGCGCTCCATGCCGAGCACAGAGACGCTCGTTGGCACCTGCAAGATGTGGATGTTCTGAAACCCTTCTTCGCGCAACCAGCGGCTGACTTCATCCGGCCGATAGACCCAAATGTGCTTGGGCGAATACACATCAAACGTATCGCCGATCATCACGCCGGGCTTTCGGTGCCGCGGAATCGTGACCAGAAAGATCGGCGCAAGCAGCCATTTCGCAAGCGGACGTTCGGCCGCCCACATCTGCCACGCTCCCAATCGTCCTCCGATGACTCGGCACCACCACAGCAAGAACCGATGCGGCAGGCGCGTAGTGATCATCCGCAACCCTTTGGTGATCGTGCCGCGAATCGGGTCGATCCAATAATCATGCCCGTACACCGTGACGGCGCAACCACCGCCTGGCCGGCACACCGGCGCCAACCGGCGAAACGTCTGGCGCGGATTCGGCGTATGATGCAGCACGCCGATGCTGTACACAAAATCAAACGTCTCCGGACGAAACGGCAGCGCGGTCAAATCCGCCTGCAGCACATGGACATTGGCGGACGTTGTTGCAATTTGATGCGCCCGGTTCACCGCGTCGCTGAAATCCACGCCAATGACCGTTTGAGCATAATCTTTCGCCACCCGCAGATAGCGCCCAAGGCCGCAGCCAGCATCGAGCACCAATTTCCCCTGCAGCCACGGGGCATTCGGGACATAGCCGCACTCCGATTGCGTGGGATAGAGCCGTTCTTTCTTTGGCTGATGCGCCAACAACGGATACAGCGAGGGATCCACACCGGTCCGGCGGAAAAACGTCACCACGTCCTCTTCGAAATCTGTCGCTTCCACATGCAACCATTCATACCCGAAGCTGGCCTGCGTGGCCGGATCACTGGACGCCCGCACCATGCGCGGCACTCCGCGCACAATCCCAAATGTCGCCGCGCAGCCGCCGCAGATCAGGCGGCCTTCCTCGATTTCTCTACCGGCCTCGCGCGCCACCTCCAACTGAAACTCGTGATGACACGCCGGACACACCAGCCATTGCAAAAGCGTGCGCTTCATGGGGATTTTCGCACGGTCGCGCGACGGCCAGCGCGCACCCGGGCTTGGGGTTGAGGGCGCATCCGCAACACTTTCGCTGGATTGCCGGCGACCACCGCCCCGGCCGGCACGTCTTTCGTCACCACCGCCCCGCCGCCGATGATCGCATGATCCCCGATTGTCACCGGCAGCAGCGTCACGTTCGATCCGATCCGAACGTGGTTACCAACCACCGTCTCGCGCAGATGATAGCGGCCTTGATTGGGCATCGGGGTGTCGTATGTATCATTCGTGAACATCACGCCGTGGCCGATGAAACAGTTCTCGCCGATGGTCACGCCCTCGCAAATAAACGTGTGGCTGCTCACGCGGGTGCCTTTGCCCACCATCGCTCCCCGCTGGATTTCCACAAATGGGCCGATGAACGCCTCGGCTTGGATCGTGCATTCGTAGAGATTCACGAACGCCATGATTTTCGCCGTCGGATGAATCGAGCAGGCGCGAATGGATTGCATCGAATTCGGAGCCGCCATCTCACACCCGAACCTTGGGCCGAGCCCGCCGCGTGCGCGCGGCCTTCACGCGAGGCGAGGCCTTGAACTGTCTTGCGTGCGCCTCCCGCTCGGCCAACTCCAGATCCGCGTCGATCATGATGCGCACCAGCTCCTTGAACGTCACGGCGGGTTTCCAGCCAAGCTGCCGGGCGGCCTTGGACGCGTCACCCACCAACACATCCACTTCCGAGGGCCGGAAATACCGCGGATCGATCTGCACGTGCTTGCGCCAATCCAAACCAAGATAGCCAAACGCCTCCTCCAAAAATTCGCGCACGGCATGCGTCTGGCCTGTGGCGATGACGTAATCATCCGGTTTAGGCTGCTGCAGCATCCGCCACATCGCCTCCACATATTCCGGCGCATAGCCCCAGTCGCGCTTGGCGTCAAGATTTCCCAAGTACAGCGTCTCCTGGAGGCCAACTTTAATCCGCGTGGCCGCGCGGGTGATCTTGCGGCTGACGAACGTTTCACCGCGTCGCGGAGACTCGTGATTAAACAGGATACCGTTACAAGCGAACAACCCATAGGCTTCACGATAATTGCGGGTGATGTGATAGGCGTACGCTTTCGCGCACCCGTACGGGCTGCGGGGATGAAACGGCGTCGTCTCGCGCTGTGGAATTTCCGCCACTTGGCCGAAGAGCTCGCTTGAGGAAGCCTGATAAAACTTCGGCTGCACGCCTGTTTCGCGAATCGCTTCCAGCAGCCGCAGCGTGCCCAAAGCCGTGATTTCCGCCGTGTACTCCGGAATGTCGAAACTCACCCGCACGTGGCTTTGCGCGGCCAAATTGTAGAGCTCATCCGGATGGACCGTGCGCAGGATGGTGTTCAGCGAACTGGCGTCGTTGAGATCGCCGTAGAGCAGATGCAGCCGAGAGGCCACTTCATGCGGATCCTGAAAAATATGGGCGATCCGCTGCGTGTTAAACGAACTGGAGCGGCGGATGATCCCATACACCTCATAGCCCTTCCGCAGCAACAACTCGGCCAGATAGGACCCGTCCTGGCCAGTAATTCCCGTCAGCAATGCGCGCGTCTTTTTCATCACCGATCCAGTCTGCTCATCATGATGTGCGTTTCAAAATATCCAGTGTCCCCATGGACTTCCACACCACAAACGGCACCGGCACCTGATACCGCTGGCGCAACCATGCCACGGCGTCGCCTTCCAGATGCGGCATGACCAGATAGCGCGTTGGCGGCACCTGCACGCGACCCAAGAACCGGCTCTCCACCACCAGACCCTTCGGCTGCATCAACGCCTGAAACTGTTCCGGTGTCAGCGTGTGGTCAAACGGCCGCACGATGCTTCGTTGCTGTTGGTCCGCATTCCAGAACGCCAAGGCCAGCGAGGGACGCCGCCAGGTGTCCACGGCCACGGTGAACGCGCCCTGTGATGGCGCATCCGCGAGGATCGCACTCGCCACAGCGCTGTTGGACGGATAAAACTGCCGAGGCAGCAATATAGCGTAGCCCACCAGACTTGCGACACACGCCAAACCCGCCGCGCATCTTACCCCCCACCGCTGGGCCATCGATCCCAGACGCCCACTGGCTTCCGACAACCCGCAAGCAGCCAGCCACGCCGCCGCCGGCAATAACGGAATCGTGTAATCCGGAATGGCGCCATACCAACTCAGAAACGCCGCGTACCACGCGCTGACGGCGAGCCATCCCCAGATCAGCGTCGAACGGCGTCTGCGCCACACCACCCACGCTCCCAAACCCACCAGCGGCAGCAACCACCACTGCGCGAACACGCATGAGACCACGAACACGCTTTTTTGCAGCGGCGATAACCCGAATCGATGCAGCACCGCCAGCGTTTTTTGAGCCATCGGATGAGGATCAACCTCCAAGGCGGCGCGCGCCTCCGGTGCGTAGCGGAGATGATCAAACGGCCCGTACATGACCCGCAGATAATCCGGCAACGTGATGAACGCGCGCGGCGCGCGCTGCGAGCCGCCAGCGACATCGACGGTCTGATGCGCGTGCAATTTGGTCAGCAACGTGCCCACCCCGCGCGTGGTCAACCATGCTTGCGCGGCTCCATACATGAGCACGCATCCGGCCAGCATGGCCGTCGCGGCCATCAATCCTCGCGAAGGCCGCAACGGCGACATACGCGAGGGCTGGCGGCGAGCCGTCCACCAGAGCGCGATCGTCCATCCGATCAGCCAGGGCGCCATAATCACCATCGACTCCCGGTACAGCACGCCGATCATCCACCAACACCACGCCAGCCACACATCGCGCCACGCATGCTGCCGCTGAGCCCGCGTCAGAAAATACACCACCGCCGTCACGCAGGCGGCTTCTCCGATCCCGCGAGCCATGG
>Ga0209515_10005793_pt1 | contig 15826 bp, 19 predicted proteins | sample Subgroupgradi54m_FD_187454 | JGI IMG/M metagenome (GOLD analysis project Ga0209515, IMG submission 187454) | Subsurface groundwater microbial communities from S. Glens Falls, New York, USA - GMW60B uncontaminated upgradient, 5.4 m (SPAdes)... ...
CAGTCGGGGGCAGCCTCCTTTCGTTAGCATCTGCTGACTTAGCCTCTTTTAAGTGTTAAAATGCTTAAATGGAGGCATTAAAGCGATGAAATTAGTGGTGGGGTTGGGAAATCCTGAAAGCAGATATTCCAATACCAGGCATAATTTAGGCTTTGAGGTGGTGGATGAGTTTGTAAAGTCATTTGACAATGGACAATGGACATTTGACAAAAATTTAAAGTCTGAAATTCTCAAATCTCAAATTTCAAATGTCAAATGTATCTTAGCCAAACCACAAACCTTTATGAATAATTCTGGAATGGCAGTTAGTTTGCTCACTAACTTTTACAAAATTAAACCTGAAGATGTGATTATTATTCATGATGAACTGGATTTACCTTTAGGGAAAATCAAGGTAAGACTGGGGGGAGCAGCTGCAGGGCATCATGGAGTAGAATCTATAATAAAAAGCTTAGGAACAGATAAATTTATCAGAGTCAGGTTAGGGATTGGGAATTTAAAAACTCAAAGCAGTGAACATAAAGCAGCTCATGTTTCTGCAGAAAAGTTTGTTTTGGAACCATTTATCCATTCTGAGAAAGCCCAAGTTAAACATATGACCAAACAGGCAATTATTGCCTTGGAAGAGCTATTAGAAAAAGGCCTGGAATATGCTCAAAATCAATTTAACTAATTGACATAAGTTATTTTTCCCTTTAGACTAAACTAACATGAACGAGCGTTCAAATTCCTTTTTAACAACACCTGTAGCAATTCTTTTAGGATCTTTTGTTATTGCTGTAGCTATTTTAATGCATGGTGGAATTATAAAAATAGGAAAGACTACTGCCCAGCCTCAGGCAGCCCAACCCAGCCAACCCCAACCAGTTCCTGCCCAGCCTCAGGCGCCTACTGTAACTTTAGACACTATCAAGGCTTTATTTAATAATAAAAATCTGGTGTTAGGAGATAAAAATAGCAAGAATTTATTGGTGGAGGTAGCAGATCCGTCTTGTCCTTTTTGTCATATTGCTGGTGGACACAATCCTGAATTAAATAAACAATCTGGTCCCAGATTTACTTTAGTTGCTGATGGGGGAAGCTATGTTGCACCTGTGCCTGAGATGAAAAAATTAGTAGACGCCGGTAAAGCTGCTTTTGTATATATTTATACCCCGGGTCATGGTAATGGAGAAATGGGTACCAAAGCGCTCTATTGTGCTAATGAACAGGGAAAATTCTGGCAAGTTCATGATAAACTGATGGGCAGTGACGGATATAATTTGTTAAACAATCAGGTCAAAAATGATAAAAGTAAGTCAGCAGATTTGGCAAATTTCTTAGCAGGAACCGTAGATACAAATCTGCTAAAAGCCTGTTTAGATTCAGGTAAATATGATGCTAAGTTGCAGGAAGATATTCAAACAGCTACAAAATTAGGGGTCCAGGGTACTCCAGGATTTTTCATCAATACCCAAAACTTTGCCGGGGCTTATTCCTGGAAAGACATGGAATCTGCTGTTAAATAAAGCATGGTATTTATCTTTTCATTCTTAACTTTTATTTCTACCTTTTTAGGAGGTTTAGTTGGGCTTAAATTTAAAGATAAACTGCATTTAATCTTAGGATTTACTGCCGGGGTGCTCTTGGGAGTAGTGGCTTTTGATATTTTCCCTGAGCTGATAGATCTTTTAGGAAAAACCAATGTTGAACCTGTTTTTGCCATGGGGGCTTTAGTGGTTGGGTTTTTAGTTTTTCATATACTTGAGAAACTACTGATTATTCATCATGCCCAGGAAGAAGAATATGGTAAACACAGACATCCTTCAGTTGGTGTGTTGTCTGCTTTGGCATTATCTGGACATTCATTCTTAGATGGGGTTGGGATTGGTTTAGGGTTTCAGGTTTCTTCAATGGTTGGAATCTCAGTAGCAATTGCTGTGATCTCTCATGATTTTTCTGATGGATTAAATACTGTTTCTTTAATGCTCTCACATAAAAATACAACAGCTAAAGCTCAAATAATGCTGATGATAGATGCAATTGCGCCTGTTTTAGGGGCATTATCAACCCTTCTTTTTACGATTTCTGAGAAAAGTTTAGTTTTATATTTGGGATTTTTTGCCGGGTTTTTGCTCTACATTGGAGCATCTGATATTTTACCTGAGGCTCATGCCCAACATTCATCCAGATGGACTATACTAATGACTATTTTTGGTGTAACATTGATTTTTCTTATAACCCGAGCCCTTTAGAATATGTCCAGTCAAATAATTATAGTCTGTGATGATAAAGGTAATCCCACAGGGGAATATATTCCTAAAATGGCTGGAGTTAGTGGAGAAGGAGTAAAACATTTAGCAATTACAGTAGTTTTATCCAATCATCAGGGTGAAGTTTTACTACAAAAAAGAAAGCATTTAGTGTTTGATCACCTTTGGGATCTGACTGCTTCTACAGATTTGTCACATTTAATGGATAAAGATGAATCATTTGAAGAAGCAGCAGAAAGATGTTTACAAAGAGAATACGGAATCTCTAATTTAATTTTAAAAAATCTGGGAGGATTTAGTTATTTTGCTAAAGATGGTGATCACTGTGAGAATGAATATGATGTGATTCTAACAGGGGAATATGATGGAGATTTTAGCCTTAATCCAAGTGTTGGATATGAATATAAATGGATAAAAAAGCAGGATTTTCTAAAAGATATAGAAGCAAATCCTCAAAATTATACTCCATGGGCTAAAGAGAGTTTAAAGCTTTTAAAAAAGATTGGATTTTTTAAGTAAGCGGTGTTAATATACTTATCTCTATTATGGCAGGAGATTTAATGCTGGCTGTTTTAAAAGAAAAAGCTGCTCCGGGTGTTTCAATTAAGAAAGTTCCTATTCCAAGCCTTAAAAAAGATGAAGTTTTAGTAAAAGTTAAATATGCCTCAATTTGTGGGACAGATATTGGTATTTATGATTGGATTCCCTGGGCTGCTGCACACATTAAGCCCCCAACTATCATAGGCCATGAGATAGTTGGTAAAGTTATTGAAATAAATTCTGATCAAAAAACTGATATTAAAATTGGCGATATGGTTTCTTCTGAAACTCACATCTTTTGTCTGAATTGCCATCAATGCCAAATCAAAAACTATCATATTTGTGAAAATATTCAGCTGTTTGGCATAGGCAGAGACGGCGGTTTTGCCGAGTATGCCACTATTCCTTTAAAAACTACCTGGAAAAATGATCCATCCATTCCTGTGGAGTTTATGAGTGTACAAGAACCCTTGGGGAATGCCGTGCATTGTGTCACAAAAGCAGGGGTAAAAGATAAAAAAGTATTGGTGATGGGATTGGGGCCGGTAGGCCTTTGTGCAGGGGCTGTTGCAAAAGCCATGGGAGCAAAAGAGGTTGTAGGTATAAATGATGAGCCTTACAGAAGGGAGATTGCTAAAAAAATGAACTTTGATAGAGTTTTAGACCAACTGCCAAAGCAAGAATATGACATTTATGATGTAGTTTTGGAGATGAGTGGAAATAGGTTGGGAATAGATATAGCCCTAGATGCAGTCAGGATTGGAGGAAAATTGGTGGCTTTTGGAATACCAAAAGAATCTGTCACTATTGACTGGGGTAAATATATGATCAATAAGGAATTGACAATCCTTTCTGTATTTGGCAGAAGGCTTTGGGAAACATGGGAACAAACCAGTAAACTTTTAAAAAGTAAAAAAATTGATCTTGCTCCTTTAATCACTCATAAATTTAAACTTAAAGACTTTGAAAAAGCCATGAAACTTATGAAAAGCAGAAAATGCGGTAAGATTTTGCTTATTCCTGGCTAATATGCTAAGCTTATAAACTTATGCCTGAACAAGATAAAGAAAATAGACCCACCCAAATTCAGCCAGTACTTGATAAACTTAGAACTATTACTCCAGAAGCATTTCAAGAGAGATTAGGTGCGGAACCTATGGATGTTGAAGTTGGTTTTGCCCATGTACCATTACCTGAATTTGGATCAGTGGTTGCAGAAGACGGGCAGGAATATAAGTTTCATGTAGCCAGAATTCTTCCTGGAAGACATGTTAACCCTCATGTGCACTTTGTAGGTGATGAACCATATAGGATAGTAACAGGTGATGAAGGAGTTATGCATATCGGTACTATCGATGGACAAACTATCAATTGGAGACCTGCTGAAGCTAAAAAAGCAGGTGATGAAATAATTGTCCATGGCGGTGAGGTACATTCATTCGAAAACACAGGCAGAACTGATGTTGATTTTACATTCGCTTGTCCAGATAGCCATCTTGATGGTACAAGGGATCGCAAGATGACAACAGATTTACAGAATAGTTTCCCTCAATATAAAAATCCCTAATCCATGAGCATTACGGATTTCTACAAAAATCTGGCAGAAGTAGTGAAGAACGGTAAAATTCCTCGTGTTATTGAATCAGCAGAAGGTGCATATCTAACCATTGATGGCAAGAAAAAATTAAACTTTTGTTCCAGTCATTATTTAGGTTTGGCAGTTAATGCCAGATTAAAAAAAGCCATTAAAAAAGCAGTTGATAAATATGGAGTTGGAACCGGTTATAGAACTTTAGCAGGTACTCATACTCTGCACATACAGCTGGAAGAAGCCATAGCCCGCTTTAAGGGTGCTGAAGCAGCAATTGTTTTAACAGGTGGTTATATGACCAACTGTGCAGCTATACAAACTATTATAAGCAAAGAAGATATTGTTATCTCAGATGAGTTAAATCATGCTTCAATTATTGATGCAGTTAGGCTTTCTCAGGTCAAAAATAAGTTTATTTATAAGCATAGGGATACAGATGAGTTGGAAATAAGACTTAAGGAAGCAGTTAAGGTGCAAAAAACTCCCAAGGAGAATGGAGAAACACCAATAATTTTAATAATAACTGATGGAGTATTTTCCATGGATGGGGATTTAGCACCCCTTCCTCAGATTGTTAAATTAGCCAAAGAATATGGAGCTTTGACAATGGTAGATGATGCACATGGAGAAGGTGTGTTAGGCAGGGGAGGCAGGGGTATTGTTGATCATTTTAGTTTGCATGGACAAGTTGATATTGAAGTAGGAACTTTATCCAAAGCTTTTAGTGTGATGGGTGGATTTATCACAGGTAAGAAAGTATTAATTGACTTTTATAAACAAAAGGCCAGGCAGTTTTTATTCTCCAATGCGCTAACTATTCCGGATACAGCTGCAGCTTTGGAAGGAGTAAAAATTCTTCAAGGGTCAGATAAATTGGTAAAAAAACTTATGGAAAATACTAAATATATAAAAGCAGAATTTAAAAAATTAGGCTTTGATACAGGGCAGTCAGAAACACCAATTACTCCTGTAATGATTCCTGATGAAGAAGTAGCAAGACAGTTCAGTGCCAGATTATTTGAACTGGGTGTTTTTGCCACCCCCATTGTTTTCCCAATGGTTGCCAAAGGTAAAGCAAGAATAAGAGTTATTCCATCTGCCTCTCATAGCAAAAAAGATTTGGATTTTGGAATCAAAATGTTTGAAAAAGCAGGCAAAGAGTTTAAAATAATTTAGAATAAATGATTTTCTGAAAGCCTGGTTCCTTCTCCAGGCTTGTTAATAATAATGTTTTTAATTCCCTCTAGCTTTTTAAGCTCAGAAACTAACCTTTTAATATTTTTCCCTTCCACAAAAAGATGGATATTTTGACCAGTATCTACTGTAAAGTAAACAGGCAGGCCTTTATTTCTTAAGACAGCTGTTTTTTTCATAGTTGCAAGTGTTCCGGCAGTCCAATATATTAGATAAGGATTTTGAGTTAAGGTAATAGCATGGAATTCCAAAGCTTCCCTTTCAAGTAATTGCCCAAATTTCTCAAAATTCCTTTGCTTGATAAATCTTTTAAATTCTTCATTTTTCTGTTTCATTCCAGCTATTCTAGTTTTGAAGAAAGGACTGCTTTGTGCTGCTTCATGGCCAGTACTGCTGCTCACTTCTTTTTTTTCTTCAGTAAAAATTGCCACCACATCAGCTATATCCCAATAATCGGAAGGAAAAATCTGAGTGGCATAAGAAGTTTCTGAAGTGTCTCCATTCAACCATTCCACAAACCCTCCTGGAATAGACCTGCAAGCAGAACCGGAACCTTGTCTGGCAAGAATTGATAATTCTTTATCAGATAGTCTCAAGCCTGCTGCAGAGATAGCTGCCAAAGTTAGGGCTGCAAATCCAGAAGCAGAGGAAGCAAGGCCAGTTCCTGCTGGAAAGTTATTTTTGGAAGCTACTTTAGCTTTAAAATTGATATCACTTAATTTTCTCACCCTATCTAAATGTTTAATTACTCGCATCTCTTCTCCCTCCTCAATTCCACCTCCATTAATAGTAACCTGATCTTTCTTATCCGAAGGAGAGCTTCGCTCATAAGCAGGGGAGAATTCTACAGTGGTGGTAGTGAGTAAATCAGATAAAGTCATAGAGATAGAACCATTAGCCGGTAACCTTAAAATATTATCTTTTCTACCCCAATATTTACTAAAAGCTATATTAGATGGTGCAATGGCTGTGGCTTTCAGCACGCTAGTGCGAACTTTGTTCATACTTCTACCCTCACTCCTTCTGCATTAGTTTCAATATCAATAATCACTCCGCCGGCATCGGTAACAGCTTTTTTAAGATCTTTAATTTTATCCTCAGGGGATAGAGCAATCATACAATCTCCAATTCCTGAGCCGGATAATTTTGCTCCATATGCTCCTGCTTCACGGGCCCCATATATCATATCTGCTAACTTTTTACCTTCTACCCCCAGAGTTGCAAGATAACCCTCATTAAAATTCATCAGCTCACCTAAGCTAGTATAGTCTTTGTTCAATAAAGCTATTTTGGCTTGTTCTACCAACTTTTCTATTTGTGAATAAACATTCTCTATTATCTGAGGATATTTTTCTGCAAGTTTACTAACCTGATTTACCAAAGTTACCGTATCAAATTTGATTCCGGAGTAGCCAACTATTAAAGGAAGAGAGTTAATATTAAGCGGCTCAATCACTTTTCCCGGAGTTACGTAATAAAGCGTGCCTCCATAAACTGCTGCTGCCACATCAAAGCCTGATCCTTTACCCTGAATATCTAAAACTGTTTTGTATGAAAGATCAAATATAGCCTTTTTATCTAACTTTGCTCCAGTCAGCTCTGCTAAAGCTTTTACAACACAAACAGTGGAAGCTGATGATGAACCAAAACCAAATTCAGATGAGAATTCTGAAGAAGTTTCTATCTTAACCCCACCTCCAAAAGGATATTTATCCAAAAAGTTTTTAACAGCAACTTCCACAAACTTGGCTCCTTTGGTAATTTCTCCAACTCCGCAATCTTCTATGGCCTTTTTGTAATTAGTGATATTAACATCAGGTGCCTCAAGCTGGAAAAATGGTTCCTCTATAAGTTCAACTATGGCTTTCATCCTCTGGCCCACTGCAGTTACAATGCAAGGTCTGCCATAAACCACGCCGTGTTCACCAAAAAGCATTAATTTCCCCGGAGCTGAAACTGTAATTTTTCTCATTGGTTGTATTTTAACTTTCCTTTCTTAATCCGTCAACTCCAAGAGTTGTTTTGAAAGAAGGAAGATTACTTTCTTTAGTAATTTTTTCAATAACTTCCGCTTTAGGATGGTAACAAAGTAACACTCCGGTTGGGCCAGAAAATGCCACTGCACCACAGATTTTGGCAGCACCTCCAGCTTGCTCAATTTCTCTGATAATTTTTGCAACACTTGGTGGGCAGACTCCAATTGATTCCAATTTTTTTTCTCCTTCTGTTATAATTCTGATGACTTCTTTTTCATCAGCATTTTTTATAGCAGTTAAAAGTTCTCTGGTTAGTTTTTCCTGATTTTCTAGAAAGTCATGCATTAGTTTGGGCTTTTTTTCAAAATCAGCTGTGATTTTGGTAATCATCTGCTTTGTATTCACCTTTGGAGTGCCTGTATTGATAATCACAAAATTCCTGGTCAGTTTAGAAGGGATGGAGAAAGGCAGTTGATGGATAATCTTTAAATCAGGACTCTCTTTTCGATACCAAATCAACCCCCCATAAACTATTGTTGAATTATCTGCCCCTGATGGATTGCCATGGAAAACTTTTTCTGCCTCATAGGCCAGCTTATTTACAAGTTCTAAGTCCCATTTCACTTTAAGATGGGAAAGTAAGGCAGCAATGGAAGTAACTGATACAGCTGCAGATGAGCCTAAATGAGCGCCCATGGGAATTTCAGAGGAGATTTTCAGTTGATAAGGAGGGATTTTTTTAATTTTAAGCTCTTTTTTAATAATAGGTTCGATGATTTTCCGTAAATCTTGAGATTGCTTCGCTTCGCTCGTAATGACGCTGGAAAAGGGAGAAATGGTGACAGTCATCCTTAAATCAACAGTTGCTAGTAATGCTGGCTTTCCCCAAACAACAGACCATTCACCTAATAAGTGTATCTTGCATGGAGCTGATACTGTAATCATAATGGTTTAACTTTTAGTCCATATTCAATAACATCTTCTGATTTTGCCTTACCAATTTTTCTAATAACTGTGATAACTTTCATGTTTACTTTTAGATCTTTTTCCTCACAATTCACAATTTGTAAAGGTAATCTTTGATTATCAAACTGCATAATACCTACCAGATAAGGAGTTTGGTGTTCAAATCCCTCTGGAGCAACAAAGATTTTTGTCCAAACCACAAGCCTACCTACCTTGTTTAGGTAGTTATGTAAATTTTTATGTAACCGCCAAATTTGTACAGGACTACTCATGTTTGTAAAATATGGACCACAACTGTGGCGCCAGATCCTCCTACATTGTGGGTTAGCCCGATATTTGCTCCCTGAACCTGTCTTTTACCAGCTCTTTTTTGCAGCTGATGAGTCACCTCAATAATTTGTTTTACTCCTGTAGCTGCAACCGGGTGACCACAAGCCTTCAGTCCTCCTGAGGTATTAACAGGGATGTTTCCACCCAGTCTGGTGTGGCCTTTTTGCACAAACTCTCCGCCCTCACCTTTTTTACAAAACCCTAAATCTTCCATGGCTAAAATTTCTGCAATGGTAAAGCAATCATGAACTTCTGCGACTTTAATATCTTTTATTTCCACCCCTGCTTGTTTTAAAGCCTTACCGGATGCTTCTTTGGTGGCAACAATCTCAGTTAAGGATTTTCTGGAAGCTAAATCAACAGTATCTGTGGCCACGCCGGAACCTGTAATGAATACGCCAGGTTGTCCATTATCTGTTGAAAGTACAATAGCACCTGCTCCGTCTGTAATAGGGGAGGCATCAAATAAAGTGAAAGGGGAAGAAATAACAGGTGACTCCAGCACTTTCTCCATTGTTACCTCAAATGGAAATTGGGCTTTTTCATTCATTGAGGCATGATAATGATTTTTAACAGATACTAAGGCCATATGTTTTCTGGTAGTGCCGTATTTTTGCATATGCATTTTTGCCATTAAGGCATAAAGAGCAGGAAAAGTAAGTCCTGCTCTTCTTTCTTCTTCACCGCCTGCTCCCATTAAAGCAGATGTAATTTGGGAGGAGGTTGCATCTGTCATTTTTTCCGCTCCTACCACTAAAACATTTTGATAAGTTCCTGCAAGAAGGGATTGGATGGCCAGATGAACAGCCATACCACCGGATGCACAAGCTCCTTCAATCCTGAAAGATGCTCCTTTAATGCCTAAAGAAGAAGCAACAAGCGCTCCCAGATGATCCTGACCGGTTAGCTTTCCATGCAGCATATTAGCCACAAATACGCCGTCGATATCGTTTTTCGTTAATCGTGATTCGTTAATGGCCTGGTTTGAAGCATCAAGAGCCAGATCCAAAAGATCTTTGTTCCAAAGCTCTCCAAATTTTGTTAAACCAGTACCAGCTACCCTGATCTTCATATTTTGTATTTGGTTAAAATATTTTTAGCTATTAATGAATAATCTATATAAGATTTATTTCTAATTTGTTTAGCAACTGTTTCAGTATTTCTTTTTTGATGAGTTTTAATCTCAGGCGTTACTTCAAACACAAAAGCATCAGAGCCGGCTCCTGATCCATAGGAACACATAAAAATTTTATCCCCTGCTTTGGCCACATCCAGCGTGGCAGCCAGTCCTATCATTGATGAAGCAGAGTAAGGATTGCCAATATATTCAACTACAAATCCGGGGATAAGTTGTTTAGGGCTAAAGCCTAATTTTTTGGCAGCCTCTTTGGGGAATTTGGCATTAGGCATATGGAAAACTACATAGTCAAAATCTTGAGGCTTCATTTTTACCTGTTTTAACATTTTTTCTGATGCTCCTAAAACATGGCTAAAGTAAGCAGGAGAACCGGTAAAACGGCCTGCGTGAGAGGGGAATTTTTCGCTGTCTTTTCTCCAAAAATCAGGAGTATCAGATGAGTAAGAGGTGAAATCTATGATGTTGGCAATGGTGTTAGCCTTGCCTAAAACAAAAGCTGCAGCAGCAGATGAGGCTGTATATTCTAAAACATCAGCCGGCTTACTTTGGGCAACATCAGAACCAATGGCCAAAACCAGTTTAGTCTTGCCCTGAGAAATTAGTCCTGATAAAAGCTGGATCCCAGCAGTACCTGCTTTACAGGCAAATTCCAAATCAGCAGCCAGATAATCATTACCCATACCTAGAATTTCAGCAACTACTGTTGAGGATGGTTTAACAGCATATGGGTGAGATTCTGAACCAATGGTGATGCCTCCAATTTGGGTGGGGTCTATCCCTCCTGTGGAGATTGCTCTATTTGCTGCTTCAATAGATAAAGTAATTGCGTCCTCATCATACGAGGCAACAGCTTTTTCATATACACCTAAAGATTTTTCAATCTCTTTGACTTCTTTGCCCCAAGTCTGGGCAATTTGGGATGGTTTTATTCTATATTTGGGGATATAAGCTCCGTAAGAAACAATACCTATCATTTTTCCTTTCTTCCTAAGAGGGAATGAGCTTTGGCTAAAGTGCCTTCTGCTAAAGATGCAATTAATGATAGCTCTCCTGCTAAAACTGCAGCTCCAATTACCCGAGCAAATTCTAGCACATTTTCTACTTGCATTAATTTTAAAGCAGTTATTTGAGTAGGCAAGTGAGTCCCACCCCCTATAGTACCTACTTGTAACGAGGGTAAATAAATAGAAAAGTAGAGCGAGCCATTTTCTAAAACTTCAGCAGTGGTTACCCCTAAACTGGCTTCAACTACATGGGCCAAATCCTGACCAGTCGCAGCAAAGATAGCTGCAGCAATATTGGCAAAATGGGAATTAAAACCCATTGAGCCAGACATAATTGAACCCAAATGACATTTGCTTTCCACAACTTCTACTATTTTTTCCGGGGTAGTTTTTAGAGTCTCTGCCACTACTTTTTTAGGTAAAATAACCTCTGCCCAAACCTTTTTACCCCTTCCTTCAATAAAATTTAACCAGGCAGGTTTTTTATCTACATCAAAATTTCCAGCCAAAGATACTAATTTTGCTCCTGTTTCTCTTTTAATTAACGATGCAACCTCCGAGGTTGCAAATGTAACCATGTTCATGCCCATAGCATCGCCGGTATTATAGGAAAACCTGACAAATAAATTCCTGCCAACTAAGGCAGAAGTAATTTTTAAAAGCTTCAAATGGGAAGAAGTTTTCCGGGAGATTTGGGAAATAAGGGGAATATGAGACTCAATCCATTCTTTCGCTTTCATGCCATGCTCTAAATCTTTAACTTTAAATACAGGACCACGGGTTTGTCCCACATCTTCAACATAGACTTTAACTCCATCTCCTTCAGTTACTGCTTTGCAGCCTCTTGAGATGGATGCCACTAAAGCTCCCTCAGTGGTTGCTAAGGGAATATAACGATTTACGATTAACGATTTACGATTAACGATTTTCAATGGACCGGCAACCCCTAATGGGATTTGGGTTGCCCCGATTAAATTCTCAATATTCCTGCCATTCACTTGATCTTCTGTGAAAGTGAAGTTATGGATATTATCCAGTTTAATATTTAACTCTTTTTCTAAAAATTTTCTTCGATCCTCGGCAGTTGGAAAATCACGTAAGGTTAATTTTTTCATTTTGAGATGCAATTCTACCAGAATATGATAGAATCGTCCAAGATATATGGATTTTGAGGAGTTTTTAAAATCAGAGGCAGCAAGGATAAGGAAAGTAGAGCAAAAGCATCTTGAGGCGTGGTTTAACCATCTTTCCAAAAAAGTCCCCAGTTTAAAACCCCATGCTAAAGCTTTTATTAAAGCATGTGATGGGGGTAAAAAAATCAGGGGAGCCTTAATTAATTTAGGCTATCAAATAGCAGGAGGAGGGTCTCAGTCAATTTTGGATGTGGCTGCAGCATATGAGATATTTCATAGCTCAATTTTAGTTCATGATGACATCATTGATCAAAGTATAGAAAGAAGAGGCTTGCCTTCTTTGTACCAGGCTCTTGGCAGTAATCATTATGGGGTCTCCCAGGCTATCTGTTTGGCAGATGCAGGATTTTTTCTGGCCACAAGGATTATTTCTGAGGCTAAGTTTCCTGATCAAAAGAAGAATAAAGCCTTAATACTATTTTCAAAAACCATGCTTGATACAGCCCTGGGACAAATGCTGGATATTGAGAAAGGGGATCCGTTAATCATAATGAAATTTAAGACAGCCCAGTATACAATATCTAGCCCTTTGCAGTTGGGTGCTTTGCTTGCAGGGGCTGATGAAAAATTAGTCAGGAAATTAGGGGAATTCGGAGAAAGCCTGGGGATAGCTTTTCAGATTAGGGATGATATTTTAGATGGGGAAGTGCAGTCAATTAAGGAGTCAGAGAAGGAAGCATTAAGATACAAGGATATAGCTAAGAAAAACATACCAGGATTAACTAAAGATGCCAAAATGAGTAAATTATTGAACCAAATGGCAGAGTATTTAGTTGAAAGGAATAAATGAAAAAAGAGGATATACCATCTCATATTGCCATAATTATGGATGGAAACCGCAGATGGGCCAGAAATAAGGGCTTGCCTGATATAAAAGGACATGAGGCGGGAGCAGAAACTTTGGAGAAAATAGTAGAGGAGGCAGAAAAAATTGGAGTTAAATCAATCACAGTTTTCGCACTCTCAACTGAAAATATCAGGGAAAGAGCAAAAAGAGAAGTATTTGGGCTTTTTAATTTAATGAGAAAAGTCTATCACAGGCGTTTAACCAGGATGATGCAGAAAGGGGTTAGGGTTTCTATTTTAGGGGAAGTGGCAGGATTGCCTGAGGCTATAAAAAAATTAATTGAGCAGATTAAAAATGTTTATATTAAAAATGAATCAATCAAGTTAAATATTGCTCTAAATTATGGAGGGAAGAAAGAGTTAATTAAAGCTGTAAAAGACATTGTAAAACAGGGAATTGAGGTTAAAAAAATTAATGAGGAGCTTTTAGAAAAGCATTTATATACCAAAGGCCAATCTGATCCTGAGCTGGTGATCAGGACAGGGGGAAGGATTAGACTGTCTAATTTCCTGCTTTGGCAAACAGCCTATTCTGAACTGTACTTTACCAGGACTTTGTGGCCTGATTTTGATGCAAGTGAGTTTAAAAAAGCTATTAATTGGTATCAGGATCAGAAAAGAAATTTTGGGAAGTGATTCATGCCTTTTCAATTTCAAATCCGGCTCTTGTAAAATCCTGATCAAAGGTGGCAACTCTGGTTAATTCTAGTCTTTTCATCAGAGCAAATGAAACACAATCTGTGAAAGATAAATCACTCCAATCTCGAACAAACCATTTCCAAGCATTTGCCTCATCTGTTACAGTTACCCGAGCAATTTTTATGGCAGAAGTGCTTTTAATTATGTATTCTTTCAGTTGGCTAGCTAATGCTAAATTGCGTCTAACCCGAAGTAGAGTAAAACTCTCGTCCAGGATGTAATTTGAAGTTATTAGAAAAACCTCCTCTTCTTTTAGCTTTTCTAATATTTTTAAAGCTTGAATATAAAATTCATCCTGAGGATCCATTAATGCTTTGAAGAAACTGGTATCAACGAAAACTTGGTCTTTATTCATACACCATAAATTATTTCATCCTCTTTTGAAAGTTTATATTTTTTTGATGATTTATATTTTTTTGCAAGTTCGCCTAATTTCCATATTGGGGCTTCACTTCTTTTAGTGTATCCTAATAATTTAGGATGAATTTCTAACTCTGATTTGGTTGAGAATTGTCTTATTATAAAATTGATATATTCATTAACGCTCATGCCTTGTTCAGCTGCAGTAGCCTTGATTTGCAACCAGTCAGCCTCATCTATTCTCAAATTAGTGACTATTTTTCTCGCCATAGTAATACTAAACATACCATAGTATGAATAGTATGTCAACGGTCAGCAAAGAAATTTTGGAAAATAGTAGTCAGCTTTCAGTTAGGCGTGAAGTTAATTGTGATAGTATAAGCTGAGGTATCCCCGCAAGTGCCTGCAGTTCCACAGAATCCTGATGTATCTCCGCTGCCTCCTGGATTAGAATCTTTAAAGTAAACTATTGCATCGCCATTTCCCTGCATTTGTTGGGTAAGGGTTATAGTCTTTTTTGCAGTATCTGTACTGGGAACAAAAAGTTTATTTGGGAAGCTGTTTGGCCAGGCTCCTACAGAAGAAATATAATTTATACCAAAAGAAAACCCGTTACCTTTACCTGATGGCTCTATTCTTTGTTCAGTTACTGTGACCTGGGCATTGCCTTTACCAGGTGTTTTCCAATAGATTCCAACTATCTCATTATCTCCTGCTGTATTTAGATCAGGATCTACATACATCCAGGTATTTGCAACAGTCCAGTAAACATTATCCGGTTCACCAAACCAGGATTGGGCCTGCATGTAAGATGAGGTATAGGATGCCTGAGTAGGGCTTCCTCCAATCTCAGGAATCCAGTAATAATACCAGTTGTTTTGTCCTTGGACACCCGAATAACCCTTGGCGATTTCATATGTGGTGGGAGCAGTGGGAGGAGTAGGAGTAGGAGTAGGAGTAGGAGTTGCTGTTGCAGTCGGGGTTGGAACTGCACCATTGCAGCACATTACACCAAACATTTGCACACCTTTATTCGAATTACTATACCATCCTTCATTAGTAAAGCTACATGCATTTCCATAGTAAAATTTAATTGAGGTATTACTTGTTCCGTATAGACCAGTATTGGTACCTGGTTGAAACACAAAGCAATTTGTTTGCCCACACCCAGAACAACTCTGCGAAAACCCACTTTCTGTGGAGAGCCATCGGGAACTGCCTGCCCCAGTTGTAGCGCCACCTTTTGCTAGATATTCAGTAAGGGTACAAACATGCGAATTCGACGCACAATAGTTTGGTGCGTTATAGAAATCTGTTGAGCGATTACAACCAACCATCGATGAATCAGAATATGTTTGTCCTATTGTTATTTCACTGGCACACTGAGCAGATGTAGGAGGAGGTGCTGCGGCTGGAGGGTTTACTGTTCCACCACCAGGTGCACTGGCGATTGTCCTTCCTTCATGGATTGATTGTTTGCAGTAACAAGTGGAAGATGGGGCACTACAAGACTCTGTATCAGATGCCAAATTAGCACAAATTCTAAAAACAGGGACAAGGGTTGTAATTGATCCACTATAAGCTGGACTGCTCGGTATGGGGCCTGAGAACGTACATTCTAGGTGGAAGTGCACCACTTGCTTAGGATAATACCTCATTCATTTTCTCATATGGTGTCAAATATCCCAGGCATTTTCTGGGAGTGGAATTCATTCTTATCTCCACTTCTTTAATCTG
>Ga0209515_10005794_pt1 | contig 15825 bp, 6 predicted proteins | sample Subgroupgradi54m_FD_187454 | JGI IMG/M metagenome (GOLD analysis project Ga0209515, IMG submission 187454) | Subsurface groundwater microbial communities from S. Glens Falls, New York, USA - GMW60B uncontaminated upgradient, 5.4 m (SPAdes)... ...
TATGCTACCCGGACGCTTGGCGGTGTCCGTGGGCATACAACAAAACCCTGTTCGATACAGTGATCGTGCTGTAAGAACACGTCATCCAACACCCGTAATTCTGATTTGGGTGAAAATGACGTTAAACCCTTCCCGTCCCCAATGACATTATCTGCAATTGCAGATAATGTCGGGGAGGGGAATTATTATTTTGCGTCGAGATAACAGCGTGTAAAGGTCAATTGCACGTTGAGTGAATGTGCAGAGTATCAGTATGATCGTGAAAAGCTGGAACGATAATATGTTGATACCTCACAAGCCACTAATGCCTGACCAACTGTCAGAGTTGGTCAATCAATTACAATAGTGCTGATCAACAATTTCTCTGTGTTGCAACGTGGAGCCAGGTGAAAGGTTGTTGCAACAGACCCCTCGGATTCTTTACCCGACCAGCGAAATCACTTAATTGATTTCGCAGTTTTGCCAATCGAACTTGTAATCATCAAACCATAAAAACCGAGTACTACGGTAATTGCCTACCACTTAAGTTATAGAAAATGACGTCGCCAACTCGGGTTCTTCTATCGGAACAATGAAAATGTTACATAGGCCTCTGTAACTATATGATTTATATTGAAAATATACCAAACATAACTTTTTACTGAAAATCGTAACATGTTGATAATAAACAATTTATCTTTATAAATTTTCAACAGATTTCAACTTCCTTGCGCCAGTCCCAATGCTTGATCCATTGGTCAACTAAGTCATCGCTTTTCTTACCATAGAACTGATAAATACCAAGCATCGAAATATGAACCCATGCACCGGGTGATAGGCCGATCAAAAATGCTTTCTCTCCTTCATCACTGGAGTTTTGATAAAGCTCATTCAAAATATAAGTATTGTAATAGAGGATGATGGATGAGATCAGCCGAGTACATTGATTCCAAATCTCCATTTCAATTTCACTTCCACCACGCAACTCACCTTTATTCAACACTGTGATCGCTCGATACAATTTGTTGAATGCTTCACCTCTGTTGAGCGAAACTAAAATGGCGCGCCGAAACTCAGGATCATGCAAATATTTTAATAAAAATTGTGATCGCACAATATGATTGTATTGAACAAATGCTTTCTTAGTATCGCTGCTATAATTTCCTGATGAGACTTTCCTGATAATATTGCTTGGTGATTCTTCACCTGTGAGTAATGACACAACAAAGTGCTGAATGTTTCCCCATTCATCAACAATAAATTTTTCGTCAGCAAATTTAGTCGGCTTGATAATGTAGCCGCTGTAATCTTTTGCACTGCCGAATCCCCACAATGTTTCGCGATGTGGCTTAGGAATGCGAGGAGCAAAAACCAAATCCGTTAAATCAAATAAACCATAATTCAACGAATTGCTCCCATGTTTGTCCGTGGAAATGCAAGTAGGTTTCATCTCAGAGGTATTTTGGTGGTGAACCATCTCGAATAAAAAGTTTCCTTCATATTCATTAGCACCAATGATTCGACTGGCCAAGGAGAAATGGTTAAAGATTTCATTGTAACCTGAAACACCAATACCTTGACCAAAGTATTTTGGAGAGCGGCGAGCTTTGACATTTCTAACTCTGGTTTCAAGCTTAAGTCCATCCAAGCTGGCATGCATGATGGAGTTGATGTACCACTCCTTATAAATAGGAATTTTGGCGGCAGCATTGTTAACAATATTTGCGGCCGCTATGAGTGTTTCGTTACGGAGAAAAGTGGCTTCTGCCGTAATCAGCGAAGACTCATTCAGATCAGAAATGCTGGCCATCTTCCTTGACCCTAATCGTATGGCATTGGCGAGCGCTGAAGCAATAATTAGCGCTGGATCATGTTTGATTTTTGTTGATTTCGGTAAAACTGGTTCAAAGGAATTTGTGAAGTGCGTTTTATGATTTACGAAATGAATCACATCAACAATACTACTTTGCTGAAATTTTAAAAACAAACTATCATTGGGATCAGATATTTTTTTTAGAGGTCGTAGTCGCCAAGCTTGCTCACCATTTTTATCGTCGATAATTTTAATTGCGTTATTTTCACCATTTTTAATGGCGTGGTTCACCGTTTTATATAGTTCAGTAAGTTCAATTCGCTTAATCTTTAGCGTTTGCTGTATGGGAGAAGTCAACTTGTTGTAGCCAATATTTTTAAGAATGCGACGCTTGTTTTTCTTCCACTTTATAGGCGGTATTAAGTCGTCATCTACTTTTTTATATTTGATGCTATATTTGAGCGTTAGTTTGTTGGTCGTGAGATAGTAGACCAATCTTTTATAGAACAAATATTCGAATCGATTGTGAATGACATCGTCGTCTTTCATGACATAGGCGCTATCGTTTTTACTTATCCACGATTTAAGACTGTCGGGCAGGGGAGTGTTGTAAAAGGTGTGGTTAGCCAACGCAGTCTTTGTGTAGTCCACAACTTCTTTCAGCACCTCATCGCGGGTGACTTCAAAATCAATAATGAGGAACAATTTCCTTAAATTAAGTGTAATGGAATCTTTTTCATGGTCGATATATTCCCAGAATAATAACTCTTTATCGAGGTTGCCACCAACAAGTAGCTTAGCAGCATTAAGTAACTCATCCTCTGGGACATGCCGGTATATAACATTTCTTGGCACTTGTTCCGAATCAGAATGATTTTTGATAGCAACCAATAAATTGCTCACCTTTTCTCGGGTCTTTTTAATAAGTTCTATCTCGTTAACTGCTATTTCTTTAGCATACACCACGCCTTTAGTTTGATAGTCGAGTGTGCGCTTCTTGAAAGCCTCCAACAAATTATCTTTCAGCATTTGTAGCCGCGTAAAACTGTAACACAACAGATAGAGCTGGGCAGAATGGGTGTTAAGCTGTTTTAATCGAGGACCGTTGTAATAATTAATGAGGCTCGCGTAATAATTAATTGTTGCGGTCGGTAGCCGCAATTTAGGGAGGACCGTTTTAGCAATATCGAAAATTGGGTTTAATTGTTGATGCTTTTCCATTTCACGATCAAGTTCAGTTGTGTTAAATCCCTTCATCTCCTGTTTTATACTAACGATATGATGGAGGTCATTTGTTTTATCAAGCAGTGATAAAACCAAATTACGCTGGCTTTTATTGGTATAACGGAGATACGCTTGAGACACTCGATCTATTTCTTTGTTCCATATTTCACTGACAATGGTTTCTATAGTTGTATAACCAGGAATAGCAACACAATGCTTTACGAATAAATCTAATAATGCCTTACAGAGTTGTCGTTGCCTTGGATTTAACGGAGCACACTTGAACAATTCTCTTTTTATGACATTAACAATATCGCCGGAAAAACGCTGATGGCAACGTAACTCTAGTACTTTATTCTCGATTCTTGTGATTCTGCTAACGCTGCAGGGAAATGATTTGGGTGATGCCTGACTTGGAAAGTAGCGATGCATCACATGTTGACGTTCGAGCGTGATATCTCGATAATTGAATTCGACAAATGTTTGTCTGATTTTGAAAAAGACGAGACATACGGCAAAATATACTGCATCCTCGATCGTATCAAGACTATTTAAAGCGGCAATTTCCTGATTGTTGAAGGTGAAGTATTCATTCCGTTCGAAGTCATTAAGTGCAGGGATACTGTAAATGTCTAACAGATCCGTAGCGCTCAACAGGCGTGTATTTTTATTAGACATGAGGTGTTCCTGGAGCCGGTAAAATCTTGCACTTCACACGAAAAGCCAGTAATGTTTATTACTGGATGCTATGGATATAGTTCGAACATGTCAAATAAATATTATAATCCCAGGCCCGTTTTCGATACGATTGCCAAAGTGCTCGATCAGTATAATGCATTCTATGCGGGTGAAAATCCGCAGTATCTTATTCGGCAATGGCTTACGTCTTGTTTAACCGATAGTAACGCTACTGTCCCATCCTATGCGCCGAAGGATTATCAAGCGACATTGAACTTTTTATACAGTTACCGCGGTAGCACCGATACCTTTGATGCGTATCGTCGTGATATTGAACGTTTACTGCAATGGAGCTGGTTTGTTCGGGAACAATCGATATTGAAACACAAACGCGAAGATATAGAAGCGTTTATTGAATTTTGTAGGAAACCCCATAAACGTTGGATTGGCTTAAAAACTGTGTCGCGTTTTAAGCGGATTAACGGTGAAGATGTTCCAAATCCAGAATGGCGTCCATTTACAGTACACATCAGTAAAACGGATCGAAAATCAGGTGTTGACCCCAATAAAGACGATTATCAATTATCGCAACCCGCATTAAAAGTCATGTTTGGCGTCTTAAGTAGTTTCTATAATTTTCTATTACAAGAAGAACTCGTGTTGGCAAATCCCGTTGCACTTATCCGACAAAAAAGTAAATTTATTCGCAAAGAAATTTCTACGCCGATAATTCGTCGCTTATCAGACAAGCAATGGAAAACTGTGATTAGTCTTGCGAAAGACCAAGCAAAAATAAATGTTAATGAAGAGCGTACCGTTTTTATTTTATCTTGTCTTTATAGCATGTACCTGAGGATTTCGGAACTTGTAGTCAGCAAACGTTGGGCGCCAACGATGAGCGATTTTATAAAAGATGCTGATGGTAACTGGTGGTTTAAAACAGTAGGCAAAGGGAATAAAGCACGACAAATAGCGGTCAGTGATGCAATGCTGCAGGCGTTAAAATTTTATCGAGAAACTTTCCTAAATTTGCCACCCTATCCTATAATCGGTGAGAAAACGCCACTGATCAGCCATCTTAACAACCATAACTCGCCCATCACCAGTACTCGCCCTATTCGGCAATTAGTGCAAAAATGCTTTGATCAAGCCGCCGATAAAATTGAGGAAAGCGGTGAGCTCCATGAGGCAGATTCACTCCGCTTGGCCACTGTGCATTGGTTACGACACACGGGGATCTCTGACGATGTCAAACGTCGGCCTCGTGAGCATGTCCGTGATGATGCGGGACATAGTTCCAGTGCGATTACAGATCGTTATATAGATGTTGAATTAAAGGAGCGCGCTCAATCTGCTAAAAATAAACCCATGACGACCGATGCGCGAAAAAATAGATCCAAATAAAATATGTAGAAAGTACTTGAACTGAAACTGATTATTGTTGGTGGATGGCGGTCCATCCCTCACAAAATACACTATGTTGACATATGTCAACATAGTGTTATAATAACTTCGATGAATATCTAAGGACTACCTGTGAACCGTCCCCGTCATCCAAAAAAAGAAATTGAAGAAGCCCTACAATACGCTGAGGCTAACGGCTGGCGAGTGATAAAACGGTCAGGGAGAGGACATGCGTGGGGAATTTTACGTTGTGTATTAGAAAATCGTGAAGGCTGCTCTATGTCTGTTTGGAGTACGCCAAGAGACCCAGCAGTGCACGGTATGCAGATTATGAGAAGAGTTGATCAGTGTAATCACAAGTGAGGTCGGCTATGGAAACATTTTATTTTGTACTTGTTCTAGACGGTATTTATGAGCATACCGAGGGCTTGGAGGATGCGCTTTTTGAGGCAGGTTGCGATGATGCGTTAATTAATTATGTGCATGGCGTAGTGTATTTGGACTTTGATCGGCAAGCGAAATCGCTCGAAGAGGCAATACTCTCCGCGATAACGTCGATAGAGAGTTGTGGGATTGGTGCGATTGTCAAAAGCATAGGCCCAGATAATCTGGTTAATATGAGCGAAATCGGCCTGCGATCGTCACTTACTCGTCAAGCCATTTCCTTGTTTGCCAAAGGCGAGCGTGGCCAAACAACGTTTCCGAGGCCTTATTGCAAGGTGGATAACAGCTCTCCGCTCTGGCGTTGGAGCGAAGTGGCTGAGTGGCTATTTAAAGAGGGAAAGATTTCCGGTTTTGAGGTGGAAAACGCCAAGGTATTGGAATCCATGAATCTGGCGTTGGAGTTGCGTTATTCCCACACTTTAGCTTCAGTTAAAAAGCTAACTTCACGATTAGGTGCTGCCTAGGGGTGACAAGACGAGCGCTTCATCAATAAGAGGATGCTAGTTGATTAACAGATCCAATGCTGGTGGGACGGCATAAACAAATTGTCAAAAATGTTGAAGTTTTTTATACATATATTGTTTATTATCAATAAGTTACGATTTTAAGTAAAAACTTATGTTTGGTATATTTGCAATATAAATCATATAGTTACAGAGGTCTATGTAACATTTTCATTGTTCCGATAGAAGAACCCAACTCGTTAATTTGTTAACTTTTTCTCAAAAATATTATGACTCCCAATATTTGGCAAAAAAATAGAAAAATGCGTGTTTTATCGTAGCCAACAAGAAAATTATCAGCTACAGTCCCGAGCCAAAATTTATGGCGAGGATCTTAGGAAATTTAGCCGGTGACTCGCAACGATATATAAATTGGCTGGAACTATTAGATTGCTGGTGTGGGGTTAAATTAAGTAAAACAACATCATTAAAAACGCTTAAGAATATTATTACCCAATAACATGGGATATAAAGATGAATCGCCTGTCATTAACGAATGATCCGGGGTTCGTCAGGGATATTTGTAGTGGAGAACTCTGGATGTATACACGTCTAAAAAATCCATTCCAATAGCACAGTCACTCTTTGCTAAGTTTGCCAAACGTATTTCAGCGCTGTACAAGAAAATAGCCATGCCATAATTGAGTTGCAAATTTTTCGATAAACCAAACTCGGTGCATCGTTGATGTGCCGGATTGTTACATTATTTTTACCATTGAGGACAAACAAAGAATGAAAACTCGCCTTCTATTTTCAGCATTATTAATGATCACACTGTCTTTATCTGCTAATGCAGCTAGCCCAGTCATTACAGCAAAGGTGCTCAATGTTGGTACTTATGGCAATGGCGATATGTTTGTTATGACAGACGTCGCATTTAACGATCCTAACTGTCCTTTCCCTGCTAATCCCAAGCGATTTGATATAAAAGGAACGCATCCCCAAGCAAAAAATTGGTTGAGCATAGCACTTGCCGCCAATGTGTCGGGAAAACCTATCACATTTTTAATCAATGGCTGCATGGCCAGCGGTGGCCCAGCTGGATCAGGAAGACCAACACTCGATGAATACAGCTCATTTTTGATGATGTGAAGTAATTAGCAATCGAACCCAGAAACAGGTTCAAAACTGGTACTCGATTACGTTGATCATTGCACTTCGATGAACAGGGGAAATAGTTGTGCGTAGAAAAGAAAAGTTCGCCACCATTGAAGAACAACACTATGGGCCACGTAGAAATAGAATGCAGCGGCTTTCATTAATAGTGATCTTATTATTTATCACAAAAAACAGTTTTGCTGCTCCTAGTTCAGCACAATTGGAGTCCTCTCGAAACGGAGGGCTAGCATACTTAGTTCAAAATCAAAATGGCGATGGGAGTTGGGGGAAAACAGAGCTTGAAAAAATCAGAGTCACGGCTACTGTACTCCAAACCCTGCAAAAATACAGTGTTGGCGGTGTTGTGTATAACCGAGGTATTACATGGTTGGCCAACGCAGAGCCTTTAACTGCTGATTCTGCTGCGAGACAGTTGTTAGCCCTACAAGAAGCCGGAATCGTGCCTGTATCATTGATTGATACGATTAAAAATGCCAGTACTCAATTAAAACTTGACGAAGGCAAACCAACTTTAACCCCATCCTGGGGTGCCCTTAGAGAGAGCAAATGGTCGAGTTCGGATACCGCTATCGCCATTTTGGCTTTGCAAAAAGCGGGTGAGTCGTTGTATTTCAAAGAAAGCTTAAATTTTCTTAAGTCTAAACAAAACGCTACCGAAACCTGGACGCTTCCCAGTGGTGCAGCACAGTTAGGTTCCGGTTGGGGCTATTCTATAAATAAGGACTTGACCCTACCTGCGGCTGTTATACCTACGGCACTTGTTCTGCTGGCCTATAAGAATTCAAATTATGAATGGGGAACCACAGTCGCCACTAATACGGGAAAAGCAGTCCAATGGTTGGCTAAATCCCAGCGTCCTTCTGGAGCGTTTGGCGATAATAGTGAAGATAATAATACGACTGCCACAGCCATAGCGGTAGAAGCACTATCCTATGGTAAGAGTTTGCTGGTCGATAGCTTTGTAACAACCGCCTACGAAAATGGCCAGCAATATCTGGTCAATAAAAATTTGAGTAATGGTAGTTGGGATAATGATCTATTTAAAACTGCCCTAGCGGTTCGAGTACTGTACATGAACACTCAAACGCTCGTGGATAATGATGTGGATGGATTGCCTAATGTTGTTGAAATAGTATTGGGAACGAATATCGACCTTTATGACACGCAATGGGTTGAAAGTGGTAACGGTCTCAATAGCGGCAATATTTTAAAAACTCCAGAGGTATACGCTAGTAATAGCACCCTATACAAATCATTTCTAGTGAACAGTGGTTTAGGTCACTCAGTCATTGTCAGCGGAAAACTCCCACCAGGACTCACATTTAATGCCACTAACAATCGAATTGAAGGTATAGCAAAACAATCGGGCATTTATAACATCGCCTATAAAACATTATTGAGTGATAACAGCGTGGAGTACGGTGCATTACAAATTCGCATCGAAAATACTGACGATGACACTGATAAGGATGGGATGACCGATTCTCAGGAATTAACCTACAACTTTAATATATTCGATGGTAATGATGCGCAGTTAGACCAGGACGTAGATGGATTAACAAATCTGCTGGAGGTTTCTTGGAGCCTGAATCCACTCCTGTTTGACACCTATGGGAAGGGATGGTCGGATGGTTGGTCGTTTAAGTATAACTTAGTAAATGCAGACCCCAACGGCGATCCAGATGGTGATCAATTATTTAATATCAAAGAATATCAATGGGGGGCAGATCCGCGTAAATCGGATACCGATATGGATGGCACCATCGATGGTTTGGAAGTTCTCAACGGTAGAAGTCCAGTGGCCAATGAGCCTGCCATCACAGTGATTATTCGAAATATTCTTTAGAAATAATCTTTAAGAGTTGTCATGTTAAAAATTCTTCTTGTAAATTTTGTTAAACGGATAACACCATAATGAGCCGTAGCTTAAAACGCGTTATTGCCACCCATTTATTTCTATTCTCAATTTTTGTCCTGCCCGTGGAAGCTGGTCCTGAACACAAGGACGTCATGCCATTGTCGATGGATGCACTTTCTGAAATTATAGATCGAAAGCCCAGCGACCAAAATGAAGAACTATTAAAGCTACAGGAAGTAGTGCATCACCACCTAGAGGATGCGACAACCCTCATCGAAGCTATTAATAAAAATGCCAATATTAAGAACCGCTCAACCTTTGACGAATTATCGCAAATTCTCGTTAAGCACAGAGAGAACTCAAAACTAGAAAGTAAAATTGTTGAATTCGATTCCATCACCGATGAATTGAAGAACTTCGGCGAAAGGAGACAGTCGCTTCGTGAAAGCCAAAATAGTTCAAATGAAAAATCACCATCAGCAGCATCGCTGGCAGACCCATTTACCGAAGCAGTCAATCAGCGAGTAGAAAAGATCAAAGCGGCATTACTCGCCGTTGAAAACGCGGACGATGAACAGTCGCGACAGGCTGCGTTGAACAAGGCGATAAAACTTTTGGCTTCATTGAAGCCAAAACAGAATACGGAAAACTTTTCCTCCCCTGCAGATGATGGAGGATGGAAATACATAGCACCATTAAAAGTACCGTCAGAAAATAGCTCTGAAGAAAGTGAAAAGCCATCGGCCACTCTCCCTGCGTATCTCAATCAATCAACAAATATTTATCATGATGCCCCTGTATCGAGTTCCACAGCAAGTTTAGACGCGCATTATGAAGACAATAAATTGCAGAGTCTTTTTTCCAATGCACATGGTGTGCAAGTCGCTTCTACCTCGGATACTGTAGACTGGCTGGCTTTGAACCAATCACTACAACTAGCAAGTCTCACTTACACTCCGCCCACTACACCTACTGAAAGCATTAGTTGTTATAGTAGTGCAGCCGACCGCGATCTAAACCAGCCGAAGGATCTCGCCAAAAATGAAAGCACCAATCCCGAAGTCAACGTAACGCCTGAAATTGAACAATTGGCGGCTCAGTTAGAGTATTCGCCAACAAAAATACTGGAGTATGTGACAAATAATATTGCTTACGAAACCTATTCCGGCTCAATTAAAGGCGACACGACTACACTGCACAGTCGGAGCGGTAACGACATGGATCATGCATCATTGTTGATCTCGTTATTGCGTGCGTCTAATATCCCGGCACGTTATGTTAAAGCCTCAATTTATATTGAAGACAAACCAGTCCATCTCAATTGGTTTCAAACAAAAACGTTTGAAGCAGCCATTGCAAAAGCGATGCAAAACAAAATAAATGTTACCAAGCAGACAACCATAGACAGTGTTAAGGTGTTTTCGATCTCTCACACCTATGTCCAAGCCTGTGTTCCCTATTCCAACTACCGAAGCACCAAATTGGGAGACAATGCTGGTCATCGCTGGGTGCCGATGGATGCCAGTTACAAAAGTAATAAACGAATTGATGGTGTTACTCACAGCGTTACGTTCGATTATACGGAGTATCTGAGCCGTAGGAATAAACTTTCCCCGATGGAAGTCTATGCAAAGAAAATCAAGAACAGTATTCGTAGCATCAACCCTAATGACACCTTAAATAATGTAGGTACTCGATGGGTTCAAATACCGCTAAAGTTAGAATTTATACCAGATTCCCTACCCTATAAAATAGAATCATTTGTTAATTTTAGTTCGACCACTTCACCCGAAACCGCAATTTTGCCAGATGCCGAAAGGGGTTTCTTTGAAATCAAGGTTGGAACAGATACACCTATTAAAATATCGATGCTCGATGTGTCGAAAAAGCGCGTGACTCTCGCATTTGAAGGTGTATCCACAACAGACAAGTCAGTGATAGCCGCCTGGCAAAAGGGCGGCGCAGAATTAAACTGCGTTGCGAATGGTTCGATAAAGTTAAAAGCGGTGGTTAAGGTTGAAGGCGTTATCCGTACTGGCACCACCTCAAATTCCGTAACCTTGTGCAGCAATGGAAAAATTCAGAATAATACTCTAACCCTAAAATATTTTTTGGGCGCCAAGGAAATAAATTCGGTTAGTTTTACAAATATTTCGCCCATTGATTATTACGCACTTCAAAGTTATGCGTTCCATGGTTCAAATGCCTACCTGAATGATCGCAATAAACTACTGCTTGATAGGATCGCTAGAACCAGTTCATATACCGATGATCTCGACGGCACTCAAGGTGAATTTTTAAATATCGTACTAACCAAATACATGCGCTACATGACCGAGGCCGCCAGTTTAGTTGGGCAATTGGATGGCGGCACTGGCACCAGTGGTTTTCATCTCGGATTAACCCGCACCCGTGCCCGCGTGGAATATCTCTTCGATTTACCCTACGCCATTAACTCAGATTATTTCCTTATAGATGTTCCTGGTGGTTTAAGTACGAGTAGCGATTTGTCGACGGGGCTATCAAATAAGGAAAGCTTTAAATTAACCGGTTATACCTCTTCGTATCTTGAAAGTTACATATGGCAAGAAAATGCGTTAAAAGACGCAGTCAGCACAGTAAGTGGCTTACAGCTTGCCGGGGAGAATAACATTGAAGTCAAATCATTCAGTAATAGTACTGATCTATCAAGTTGGATCACACAATGTACTACTACGGTTGTCACCGGTTGTTATCCATCATCCAGTGTAACTTCCATTACCAACTCTTTGGCTGATGGTATCTCTAACGTAACGTTACCCAAGCGACCAATCACCTATGTCGGTTGGTCAGGAACTACTTATGTCTTGGAAAAAAATCAAACGAATGGCAACCGTACTCTTTCTTTTATTATTGGTCCCTTTAACGGTGGATACACAGTTCCCACCATTAACTCCGCAATTTATGAATTAACACGCGATTCAGGCTATCTAAATCAGACAAAAGGAGTACCGACATCAGCTACGGCCGGCGCAGTAGTCCCCTCCAACGCGACACCTGCTGCAACAAAGGGTGGCGGAAATTCCAATAATACTATTGCAGGCGATCCAGTAAACATGGTCACCGGCAACATGTACCACGAAGAGATCGATTTTAGTTACGCCGCCCGTGGCCTACCGCTGATTTTTAAGCGTACTTACAATAACCGCGATGCACTCGACGGACCGCTGGGTTATGGTTGGTCGCACAGTTTTCAACAAACTTTAGCCTTCAAAGACACTGCCAATAGCGGAAAAACTACCGCTATTGTCTGGACCGACGGCTCTGGTGCGCAAAAGTTTATCGGTGTGGCCAGCAATACTACAGTAGTTAGCGGCAAGCTGAATTTGCTACCAGCGAATGCCGAACTCTCCAAGGGAACCTATTTCACCCTATCACGACCTTATAGCTCAGGTAGCGCAGAGGTGTTTAAACTGGTTGAAAAAAATGGTACCACCTTTGAATTTGAGAATGTGGATGGACTACCTAATAACCTGGCAAAACTCACCGCGATTGTCGATCGCAACGGCAACCGTATGGCCTTAAGTTATGTGAATGGCAATCTTGATGCCGTCACCGACCCGGATAACCGAACACTGAAATTCAGCTATTATCCGAGTTCCCAGCACATTCAAAAAATACAAGCGATGTGGAGTGGACAGGTTTATCAATACACCTATGACGCCTATAACAATCTAAAAGGATACACCAATCCCCTGGGTAAAGTGGCCACCACCTATACCTACTACGGTTCTACGGATGGAGTTAATGTCAATCACTCCATGGAACGCTTTACCTTCGCCAATGGCTCCAACATGACATTTGAATATTATTCGAATGGCAAAGTTTTTCGCCATACGAATGCATTAGGGGAAAGCATCTCATTTACCTATAACGACTTTAGACGAGAATCGACCACCGTCGATCAACTCGGCCATGTGCAAAAATATATTTTTAATAAAGATGGACTGCCTGAAACGATTGTTGAACCCAATGGCGCTTCGCATGATTACAAATATGAAAACGTGAATGACCCTTTTTTGCGAACTAGCCATATCGACCCCATGGGTTACGAGACTCGCTATGATTACGATACCCAAGGAAACAATACCAAAATCTTTTTACCCTCGGCGAGCACAATCGAATATTCCAGCTTCACGGCGTTTGGTCAACCGACCCTAATCAAAAATCCGCGTGGTGCTTGGACCTCTCAAAAATTCGATGCCAAGGGAAACCTCACTGACATTATTCGCTATCGGCTCGGTGTCCAACCCAACTCGAATCCAACTGATATCAAAAGCTGGATCAAATTCACCCCTAATGCCTATGGAAATATTTCCACTCAACGGCGGGTAGAGGACTTTTCTAACCCAACGACTTCAGGACCGACTGACAATTATACCTATGATGACACGTCGAACAACGTTAAAGGCGCCTACCCTGTCAGGGTCGAGCATTTAGGTGACACTGATGGCGACGGCATCATCTCCTCTCTTGAAGGCACTGGCATCTACACCAATGAATATGACAAGCAGGGCAATCTGACAAAAGGCTACAACGGCGATTATTATGAAATCGTCACGCAGTACAACAACCTCGGCCAGCCGATCAAAGCCACCGATAAACTCGGTAAAACCCGCGAATTTGGTTACGACGAGAGTGGATTATTGGTGGGACAAACGCTTGTCACTCTTGGCGCCAATAATCTAGTGAGCGTGACCGACCAAAGCTCTATCAGCTACGATCAGGCCAATCGCCAGATAGCGACATCAACCAATTCTGGCGCTGCGAACAGCTATCAATACGATGCCGCAGGAAACTTGATCCAAGTCACCAATGCGGATGGCTATACGGTATTCCTCGACTATGACGAGAATAATCGTGTGATCAAAGCCTCTGATGAAGAGGGCCACACGGTGGTCAAAGACCTTGATCTGATCGGGCGAATAAAAACGCTCACCGATCCCAACGGTAATGTCACCACCTATGAGTATTACGGTCCCGAAAATAACGGCCGCTTAAAGCGAGTCACTGACCCTGTAAATAATTACTCTCAGTTTGAATACGATGCCAACGGCAATGTCACTCGCACCCTCGACAACACTAGCAGAGACACCTACACCGCGTATGACACACTCGATCGACCCGTTCGCGTAGTGGGCCCAAGCTATAACGACAGCGTACTCGGCACTATTCGCCCCGTCACGACCTACCAATATAATAACTTAGGTTTTATGACCCAAGTAGCTGCCGGCACGTGCAGCGCCAGCGATCCCACCAATAGCACTTTGGATACAGTAGTGATACAGGAGATCAACAAATACGATCATTACGGACGATTGCTGCAAAAAACCGATGCCAATAATAAAATCTGGATCTACAAATACGATGGGCACAACCATGTTAAAGAACTCACCGACCCTAAAAATCAAGTCACCACGTCTGATTATGGTTTTGGCGGTACACTAAAATCGGTTAGCACAACCCTCGGCAGCCAAACGCAGTTCACCGTTTATGAGCGAAACGAGCTTGGGCAAGTAAAAACGGCCAGTAGCAATGGCGGATTATATTATGAGTATTTCTACGATCTCGATCATCGATTAGAAAAGGTGACCGATAATAGAGGAAATAAATCCGTTACCTATAAATACAGCCCCGGTGGATTGCTCAATGCGATCGAAGACGGCGAAGGTCAGCTCACCAGTTACCTCTACGATCCTGTAAGACGTTTAACGGGCATTCGCACACCCGACAACAAACTCACCAGTTATGTATATGATGCCGGGGGCCGTTTGAGTCAAAAGCTATACCCCAATGGCGTACAGGCAGAGTATGACTACTTCGGCGATAACAAAATAAAACAGCTCACTATCAAAAAAGCTGCCCAGGTTATCAATAGCAGTGCCTATCACTACAATACGGCAGGTAATTTGGATGATGCCACCCACTCTCTCAACAGCACTGCCTACCACTACACCTACGGTTACGACAATCTCGATCGACTCACCTCAGTCACCAATGCCGCGAATAGCAGTGTGATCTCATCGGTGAGTTATGATCCCTACGGCAACCGTCGCACACTGACAGAAGGCGGCGTAACCAAAGCGTATCTCTACAACAACCTGCATCAAATCACCGAAATCCATAATGGCAGTGCCACAGGTGCTCTCTTATCCTCTTTCGGTTACGACAACAACGGCAATATGACCAGTAAAGCCGAAGGCGGCATCACCACCGGGTTGAGTTACGACCTTTGGGATCGATTAACCCAAGTCACCAAAACCAACTTACCGACCGAGCAATACGCCTACGCTCACAACGGTACTCGCATCAGCAAAACGGTCGGGACCGCGACCACCAATTATCTCTACAGCGGCCCGGATATTATTGCCGAATACGCGAATGGCTGGAGTAATGCATCCGCCACCTACTCGCATGGTACTGGAATGGATGATCCACTGGCGCGCATTACCTCCAGTGGTACGCAATATTATCACGCCGATGCACTCGGCTCTGTTATCGCGATGACCAATGCCAGTGGAACAGTGACAGCAACCAACCACTACAGCGCTTGGGGTAACAACATTGCCAGCACCGGAACCACGCCACAATACGGTTACACCGGCAGAGAACCGGATGCGACCGGCTTGATGTATTATCGGGCGCGGTATTATGATCCGAGCATTGGTCGCTTTAACCAGAAAGATCCGTTGGGATTTGTCGCGGGGGTTAATCAATATGCGTATGTGATGAATAACCCGCTCAACTATAATGACCCTTGGGGG
>Ga0209515_10005795_pt1 | contig 15824 bp, 23 predicted proteins | sample Subgroupgradi54m_FD_187454 | JGI IMG/M metagenome (GOLD analysis project Ga0209515, IMG submission 187454) | Subsurface groundwater microbial communities from S. Glens Falls, New York, USA - GMW60B uncontaminated upgradient, 5.4 m (SPAdes)... ...
GTGTCTATCCTATTTCTTTAAGCGAGTTTTTAAGTTAACAAATATTAATTTTTAGCTGTTTAAAAGTGTAATAAATCTCATACAAATAATCCTCCAAAGTGTTCCATTCTACGACCTTTGGGCTCACATTAGATTGTCAAAACAATCTAATTATAAGAGAACACAATATTTAAAACAATATAAATCCTTGCGAGATTGAATAAGAAAATGATTTTCACGTAGATAATTTTTATCCTTTGTAGTTATCCCATTCACCAGGAACTTCATCAGCTTTTGTTTGAATACCATTAAGCGAAGCTAATGAATTAGCCTGTATTGCTTGATTATCAAAATTTAATTTTTCTTCTCTCGTCATTCTTCCTGCCTCATATTCTCTTTGAGTATAAGCAAGAGTCTCTGTCGTTTGACCTGCATAAAGCATAGTAATTCCTCTATCAATAGTAGTGGTTTTATTTTTTTTAGAATCTCCACCACAATTACATACCATAAAAAGAGCTTGAGGTAATTGTGGAAGAAGCATAAGTGCAGCTGCTATTAAAGGATATGTAACAAATTTTGCTCTATTGTCGGTTGGGTTTACGAGGTGAACCATTTTTTCGATTGTCCGTAACCAGTTTGTTTTAGCACCTCCAGAAAATCCATTTATTTTTTCTGCTGCTCTCATAATTAATCTATTATACTGTCTTAATCTTCTAATTACAAATTATGATACAACAAGTTGGAGCTGTCTAAAACTCCGATAAACCCTATATAAATATCCCTCCAAAGTGTTCCATTCTGAGAACGATGGGCTCACATTAGGCACAAATCTTCAAAAACAAAGTAAATTCTTTACAAAATTGAAGCTAAAAGTGTTCAAGCCCTATCTAGGTGAATATTTGTATAAAAGTATACTTATCACAGAATTATTTGACATTCTATATATAACTTGTTACTATAGCAACATAATTGATATGGCAAGAGAAGTCTTTAGTACACACAGAGTTCATCATTATGAAAAGAATCTACAAGGCCCAAATTATAATGGGTATGTTGCGTTAGTCGGAGACATATTTCATTTAGGGAAAAGAGATCGTTTTGGACATAGTGAAAATGAAAATATAATACAAGCAAATAGGAATCTTCTAGCGTATATCTACCTCGATAGAATAAAGCTTAAAAATCTAGTAAAAGCAGTAGATGAAGCATTAATAAGTGGAGTAATAGATGATAGAGAGTATACTGCACTACGACTACGATATTATTTAGATGATCCATTAAGAGAAAATGGTGAAACAAATCCAATCTCAGATATTGCCCGTGTTCTTCAACGAAGATCCTACGATCCTCATGATCAGCAAACAATAGGAGTGCCCGATACGTGGGCAAGTGAAATTATAGATAGAGGACTTAAGAGATTGAGAACGTATAGTAGAGAAATCCCCATTTACGGTTTATCAGATAAATCTTAATGTAAATAGTACTTTTCATAACGATCCTTCTGTTCTTAAACCACAAAAAACTGATTATAATAAATAACCAAGTCGAGCAAATGTTGCCAATCTTCCTCGCTGATCTAAAAGCACTTGATTGAGGAGATCATCGGGTCTCTCTTGATACACCAAAACATTAATTTTCCTTAAGGCGTCTATAACTTCGGCAACTTGTGGTGATAGATCGTTACTCTGTTTAAAAGCTGCAATAGCAACAAGATCTGTAGGTCTAGTTGGATCAGCAAAGAAAGCCAAGTCTGCTTTAGCAACATGTTGAGCCGACGTTATTTGTTGACCTTCATCTAATTCCAGATAAAATCCCACCGCTTCTCCTTTTTTATCCACCAATGCAGTTGGTTGTTGCATCATTGCAGCATATGCAATATGAGCAACTTCTCTGACAAATACTTCTGCTGATGCGTATAAATATGCATTTCTCGTATCATTGGTACTTAATCCACGAGTAATGATTTCTTGAGGTGTTTGACGGTGTGATTGAGATCTTGATTCTTCTGCAATAAGCATTCTCGGTATTGCTTTACCAGCAAATGCACCAGCTGTATTTCTTTCAATAGCTGATCCATTATAGATTTTTGCAAATAAAGGGTTACGAGGATTTGCCAGAGTAAAGAGAAATCCTTCAGGTCTTGCTTCTATTGGTTGTATTTATGTTTGATCATCATCAATGCAGTCTTGCATGAATTCACTAACGTTTCTCGTAGGAACATAAGGAAGTTCCGCTCTTATTCGATCAAAGAAGTTATCATGAGGAAGTACGATATGTTGCATCCCATTCCAAGCTCTATCGAAATGAAAATTCATTGCGCTAAGTAATGCAGGATGAAATTGTGCAGTACCTTCACCTCGAGCCATGAATAGAATATTATCATAAAGGTTGATAAAGTCAAATTTTTTGATTTTTTATTTAAAATATGACATCGAATTTAATATTACAAATTCAGTGATTCTCACAGAAAGTTTATTTTCTATTAGGATAATGTCTATGTCGGTGAGGATCACCAAACAAGAAACGAATTGCGATACCTAATAATTCTAGCTCGGCATATTTTTCATGTTGTTCAGGTGACGTTGTACTTCCTGATATTTCGTATCTTCGATTTACTGTATCCATATACAATGGCTCTATAATTCTACGATTTATGCTATCTATTCTATTTAAACCTCTTGCACTTAACCAACCAATTGCAGTAATCCCTAAAGGGATCAAACAAAGAGCATTTGCACTTAAAGTTTCAACTAATCCATTCATAATTATCTATTCTACAAAATAAAATCTAATATACAATAGGTTAAATTTCTTTATAAAGCTTCATTATAACTTAAATAGACCAGTATATATTTGATTTGAATCCCTAAACGGAGTATAAGGAAATAAATTGACGATCTTCACTAGATATTATGGAATATAGACATCAATAGTACCACCAGGACGACCAACAAGTTTATAGTGACCATCATCAATCCATGGAACTGAAGAATTATATCCTATAAGGTTTCGAGCTAATTCTTCATAACATACAAGTTTTCCATGAGGCATAGCAATTATATACCATCAACATTTAATTCCAATTGACCAACTTTACTAAATTCTACAATACTATCCACATTTAGTAGTTCTAGGTAGCCTTTATTTCTAGCTCTTTGATCTAAAGGTTCATGAACATCAACCATAAATCCAAAAACTCTTTCAGTTTCACTATCTTTTGTAATTACGGCAAAAGTTCTTAGAACATGATGGCTTTTTGCCACTATTAAAGTATCTCTAATTAATTGCTTCCACATTCTCCCATAAAGTCTTTGAGTTGTAGGATCTCCATCAAATTTACGCATTGGTATAGATTCTTGTGCAGATTGTCCCATAGGCTTATTGTACCATATAAATTATTAATTCTCAAAGTATTTTTTAGATACATAATTAGCCTAATGATTGCTTTGAATCTCTAGGCGGAGTATATATTCAATGATTTAAAAGTCTTATAAACCCTAAATAAATAACTTTCTAAAGTGTTCCATTCTGGGAACGGTGGGCTCACATTAGGTTGTTAAGACAGTTTAACTATAAGACACTTCAATATATAAAACACTGTAAATCCTTGAGGGATTGGATACTAAGACGAAATTGAAGCTAAAAGTGTTCGAGTCCTCGAAGGCACTAATTTGTTAAAAACAAGGATTTTATTCCTGTTTTTTTAAACGATCTAACTCATGCAAATATTGACTGTATTTCCTTATTCCACTTTGAATAAGATTAAAAAATTGAGCATGAGTAATCTGAAACAGATATGCAGCCCCGTCTAAACTCATTCCTTGATCAAAAACAGAAATAAGCGCATTTTTTTCCGCAGAGCTAAGAGATAAAAAACTTCGCCACCAACGAAGATCGCTGGATGAAGGCTGTAAAATAGGTAGTTGTTTTTGTTCTATTCGCCCTATTATTCCAGGTCTAGAATTTCCATTCGCAACAGGCGTTTGTATACTTTCTTTAAGCGCTGATTCTATGGTAAGTTTTGGTTGAGTAAATATTTCTATTAATTTATCTGGATCATTTCGCCATCGGTCAACCTCTCTTGCTAATATTCCTGCCTCTTCAGCTAAAATATTATTGTCTACTACGACTTTAACTACTTTTCGTTGAAAATCAAAATTCTCCTCATAAGCAAGATGAGTAACAATGGTTTTGAACCGTGCAGGACTCAAAACTCCTTTTCCTCCATGACCTCCACCTGCAATACGAACTTGTGCAACAATATCAGGAGCTGCTTGTTCAACAGAGCGAATATCTTGATAAATACTTGCTATTGGCCTGTTCCATTTTTTAGCTTTTTCTGCTACCCACTCTTTTGCTCTTTCTATTTCCTGTGGGGTTAATCCGAGATTACTTCGAGAGGAATTAGCCACTGCTATCCCAAAAATTTGAGAAAGACTCAGCCCTTTATTGGCCCATTCACTATTTTTAAATGAATTTTGCATCCATTTGGCAACTCGAGCAAACTGTACACTTCGTACTGAATTAGCTGCCAATACTCTTAAATCAAAAAGTTCCTCATCAGAACAACCATAGACAACTACACTCTTAGCCGTATCCCTTCCTATAAGCATGAGACCTGCAGCACGATGAAACCCATCTATGACATCATAATGAATCATTTTACTACCCTCGAGCCTGCGTGCTCTTACGGTCATTGGTGAAATTTGGCCTCTTGATCCACTCATTGACTCAGCAAGACTTTTTGCATGGTTTTCATCAATAACTACTTCCTCTTGAACGATCATATTTACAGGAACTAATTCCATTCGGGTTGTCTCAACATCATGTTGGAGAAGAAAGAGAGGAGATAGTTCAGAATAACGGGGATCATCAGTAATACTAGTTGGAATATAAAGTGGAACAGGGAGTTTCATCCTTTGGGGGGGGGGAGCTTTTATGATCAACTTTACTTTCTTTCAATTAAGAGTGAATTATAGCATAAAACTGCTTTAAATCAACTAAGAGAAATATTCTAATTTATTTATAAAAAGATGGGGGCTAATTAAAACTTTAAAGTATAAACCTCTCATTATATTGCAAATATTACTTATAGAAATTTTAGTTTATGTAAAACAGGAATATATCTCTGCAAAAAGGTTAGATATGGCAAGATTTTTTGTAGGTTCTATAAAGTGAAACAGTATCGTTATTAAATTGTATGGTTTGTTAACCTAACGTAATAGCTAAAATCTTTTACTTGATATCCACGACTTATTGCTCTATTTCGATGATCATCCCATTGTTTCCTTCTAATTCCACTCTTTTCTAATAGAATAATACGTTCCTTCAATTCAGTTTCCATCGTTTGTAAAGCGTATATTCTGCCTGCAGATGTTTGAAACCTTCCCTCTAAAGCATTTTGTCTATTGTCACCGAAGGCAAGTCTTAAAATGTTATTAATTTCAGAAAAGATAGGACCGATACGTTGATCTGTATTCTGATACTGTATAAAAACTTCTGACGATGCTTTCTGGCTGCTTGTAAGTTCATTCATTTTATTTTATTTCTTATAACGTCACATTATTTTTTTCTGTATACGATCTGTGAGAATTTGCGGAGCACTCATATTATTCTATAGCAAAAGATGTTTATTTTAAGGTTTTAGTCCTAAAAAATAATACATCACCTAATAGAGCTTGAATAAGATTTCTACGTCCTGATATTGGTTTTCCAGTCTTTTTTATAACCCTATATACTCCTTCCTGCCCTCTTGCAGGATTACCGCTTAAAATAGTTTTTACTGTTTGGGATTTCATCTTTAATTCTCTTGCAATTTCTTTAACTGAATGGCCGTTTGCTGACAGTGTCGCTACTCTAGCTTCTTGTAAAGAGAATGGATTGATAGGAGTGATATAGAAGGTGTCACCAGGCAAATCTCTTTTTTGTATATCTTCTTTAATCATGCAATGTGATAATTATACAAAATGGTGGACGTATTTTCAACTACTGCTAAAATTTTTATTGAAAATTTGAATCCGAAGTTACTTGAAAGTCTTATACACTCTATTGATGTTGAAAAGTTAGCTAAGTTGGAACTAAAAGAAGAAACAGGAGCTATCGCTCAATCAATCAAAAAGATAGGTTTCTTCCATGAAGCTCCTGGATATGCAAATCAAGGATTCCACATATTTCTTGCAGAAGGATTAGATTTCAAAAAACAAGCATTAGAAGACACAGAAGATATTCAGTGCAAAAAATATACCGTTATACAGTTTGAGAATATGGTCATAAAGGGAGAAATTACCGACGCTCCTACTATTAGTGCTTTTGGGTTATTGAAGATAAAGAAGGTTATTTGAATAATAATTCTTTACATAGTCAACCAGAGAGCCAGTCACTAATGACAATTTTGGTTAATATTAAGACAATCTCGGTAACCTTCCCTTAATTTGACTATAGGTTAGTTTTTGCTATAATAGCAGAATGCTTGACTTTAAAGAACGTGCTCGGCAGACGACTGATTGGCTATCAGGTCTTGGTTTGACTGGACTACCATTTGGAATAGGTGTGACTCAACATGAGTCAGATCAATCTAGGTTCTTTCTCGATACGCCTCTTTTTGAAGCAATTCAACAGCCATCTTCCTCTTTTGTATTTGCCACTCGAGGCATGGGGAAAAGTGCTTTAAAAACTCAACTTATGAATGCTTATCGAACTTCTCCCTCAACTTTTTCTATTGATTATCAACCCTTAATTCTTACTGAGCACCCTGAGAGCTTACTCGATATGAAAGATCATGATCAACTTATTCTAAAGACTGCTGCAGAAGAATTGCTAGTACGACTAGCATTTGATCCCAGAAGACCATTAAGTGAAGATATCATGTCAAGAATAAGTTCATTTGTAGGTACATTTATGTATAGCCCTTTGGATCATAAACTTTTAGCTCTATTAGATAGTCATTCGACTTTGGCAGTACGATTTCAAGACGGGGCAAGAGAAGTTTCAGCAGACCTTCCATCAGCAGATGATCTTTCGATATTGATTAAACGCTTACAGAGTACAAAGGGCAAAACAGATATAGAAAATGTAGGAGATTTGAACTCACTTCTAAGAGCTTGCGGATATGAAACCACTTATCTTTTTCTTGATGAAATAGATGCTGTCCCTTCTACTGTTCGTAATGCTCATGCGATGATGCAGCTTATTGCGCCTATCGTGTGAGACAAAATGGCATATGGAAAAAAAGTAATTTTTATATGAAAGCCTTTTTACCAGCAGAATTAACTAAAAGTCTCGCAGGAAAAATTCCTAAAGAAGAAATGCATGTTATTAAATGGACTCCCGAAATGTTGATTACTATGGTAAATCAGCGTCTGAGCGTTCATTCAAATGGAAAAGTACATGATTTTTCAGAGATATCTACTTCATCAACTAGTACAACTGTTACCACTTATGATTTTGTCACCGCAGTTAATAAAGCTGTAGGGATTTTGAGCCCAAGGGAGATCGTATACGTTGGTGAAAAGGTATTCTTTACCCATTTAAATTCTGAAGGCCCACAGGGAAAAATAACTCGAGATGATTTAACAAAGGCAATTGAAGAATATGCAAAAGATTTACAAAGATGGAGAAATGCTGCTATCGACAAAAATAGGTGAAAAGTAAAAATTACTTATATATTTTCTAAACTTATTTAACTTATTTGGCTTTGAAGTTCGATCCGCCAGTCACCATTTTTCAAGTCAGAAATTCGTCTTCAATATTAGAACAGTGTATATTCTTACAGAATGGGATGACGAGAGAATTTAAAGTTTAAGATAAATTTATTTATATGGAATCTTTACAAACCTTTCAAATCTTGCTCCTGATTTACCCCTTATGTCGTAATATCCGCCTTCAAATCCAAAATCAGTAGGGTCTATAGAAAATCTTTGGTTTGGACTAGCTAAAATGGCTGGAGAGAAAGTGCTATAATTTATTATTCTGGCTACTGCCCCTGCTAACTCAGCTCGAGGAGAAGTTGAATATACTTCTGCAGCCTGTGTAGGTCGAAAGTATTGATAGAATCTACCTCCATCTTTTAATAAAAAGTGTAAAATTCCATACAATCTTTCTAATTCTGTATTATCAATAAAACCACCGAAACCATTACTTAATATTATGTTAAACTTATTTGGTGGAAATTCAGGATTCATGATGTCCATTTCTCTTAAATCATAACTTACCCGTTTTTTTCTTATCCTATGATCAGCCCATGTAAGTAATTCAGGCATAACATCAATTCCCACTACATGTGTTGAAAATTTTGTTAATAGCTCAAGTGATGCTCCGGTACCAGTACCTACATCTAATGCTTCTGTAACTAGACGACCTTCAAATTTACTTATAAATTTTTCCATTTCACGCAAACCATCCTTATGTTGTACACCAACGATTTAGTTCAAATGTCTCTTTTCCATAACCGTAAAGTTCATCTGGTGCTAGTCTTCTAAATCTATCCTCTCTATGTATATTTCCTAGTTCTATCCAATCTTGAGCTTTTTTATATGTTTCATCCAAGTAATGTTTTAATACTCTATAAACATCAGGAGTATATGAAATTGCTTTTTCCAGTAAAACTGACATAGTGATTCTGATAAATAATCTAGTATATTATAGCATTAATATGCTATAAATCTAGTAGCTGGGTTTGAAATTTACTTACCGAGTAATCCCTTATGCCTTTTATCTTAAACAATATCAATTCTTGCGGGGTTGGATGAGGAGATGATTTTGAAACTATTTGGGTTCGAAGTTCCTTTGCCCAGTCACCCATAGAAGGTTTTAGACTCTTCAGACAATCTCTATTGTAATTTAATACACGTATATTTATTTCTACCAGGTATACACTAAGTGAGTTTGTCGTTTCACTTCATCTACTGTTCCTGATAAAGCGGCTATTTGGTTATCGAGTAGAAATATAAGTTCTGGAGCCATTTCTCGATATCTGGCAATTCTATCACCTGCTCTTAAACCACCAGTTTGGTTAGGGAATTGTAGATCATACATTTGAGCAAAAGTTACACATAAAATAGTACTGCCATTTACTGCAAAGACGTGTTCTCTAGAAGCTATAACGTTATTTTTATGATTAACAATTTCTAATTTTCCAGTATTGACAACAAAGAAACCATCAGGCATGGGTAAGTCAAACATTGTAGCGCAGAGGCCAAGTTCACTTAACCTTTTATCCGGGTGTTCTTTTGCTTGATAATCACCACAAGCATCCTCTAAGATACTTCTTATAGTACCTCCATTGAAATATAACCATCGTCTAATATTGGTTCTTTGACCACCATTTGAGTCGTTTGTACTGCCCCTTGCTTCTAAATAAGCCATAGAAATGTATTCTACCATATTATAGGTTTACTTAAAGGATTGGGTTCGAAGTTCGTTTCGCTAACTACTTAATCTATATTTTTGAAGCTAAAAGTGTTCGAGTCCTTTTAGGTAGTTTTTAATTTTTATTTTAATGAGGATTTAATTCTATTAAGATCATAAGGAATTGTTTGAAGAATTATTTCTTGATTTATTGGATCATAAATAGCCATGTTTGCAGTCATTCTTCCTTTATCGTCCATTATAAAGTTCCCACCAGGATTTACCCAATATACTTTTCCAGGTTTTAACTGATATTTTTCAACTCCTCGTTCTAACCAATAGACAAATTCATTATCATTCAACCACTTATATTTTGGAAGGACACTCATAGAATGACTACTTCCATGGAAAATAACTAATGGTTCATATCCCTTATGGTCATCCACAAGTTTTTTATGCTTTTCTTCAAGTACTTTGCCATGATGTACAGCGATGATATTATCATGATGGTAAATTGAGGGACCTGTGATTTTTCCTTCAGCTGTCACATCAGCATAATTTGTGTAAAGGTCTTTAGGTACCCAACCAGTTTTGTCTCCCAGAACGCAAACTAAAACTCTTTTGGGAGATTCATCTCTAAACAACCGAAGTTCGTGGTATAGTCTTAAATAATCAATCTCATCGCCGCTCTCGAGTGGATAGAGTTTAGCACCTTCATCTCCCAGATTGAGAGCATTATTTATGCCTTCAGCTCGTGCATAACCTAAAATGAGCTGTGCTGCTGGCCAATGTAAATGGAGATCTCCAAATGCAATAAGTCTTTCTCCTTTAGGTATAGCTTGTAACATAAATTGCGTACTATTATATAATAGTTTCACCTTGGTATCAAGCTATATGTCAGATTTACATTGAAGAAATATTTTTTACGTAAGAATTGAAATCTGTAACTGCCTAAAAGTCTTATAAACCCTCTCCAAACACTCCTCCAAAGAGTTCCATTCTGGGAACTGGTTTTTACACTTTTTACACTTCCGAAGTGTTTTGAACAGAAGTTTCTTTTTCAACTACAGGTATTTTCTTTTTTGCACTTTGAGTTGCTTTTTTAGGATTCAATAGTCTTACTTCTTTTTCTATTTTTTCCGCATGAACAAGATCCGCAGTAGCAATAGGAGTTATGATCTTTAAGATCTTATCAAGTTTCCAATTTAATGTTTCAAACTGTCTTTTATATTGTTCATCAGTATTTCCACCGATATTTCTTCCTTCAAATCTTCTTGAATCAGAACCGCGCATATTTTCGAAACACTTACTACAGTAAACCGGTTTTTCTCCAGTTGGTCTGAATGGTACTTCACAATCGTTTCCGCATTTACTGCAAGTTGCTCTATGCATTGATCTATCTGAAGAATCTATTCTACCAAAACCTTGTCTATTAAAATCTCTTCTTCCACCAAATCTATTATTACCTCGATTAAAATTATACATCTTCCTATTATACCAATTTATTATCAGAATAAATAATCTGTTTTTTTATCACAAACTTTTTTTCCAATAAGTTTACGTAAGGCAGTATAGATTCTTATCATTTTATTGGCAACTTGTTCCCAAGTCATACATTTAACTTTATTCATAACTTTTCTTTGCAGTTCCTCATGTTTTTTTTGATCATTGAGCACCGACTCAATTTGCGTTGCTAACATAAGCGGATTGTTTGCTGAGATAAGAAGATTTCTTAATTCCTTGTCAATAATGCTTGAAATTCCTGTTGTATCTGTTACGATGATTGATGTACCGCAAGCCATAGCTTCCAAAGCAGTCATCCCAAACGATTCATAATGTGAAGGAATGATAACAATGTCAGCGTAATTATAATAATAAGGTAGTTCTATTTGTTGTTTTTGAGGTATAAACTCTACAGCTGGGTGAATATGTAGGGTATGCTGGAGTATCTTAAGTCGTTCAAGCTCGTCATTTGTTGCCAGTGCTTGATTACTTCCACCAACAATCATCAATTTTAAGTCAGACTTAGGATTTCTGTGCAAATAAATCTTTAACGCATACATAAGAACATCGATACCTTTCAAAGGTTCTATTCGTCCGACGAACATAATTATTTTTTGTTTCGGACTTTCGTTAATATGTTTTGCGGCCTCTTTTTTATCGATTCTATGGAATAATTTAGTATCTACACCTGGGGTAATAACTTCTATCTTTTGGGGAGGACAATCATAGAGAGATAAAAGGTAATCTCTGTCAGTTACTGACGAGGCAGTGATTTTTTCTGATCGTTGAATAAGTTTCATTTCAGTATTGATACGAAAATCAGATTCGCGCTCTTTTTCGTTTCGGGCAACAAGGTTTTTCATAAGTGCAAGAGTATGGAATGTTGTTATTAAAGGAAATCTGTTCTTGTATGCATTCTGTAATTCTAATGCTGCAAGTCCAGACATGTAATAATGTGCATGAACAAGATCGTAGGTAGAATTTTCTTTGGTAATAAATGCATGAAGTTTTTTTGCAAACTCGGGAATATACCGAACCAACTCCTTTTTAGGAACATGCGAAGAAGGACCAGCATTTAGATGAATAACTCTAAAATGTGGTTGAACTTGGACGATATGGGCATCTTTTTCATCTTGGAGACGGGTAAATACGTCAACCAATACTCCCCTATTAGATAGTTCTTTTGCAAGTTCAAGCACATAGATTTCCATGCCTCCTGATTCTTTTCCTTCATGATAGGCTAACGGGCAGGTGTGATAGGAGATCATTGCAATTCGTTTTGTTCTACTCATCAGACTATTATACAGAATCAACTTATTAACTTATGCGATGATAAAATGATTTCAAGATCATTGAATGTACTTACTTTCATCAATTCGTTCCTGATACCGGCAGAATTTTCGAATCCTTTACAATACCACGTAAAGTGTTTTCGCATTGGGAAAAGCTTCAGGTAAGGTTTGTACTCCATAAATTTTTTCGTATGTTCAATAAGTACCTTAAATCGAGTTTTTAACGTCGGAACGGTGTTTTTGAATACCCAAGGATTGCCTAAACTGGCTCTTCCGATGAGGATTCCACTTGTTTTATATAGTTTAGCCTTTTCTAACGCCTCCTGTGCTGATCTCACGTCTCCATTGCCAAGAAAGACGATATTTGCTTTGAGGCATAATGACGCTGCTTTGCCTATCTCATCCCAGTCTGCTTTTCCTGAATAAAGTTGTTTTAATGTTCTTCCATGAAGTGATATGGCAGCTGGCTCCGATTCTATCAAGTGAGAGATCCAATCTTTCGTTACAATTTTGTCAAATCCTATTCTTGTTTTCAAGGAAACAGGAAGCAGTCTTCTTTTCCCTTTTAAGTAAAATTTTTTGTTAGTAAAAGCAATAAAAGAAATAATTTCATCACTAAGAGCAGCGGAATTAAGGGTCAGTCCATTAAACCAATCATTCACTGCTTTTTTAACGGTGGCAATGACTTTTCCTGCGTGATTTGGCTGTAAAATAAGAGCCGCTCCCCCGCCACGAGCGACGACATGTTTATCTGGGCAGCCCATATTAATATCAACTCCGTCAAATCCCATTTCACAGGCGACGATAGCTGCTTTGTAGAAAGCTTTTAGATTATGGCCGAAAATTTGAGCCACGGTGGGAGTATTTGTTCTGTGATGAAGAAAAGCAGGTAAGACTCTGTTAGTTCCTTTTTCTATTGCCTCAACAGGAATAAATTCGGTAAAAAAGACATCAGGTTTTCCGTATTTGTCTGTTATGTAACGGAAAGCTGCATCAGTAACCCCGTCCATGGGAGCTAAGCCGATGATAGGTTTTGATAGAGACTGCCAGAAGGAAACGTACATATTTAATTTAGAAGATTTCTTCTTTTCTTTTTTTTACAAATGAAATCCATTCCTCCACAATTTCAAATACCATCTTGAATGGAGCTTCAATAAGAAAGTCAAAGACAAAAATAAAGAAATTAAGTTTTGCGATTTCCTGGCTAAAAAATTTTCCAAGAGATAATATCGGCATAAAGAAAAAATCGGCTATAGGAGTTAAAATACCTTCCTTTTCATCTAATCTTAATTCATTCACCATTTGACGTATGCGATATGAGAAAAAGGTTACCACACTTACAAAAAACAGGAAAATTGATTGACTAATTAAATTAAAATTCAATAAGGTGAGTATTTCATAAATAACCGTAAGGGTAACAATAAAGGTGATTGAATAAAATACCGTAAAGCCAAAGATTAAGGAAGGTCTTCGAACACGAGGTTTCTTAGGTACATAGGCAACCTGGGTTTCAAAGCTTTTGTCAGCATTAACGATCTCAATAATTCTTTCATATATTTTTTTCGTATTTTCTTCTCCAGGCACTCTAAAGAAAAGAAGAATGATCGCCATGAGAATCGGTGGAAAAAGACTATTTATGGCGATTGATCTTAGATTTACCTCGTTATAGATATATAAAGATAATGGATATTCGAGGATAATGGCAAAAAGCATCTTGGTGAGAAGGATGTAGATGAAACTCTTTATGGCAAGGTTTCTGATACGGGTACCAAGCTGTTGATATTTATCTCGACAGGTCATATCAACCTCTTCCCACAATTTTTCTTTATCAGAGAGGATTGAACCGACCTCTGAAAACTTGTTTTTAATAATCTCAAAAATAATAAGAAATGGAGGAAGCTGTTTCCTTATAAACTTAGTAAGTGAATCAACATAGGGGCTGGTAATAATATCATCAATCTTTTTAAAAATGGTAGGAAGCTTTGATCCTAGGTCTTTAAGATCATGTACAGAGTAGTCTTGTAGACGTTTATAGAACGTAATAAACATGTGATATCGTTGATACGGTTTATCGCTCTTACCATACACTTTTTCGATAGCTGAGAGAAAAAATGAGTCTTTCTGTTGATCGGTCAAACCTTCTATTTTCACCTTTCTACGTAGAACCTGGAAAATAAAAAAAGTGAAGTTGGCTTGTTTTGACGCTGATGCAGGTTTTAATGTTTCCTCGAGTTCACAGGTTAAAAAAGCAAGTAAAAACTCATTAAGATACTGTTGTACTTCTCCAGGTCGACCGGAAACAATCTGTTTTCTTAAGAGCAGGTATTTATCAATAATTTCCTGCGCTTTAATGACATCTTCACCACCAAGAGTACTGTTATCAAAATAGCGGGCCCAAAGAAGCTCACGGAGAAGGTTCTCACCTTCACCCTTTCCTTCAGGATTCATCGAAAGCCTTCGTTTTATGATGCGTTCAATGGCTGCGCGTAACACAAGATGGTCTTCCCTAAATTCGACGGCGTTTCGAACACGTTCATAGACCAATGCAAGAAATGATACTGTTTGAGACACAGAAAGTTGAGAGAGATCGTCCGGTCGTGATCTCGTTTTAATCGATTTTAAGGTATCAATTAAAGCCGTGGTAAATTTCGAGAGGGTAATAGGCATAATCTCAGGTTTCTTTTCCTCTACATTTTTTTCCTCGAGATTCTTTTCGTCTGGCATAAGATTATATTATACCATATAGGTGTTAAATATTATAGGTTATATTTCTATTTCTATTTCCTACTTCAAGTATTGTAAGTAATTTTTAAGATTACTTTTATGGCACGCAATAAGTTTATAACGTTTCTCAAGATCATCAAAATCAAAAACAATTTCTTTACCCTTCCAATCGGTAAAAACTCCATCAGCTTCCTCAACAATTAATTTTGCAGCCGAAAAATCCCAGATAGAATCAGAAGGATAGATTACTGACTGAAAAACATTATCAGCTACATGACAGTAATCAAGAACAGTACAATTTAACTCTCTTACTCCTTTAACAAGAGGAAAAATTTTAAGAGTAAATTCAGTTATATCTTTTCTCAAATTTTTATATTTATTACTTAGGTGAGTCACGATAAGGGATTTTTTAAAGTTCAAATATTTTACGGAAAGTTTAGTATGTTTATTACCACCTACTTTATAAGTTCCCTTCCCTTTCTCCGCATAATATAACGTATCTCTTACCGGATCATTAATCACTCCTATTTGGAGGTTTCTATCCAAAAAATATGCTATCGAAATACCAAAATAATCTATTCCACTTAAGTAATTAGTAGTACCGTCAATAGGATCGATGACAAATAGATGTTTTCCTTGTTTTCTTAACTGTTCTTCCTCACCAATAAATCCTATTTGATCATCCTTAATACCATGGAGTTTTAAAGAGTGAGATATAGTTTCATAAATAATTCTTTGGGAAAGTTCATCAACCTCGGTTACGAGGTTTTGATGTGACGAGGATTTATACGACGTGACAACGTTTTTATGAAAATATTGCATGAGGAGATTTCCAGCTTTTCTGGCCGCATACTGCATGATTGTCAACATGCAATTATTATACACCACCTATTCTTTTACTTTTGCTCCTGTCTGAAGGATTTTATCTCTAAGAAGTTGCTCTTTTTCTTTAGTAAGAGCTTCATTGTCTGCTTCAACATT
>Ga0209515_10005796_pt1 | contig 15823 bp, 16 predicted proteins | sample Subgroupgradi54m_FD_187454 | JGI IMG/M metagenome (GOLD analysis project Ga0209515, IMG submission 187454) | Subsurface groundwater microbial communities from S. Glens Falls, New York, USA - GMW60B uncontaminated upgradient, 5.4 m (SPAdes)... ...
GAGCAGTGTGGAGTTTGATTGGCAAAAAAAGTTTGAGAATAGTCGATTTGCGCTTTGGTTAGGAGAGACGTTGTTTAAAAAATTGTGGTTTAAAGATCTCGATTTTTATGTGTATGATACACTGTATTATAGGGTGTGGAATTTGCATGCGTTGTTGAAGAGGTATTTTGATATGCAGTCGAAGAAGAATGCGTATAAGAATTATATCCCTGAGCATTGAACTCTTTTCTTTTTTTCTTTTAGTATTTTTTTAAGAAAATTATAAATTAGTGTGGTAAAAGATTAAAAATGGTGAATATTATTTTTTTCCAGGTGTTGTTGCGGCTGTAGCAGCAGGTAGAATGGCTGCAATAGTGGTTGGGTTATTTTGAATTGCAACAGGGGTTGTTGGTGTTTGAGGGGGTGTGGTTGTTAGTTCATGTGGATTGAGCATTTCAGGTGTTAATTTGAAAGCGTCAATGGCGTTTTGATAGAAGATTTTTTCACGGTGTTCTTTTGGGATGATGCTGCGCATAGCTTCAAGATATCCGCGCATGGGAGCAAGAGGCCAATCTGAGCCATAAATGACGCGTTCGAAGTTGCAGTATTCTAATGCGGATTGGATGCGAAATAGGGTTGTTTTGATGGCTTCTGGGTCAATTTTGCCTTCAATTATTCCTGACATGTCAGCATAGACGTTTTTGTTTTTGCGAATGACCATGGCGGTGTCCATTAGCCATGGTTCACCCATATGAGCGAGAATGAATGTGACGTTGTCCCAACGCATGGCGATTTCATCGACGTTTAAAGGATGAGCATATTTTACTTTGGCTTTTTCGGAGTAGCATTCGCCGGTGTGAAAGACAATTGGTAAATTATATTTATCTGCGAGCTGGTAGTAGGGGATATAGACGTCATCATGCGGATAGAAAGGGTAGTAGCCTAGATAAATTTTCATTCCTCTAATTTCTTTACTTTTAATTTTATCTTCGTAATTTTTAAGTGTGCGTTTGGTTGATTTGTAAGGATTTACTGCTAACATCGTTAAGATGTTTGGCAGGCTACATATTTTTGTTTTTAATGGCTGGAACGCTTTATCTAGGTTATCTTCATGAGATTCCAACGCCATGGCGATAGAAAAAACGATATCATTCTTTTTCATTTCGTCATCTAGGCCTTGTTCAGAGAAGTCTACACCGCTGCGCTGTGCTGCGGCTTTGAGAAGTTCGTCATCAAAGTTGGTGTGAATGTGAGCGTCGATTATTTTTTCCATGGTTAAATGTACAATTGGTTATTTGTTGTTGGTTTTTGTGTTGGATTAGCAAGGGCTGTTTCTAAATAGTCTTTGTTTTTTTGATGGCGTTCAAAGGTTAGATCAAGACGCATTAAGTATTCATCGTGGTCTTCTTGTCCTGGTTCGGTTAATTTTACAGTGCGAAGTAATTGATAGCCTTCTCTTGCGTGGATGTCACGAGCGGTATCGCTAAATGATTGTAAATATATTTTGCGTATGCCTTGTTCGTAGGCGGCAAGTTCTTGCATGGTGCGAATGACTTTGTAGATGCCTTGGCCTTGAAGTTTGGGGTCAGTAATTTTGAGTTCGAGCCATAATGCATTTTGATCGTTATGTTCAGGTGGAGTTTCGCTTGGTTTCCAAGGCATATAATTGAGAATTTTAGGGAATTGTTGAGCTTGATAGGCTAAAGAGAATGAGAGGAGTGGGGAATTGCCTCCTGGTTCTCGGTTTTTTTGGGTTGGTTTTTGTGCTTGTGCAATTATGTAATTTAAATTTCCAGGTTCTGTTAGAATAGCTTGTATTCCTGCTAAAGGGTATTCTAATCCATCGATTAAACGTGTTAGGTCTTGGATGCCTGCAGCATCGTTTATTGAAGCTGGTCGTAATGTGCCTGATGTTTTTTCATTTAGTTTAGAATTAGCTAAGGATAAATAATCATCAAGGGATAATGTTCTGTTCATTTTCGTATTTTACGTCTCAACTCCTTTTTTGTTTAAATTTGGTTTATATATCTTTTTGGGTATGAAATGGGCACTACTATATAAATGTTTTGGTCTGAAAGGGTATATAAAGCTTTTGGGTGATTTTTTTTGTAAGATTAAAAATCTATGTTATACTATTTATTTATTTATTTATTTTTTTGTGATTTTCGTCGGAGTTTTGGGGTTGTTGTTCTTTTTGATTTGAGTTTTAGTGATTTTTTGTGAATTTGCAGAGGGGGGAGGGGGAGGGTGGGGGGTTTATATAGTGGTTTTATGTTGTTACTTATTTGAGGTAAAATGGTTGTTATTTTTCTTAAAGTATTAAAAGTATATATCGTCGTACAAGATAGATTGTGGTGCCGGCGACAAGGGGGACGATGATATTATCATCTAAAGTATTTTGATTCAAATCGATCTGGATGACTTCGGCGATCATGGCGCATAGTGAAGCGAGGAAGGCTTCTTCCCAGGGGAGAAAGGGGAGGGCGGCAAGAGCGCCGGCAAAGATGCCTGCTAATGTGCCTTCAAAGAGTTTTTTACTTCTGCCATTGAAGATGTTTTTAATTTCACCGTATTTTTCACCGACAATATGGCTGATGGAGTCGCCGAAGGTGAGAATGGCGATGGAGGCGAGGGCGATGTCTTTGTCGAAGAGTTTGATGACAAATAATGAGCCTATAAAGAGGAAGATCATGCCTCTTCCTGGAAATTTATAACGCTGGTCTTTTCTTTCAAATTGGTCAAGGAAGAGGCTGATGAAAGGGATATTGGCGTGTTTACTGATGAGGCTGAGAAGGATGCCGACAATTATTGCGAGGAAGAGGGTTAGTGGACCTATGATGTCTAAGTAGTAAGAGAGGATGATGATAAGACCCATGATAATATGGATAGATTTACGATATAATTCACGTGTGGTGAGCATGGTTTTTTTATGTCAAAAGAGGCTTTTTAATAGTTGTGATACATTGTTTGGAAGATTTTTATTGCAGAAGGTTTATAATAGTTTTCTACTAAAGAGTTGTATGATACAAAAGAATAATATCTGCAGAGATGTGACAACGGTTACAGAATTGCGACCGTGGGGAAGTTATACTCTTCTTTGTTCGAATATTAAAATGGATGAGAAAGCGCTTGAGTTTAAAGTTCTGGAAATGGACCCTCAACAATTACTTGGTCCTACGGTGTTTGAGCATGATCATTATTTTTATCTTTTAGAGGGAAAAGATGTTGTGGCGTATCGTGGAACGCCTTTGATGAATATTGATACTTTAGATATTAAAAATCTGAATCAGTTTAATTTGAAAGAGAGAGGGGGGAATATTATTGTTCCAAAGAAATTTCCTGGAGCATTGGCTAATACGAGTTTGGAGATTAGCAGGGTTTTAGAATTTTCGTTTGCTCCACGTACCGGTGGGCGGTCATTATATTCGGATCTTGGTGCTGATGAAAATAGTTTAACGTTAAAAATATTAGATATTAATTCAGAACAAAAGTTATCTGTACAAAATCATGCTCAGAGAGGGGAATTTTGGTATGTGTTAACCGGTAAAGTTGTGGGATATATTGGTCAAAAGTATGATTCTGTTGAGGATACTGTTCGAAATTTAGAAGCGGTAACTTTATCTGCGGGGTCTAGTTTATCTATTCCTGTGGGAATGGTTCATTCATTAGAGAATCGAAGTGAAAAGACGGCACAGTTGTTAGAGTTATCATTTGGGAAGTATGATGAGAATGATATTGTGCGGTATGCGGATATATATGGACGGGTGAAGTAGAGTCTACTTATTTTTAGGTTTTAATTATTTTTTGGATATTTTGTCTAATCACTGGATATCTTTTTCTTCGTCAAAAAGTTTATAAAGAAAGTGCAGGGTTTGTTTTGTTATGGCAGAAGATATTACGCAGGAAGAATTTGTACAACGAGTGCAGCGGTTAGGACCGCCGGCGGAAATTATACAGGTTTCTGATACTATTTGGGAGCTGCCGACTTCATATAAGAAAGGGATGAATGTGCCGGCGCGAATGTATGCAACGAATGGAATTATGCAGGCGATGGATGCGGGTGTATTTGAACAGGTGACGAATGTGGCTAGTTTGCCTGGAATTCAGAAGTATGCGTTTTGTATGCCAGATGGTCATTGGGGGTATGGGTTTCCCATTGGTGGTGTTGCGGCGTTTGATCCGGCTCAGGGTGGAGTTATTTCGCCAGGGGGTATTGGCTTTGATATTAATTGCGGAATGAGACTTATTGTTACGAATCTAACTATTGATGAGGTGAAGCCGCGAATTAAAGAAATTGTTGATTCGTTATATAAAGCAGTTCCGGCAGGCGTTGGGTGTCAGGGGTTTGTGAAGATTTCTAAAGAGGAATTTGTAAATGTGATGCGAGATGGTGCACAGTGGTGTGTGAAGAATGGCTATGCGTGGCCGGAAGATATAGAACATATTGAGGATCAGGGGAGAATTACGTTTGCGGATCCATCAAAAGTTTCTGACAAAGCGGTGAAGCGAGGGTTTGATCAGATTGGTACGCTTGGGAGCGGGAATCATTATTTAGAGATTCAGGAAGTGCGTGAGGGGATGATTTTCGATGCTGAAACTGCTCGCGCATTTGGGATTACGAAAGTTGGACAGATTGTGATTATGGTTCATTGTGGTTCGCGAGGATTTGGTCACCAGATTGGTACGGATTATTTGAAAGTGTTTTTAGAGATGATGCCGACGTATGGTATTGCGGTGCTTGATAAAGAGCTTGCGTGTGCGCCGTTTAATTCGAAGGAAGGACAAGATTATTATGGGGCGATGGCGTGTGCGGCGAATATGGCGTTTGCAAATAGGCAAGTGATTACGCATCGGATTCGAGAAGTGTTTTCAAAAATATTTGGCAAAGATGCGAAAGAGTTAGGGATGAAGTTAGTGTATGATGTGGCGCACAATATTGCGAAAGTTGAGAAATATAAAATTGATGGTGTTGAGAAAGATTTAGTTGTGCATCGCAAAGGTTCTACTCGTGCATTTGGACCAAATAGGTCGGCGGAGTTGCCAGCGGAATATCGCAAATTTGGTCAGCCGGTGATTTTAGGCGGGTCAATGGAGACAGGTTCGTATTTACTTGCGGGAATGGATGGGAGTGAGGAGACGTTTTGTTCGACGGCACATGGGTCGGGGAGAACGATGAGTCGCACGCAGGCGAAGCGGGAAGTGCGTGGCGATCAGTTGCAGAAAGATATGGAGAAGCGAGGCATATATGTTCATGCGGTAACTATGGCGGGCCTTGCTGAGGAAGCGGGGAGAGCGTATAAAGATGTGGATGAAGTAGTTGATGCACTTGAGAAAGCGGGAATTACACGTCGGGTTGTGGCGTTGAAGCCAATTGGGAATGTGAAAGGTTGATTCTCATTTTTGGAGTTATTTATGGAACTTAGCGAACGAATTATAAAGTATTATACTGATGTTGATCATGGTTCAAAGAAAGTATTTCTTGTTTCTGGTAGTGAATTAGAAGAGTTGCTTGGTTTTTCGAAGGTTGGAGACTTAGATTTGGTTAAAGTTGATTCGCAGGAAGTGGCGGATAGGTATACGTTAGTTAAAGAGGGGCATGGTGAGATTGTTTTGTCTGAGGGAACAGTTCTTCCTGCGCATTGGTATGATAGAGTTGTGGTTCAGTCTGGGAATTTGTATGTGTTGGATACACGAGCAATGGAGAGGCCGGAGTATTTTTGTCATATGTTTTTACCGGATCGATATTATTTTGAGCGACATGATACAACGAGTGCGGTTGCGGTTCTTAAAGAGCATTTTGATCGGCAACGACCGTTTTCAAATTGGACTAAGTTTAGTGCAGTTATACAGGATTTATCCTAGAAAGATCCGTATTGGTGGAAGTAGATTTTTTTCGCAATCTTTATATCTTTTGTTTGTTTTCTTTCCTATTGGTGATATGAATATATGTTAGCTGTGTATGTGATTGAATTTTTGTTGTTTTCGTTTATTGGTTGGATTATTGATTCTGGCTATCGGTCGATTACGGAGAAGAAGTGGGTGAATGCAGGTTATTTTCGCGGGCCGATTTGTCCGATTTATGGGTTTGGGGGACTTGCGTTGATATTCTTTGTGAAGTATTTTGAGGATTTGCCGGTGTTAGGAATGTTGTTGTTATGTTGGCTGGCGTTGATTGTGGTTGAATATGTAGGAGGAATATTTTCGGAGAAAGTGTTAGGGTTGAAGTTGTGGGATTATTCTGAGGCGTCGTATCATTTAGGGGGGCATATTGATCTGTTGCATTCGTTGTATTGGGGGATTTTAGCAGTTGCGTTTTATTATTTGGTGTATCCTTTTGTGTTGGTGTTTGAGCACGTAGTTGTGGTGCCTGAGTTGTTTGATCTGCCGGTGTTTGTGGTGTTTGTAGTTGCGGCGATTGCGCTTACGGTGCGAAAGAATCCTACTCAATTTTTGGAGATGTCAAATTCTGTTGTGACGATGACGCTCGATCAGTATCAGCAGTTGTTTCCACAGCTGAAGAAAATGTCGCGATTACAGTTGCGGGTGGGTGTGGAGTATAAGAAACAATATGATGATTTGAGGAAGAAGGTGAATGAAAAATTGAAAGGGATGAATTTTGAATTGAAGAAGAGGATGTTTTGGAAGTGATTGTTGTTTTAATGTGACTTAATTTTTGATGAGTGCGTTTAACAATTTTAAACAAAATGTTTATATAGTTCTAAAATTTATCTCTTAATAGGTGTGTTGTGATGAAATTTAAATTATTATTTGTGTTGTTGATTATATTGTTGATAGTTGGTTGTACTCAACCTAGTTCTCTTGATACTCCTAAAACCGTGGATGATCAAAATCTAGGAGATAAATTACATGAAAAAGCGGATTTAAACTTTTTGGAACATAAAGATTTAGAGTACAACGTTAGAATTCTTTATCCTCATACTTGGAAGTTGATTGAATCAAAAGAGAATATATTTGCGTTTCAGGAACCTAAACGGGGTAATGATGATACTATTCAAGAGAATATCAATCTAATTATGAATGATGTTTCAGGTCAGAAAGTTACTTTTGATCAATTTAAAGTTCTTGCTTTAGATAATTTAAAGCAGACTGTTCCCGATTTTATATTGGTGGATTCAAGTGCTACGACTCTGGCGGGAAGTCCGGCACAAAAAGTAGTGTTTACGGGTTTTAAGCCTAGACTTAAATTAGTTCAAGTTATTACACTTAAAAATGAGATTACGTATGCTCTTACTTTTGTTTCAACTCCAACTGAATTTGAACGTTATGATAAAACGGTGCAGAAGATGGTTGATTCGTTTCAGATTATAGGGCAGATTAAAAATAATTCTGCGGGAACTGATTTGAAAAAAGAAGATGTGAAAAAATTAGATGTAAAACAAAATGATTTGAATGTTATTTCTTCTACGAAAGAGGTTACTAATAAAGATTCTATGGCTGGCACCTATCGTTGCTGGAGTTATAATGTGCAGGGTGCGGGTAAATCGTGCATTTCACCTCCGATTGTTTTGAATAAAGATGGAACTTATTCTATGTCTAGTGAAAAGGGAACTTATAAAATTACAGGAGAGAAAATTGTGCTTTCGGAATCGAAACTGAGAGGTAATGGAACACTATTAGAACAAGGTAATCAAATTCGTTTTGAGTATGATTATAATTCGTGGCATCATGTTATGACTTATCTGAAAGCAGATGGGGATAGTGTCGCTGTTGAAAATAAAAATGATGTTTCTGTAACAAAAAATGTAGAGGTCTCTTTGAATATTATTTTTCCAGAGTCGCAAGGTGTGAGTGGGATTAATAGTGCGTCACTTGTTGAGAAGAGTAAGAAAGAGATTATAGGAGAGGCTATTGCGTATGAATCAAAACCACATACGGTTACAGCATTATTTCGAAAGCTGGCAACGAAACCGGGAATTCCTACTGGTAAAATATATACAGTGCAAGTGTCATCTGGTTTTGGCTATTGGGATGCGGGGGAAATTGATTTACGCAAAGTGACTAAAGATGTAGAGCTGGAGGTGTATGCTAAAACGGATATAACTACTTCAACTTTGACTGTGACTACAAGTAATAGTGTAAAAGATATTCCTCTTAAAAAAGAAACACCTGTTTCAGATAGTTCACAGGCAAGTACCCCTCCAGAACAGCCAGTGGTTGAACCAACGCCAACACCAGCACCAAAAGAGCAGGTTCCGGTTAATGCACCAAAGTGTGATCCTAACATTCCAAAATATTCACAACCGGGATGTATAGACTGAGATTATTATTATAAATGAAAAAAGTTACATTTAACAAAAATAGTACGGTATTATCTTTATTTTCTACTCCTATTCTTATTTTTATATTTATCTTTCTCTTTGTTGGGCTTTTGGCATTACCTAGTGTTTTTGGGATGATTTCAAGTGATGGGAGTTATAAATCACCTACTTCTGATGGTAGTTACAAAGCTCCAACTGTTGATAAGAGTTATACTTCACCAAAATCTGATAAAAGTTATACTACTCCAAAATCTGATAATAGTTATGAAAAACCAGTTACGGGTTCAGGGTTAGAAAAGGTTGTTTCAGATAATAATTTTAAAAAAGTTATTTCTGATAATAATTTTACTACACCTGTCTCTGGTCCTGGTTTAATTGATTTAGTGGTAGGGTCTGGGTATATTACACCAGATAGTGTAAATGTCTCGGTTAGAAATGATACTGATTCTACACTAATTGATGTTCAACCACATAATTTTTCAGTTGGGTTTAATGAAAGCAAAGGAGGAGTGAATGAAACAATTCCTGTTATTAATCAATCTGTTGTTAATGAATCTTCTGAAGAAATAAAAAAAGATTTACCGCATGGGCCAATAGATACTAGTTTAGTTGGTAGATGGGCGTTATATTCAGAAGCAATTTATTTTAAAGATGGAGGATTTAAATTTGCCCAGACTACAAATGCTGATTTGACTCTTCGTCGTGATGGGACGTGGAGATATGGGAAAATTCAAGGAACGTGGGAAGTTTTACCTATAATAGATAGTGATTGGGAAAAATGGGGAATTAAAAATAAATTTACGCAGAAACTGGTGCTGCATAATTGGAATAATGGAGAAGCGGATGGTCCAATTGAGCTGACTAGTTTTGGAGCAAAATATTTATGGGCAGTCTATGATGCGGGGCCTCCTGAAGTTAAGAGCCCTGCACAAATATGGGATAAATTTTCTCCAGCACCGGCAAGGGAAGGTGATGAGACGTTTTCGGAATTGAATTTGATTGGCAGATGGAGCATTAATTCACAAGGAAAGAGTACGTCTCCTATTTTAGAGATCAAAGAAGATAAATCGTGGGTGTTTGGAACGTCTAAAGGTACGTGGAGTGTTGCGCCTATAGGTGAAAAAGATTGGGATAAATGGATACTTCCTAATTCAAAAGCAACGCATAAAATGATGATGGTAAACTGGAATAAAAAGGATGCAGATGGACCAATTGAACTTTCTGGTGGGCAAGTGCGGGATTTTGAAATTTCGTATATGGTGGGGGACGCTGCGGAATCTAAACGGGAACGGTTGCAATTTATCCCGCTTAAAGAGGATAAGATATTTTTAACGGTGCAGGTAAAAGGAAAGGGTGTTGTATCTTCAAAAGAGAAAATGATTGAGTGTGGTGCCAAATGCAGTGCGGAATATTCAACTGATGGACGAGTAGAACTGAGTGCAGTTGCGGAGGAGGGATGGATATTTTCAAAATGGAGCGGGGGATGTGAAGGGGATGAAGATGTTTGTGAAGTTAATGCTGATCGGGCGAAAACGGTATCTGCTGAATTTATTCCCGGATGTAAAGATAATTCTGCTTGTGCATTAGATCAAGCTTGTTTAAAGTCAAAATGCAGCGCAGTACAATGTGATTGTGGTTCTGTACGTGAGCATAGTTGTCAAAAATATACTTGCTGCGCTGATACGGATTGTAGTGGGGGGAAATCATGTGATAAAAGTGCACATTTGTGTGTTGAAAAATCAGCTTGCCGCGAAGTTATAAAAATGGGAGATTCTTCTGAGAAGCATGATATTGTGTTTGTTGGGGATGGGATTAGTAATTATGATACTTTAGAAAAATTAGTGTTACTGATAATGGATTATCCGGAAAAATATAATGGGGTATTTTCGGTTACACCGTTTAAAGAGAATAAAGATAAATTTAATGTGTGGATGGTTAATGCTGCTGATTATAAGTATGATGAAAATGGTGAACCTAATCATGATGATTATCAACGATTCGTACAAGGGTGTGATATGGATACTGTGGTAGTTATAACTGCAAAAACATTTAGGCCTCATGCATTTTTCCCTACTGAAGGTGCTAGTGGGGGTGCAGTGTTTTTGTCTTTAGGTTTTTTAGGAACTAGAGGAGCTGATTATGCGTTTAAAAATTCGGGTAGACTTTTACTTCATGAGCTTGGTCATGCTATTGGCGGTTTAGCGGATGAATATGTGGAATATGATAAGGGTAGTATTAATCTTGATGTTGTGATGAACTGTGCTCCAGATTTGGCAACAGCAAAGCAAAAATGGGGAGATTTAGTGGGTGTTGAAGGAGTTGATTATTATACGGGGGTTAAAGATATACCTGGTACTACATATTATAAAAATCCTACGATGACAGTTCCGGAACTAGGTTATTTTCCAGATGGCAGTGATTGGGCAGATGGTGGCTGTAGTTATGATTGGACAAATATTAGGCCGACTATTGGTTCAATAATGAATAGTCAATTTGAAATGAAGTATGATTATGGGCCGGTTAATGAGCGAGAACTTACAAAAAAATTGGCGGTGTACAAATGAATAGATTTTCTGGATTTTTATTATTGTCATTGATGTTAGTGGCACTCTTATTACTGCCGGCAGTTGAGGCATTATCTTATTCAATCAGTTTTACTTATGTGTCTGGTAATTTTACTACTAAAGAGATTACTCTTTCCAGTGCTGCATCTCCCCAGATCTCTTTGGGAAATATGTACACACTACGACTTGTATCATTTCAACAGAAAGTGTTATATGAAACTACTTTTAATGTCGCAACAGATGCTTTGTTTAGCATTCCTCTGAGTAAAAGTACGCAAAGTGTACAACAATCAATCAAAAAGACTTCTTTTGGAATAGTACTTCCTTACTTTGCTAATGCAAAAACAGTGCAGATTCTCAAAAAAGATAATTTATTATTGACAGTTGATTTAAGTGGGTTTTCTACCTGTAATGAAAATAAAATATGTGATGGTTCTGAATCTCTACAAACTTGTGCTGCGGACTGTACTTGCGGTAATGGTTTTTGTGAAGAAAATTATCTTAGTTGTTCAAAAGATTGTAGTTCTGGGGAGCAGGATGGAGTGTGTGATACAGTGAGTGATGGGAAATGTGATTTGGATTGTGGAAGTAGTGAAGATATTGATTGTGTGGCTACGTCTCATGCTTTGGTTAACTTTAATTATCTTTATATCGCTGCGGGGTTGGTGTTCTTTACTATATTGGTTATTGTAATTGTCCGCAAGTTTTTTTGGTTCAAAGAAAAAGGTGGTATAAGTAGAAAGAAGAGGTGAGCTTTTTAGCATTTAAAAGAGAAAGGTTTTAATAGTTGTTTTTAATCCTTAGTGTAGAAGAATAATTTAAACTATAGATTAATGAGAGGGATATGTATGATGAAAAAAATATTATTTTTGGTGTTGTGTAGTATTATGGTTTTGCAGAGTTTTGCGTTAGTTGAGAATAGTTCGCCTTTGTCGATACAGACGGCGGAACTTAAAACGCAGGTAGAGGGAAAGGATTTAGTTGGGTTATCAGGGAAGTTGTTTGGCAATGAAAAAGTGAATGTGCATGTTACGGCTGATGATGGTTCAGAGTTTATTGTAGGGGTGGAAACGAAAAATAAGAAAGTTATGTTGGTTACAGAAGGCGGTGTTGAGAAGCCAACGTTGCGAATATATACCACTGAGAAAGTAATTCGAGAAATTGTTTTGGCTCATGATCCCGTCAGTGCGTTACAGCAAGCATTGCAGGAGGAGAAAATTACCTACAAAGCAGTTGGGATTTTTAATAAAATGAAGTTTTCGTTCATTTCTCTATTTGCGAAATTTGGAACAAAAGGGTTAGTGAATGAAAAAGTGGAAGGGAAGAAAGATGATAAGCCGGTAGTGAAAGTTGAAGAATCGAAGAAAGAGAAAGTAACAGTTGATGTGCCGGCGGCGAGTAATTCTGCGGTACCAGAAGGGAAAGTAATTTCTGTTCCCGTAAAAGCGGCGGAGAAAATTGAAGCGATAACTGAAGAGAAGAAACCAACAATGACAAAAATTGCAGCGGCAAAAGAAGTGGATGTAATTCCTGAGAATGATAATGCAAATGAGGTTGTTCATTCTGTGGCGATTCGTAAAGCGGGATTTGATCCGTTAACAGTTACTGTTAAAGTTGGCGAAATTGTGGAGTGGAAGAATGAACGTGATCCAAAAGTGACTTTAAATAAAGGGATGATTGTGGGAGCGTTGCAGTGTTCGAAAATTAAGAGTAAGATTTTAGCAGCGGGGGAGATTTTCAGATGGAAAGCGGATAAAGTAGAGACGTGTACGATTGTAGAAGGGATTAGTGCAGTACAAACTGGGACGTTGATTGTTGAGAAGTAAAATATTTTTTTATTATTATTATTATTATTAATTGTGTTATGGAGGTATAGATGAAGATTGCGTTTTTTAATATTGAAGCGTGGGAGAGGGAGATTTTAAAGAAGCAGTTTTCGTCTGATACGTTATTATTTTTTTCTGAAGGGATTATAATTTCTGCGGTGAAGCAGTGTAAAGATGTTGAGGTATTGTCAGCGTTTGTGCACACACCGCTTACGGCTGCGGTGTTGGGTGGGTTTAGTTCTCTGAAGATGATTGCAAGTCGAGGGACGGGGTTTGATCATATTGATTTAGAGTATTGTAAACGCAAGGGGATTATTGTTTGTAATGTGCCGACGTATGGGGAGAATACGGTGGCGGAGCATGTGTTTGCGCTTCTGTTGGGGTTGAGTCATCGGATTGTTGAATCTGTTGAACGAACACGAGGAGGAGATTTTACGTATTTTGGGTTACGTGGGTTTGATTTGAAAGGGAAAAAAATGGGTGTAGTTGGTGGCGGTAATATTGGGCAGCATGTTGTGCGGATGGCTAGAGGATTTGAGATGGATGTGTTGGTGTATGATGTGAAACGGGATGTTAAGTTGGCTACAAAATTAGGGTTTAGGTATGTTACACTTGAAAAGTTGTTGCGAGAGGCTGATATTGTTACTTTGCATGTGCCGTATAACAAATATACGCATCATTTGTTGAATGCGAAGTCGTTTAGGTTAATGAAGAAAGGGGCGTATTTGATTAATACATCGCGAGGGGCAATTATTGAGACAGATGCTTTGGTTAATGCGTTGAAGTCTGGGAGATTGGCTGGTGCGGGGTTAGATGTGCTTGAGGAAGAAGATGATTTGAATAGGGATTTGAAGTTGGCTGACAAGAAAGGAGTTAGTGTTGAGGAGCTGAAGATTTTATTGGAAGATCATGCGTTGCTGGAGATGCCAAATGTGTTGATTACGCCGCATAATGCGTTTAACACGAATGAAGCGTTGCGGCGAATTTTAGATGTGACGATTGCGAATATATTGGGGTATAAGAAAAAGAAAGTGCAAAATGTGGTGGGTGTTATATGAAACAAAAATTATTTTATTGTTTGGTGGGTTTGGTTTTTGGAATGTTGGTTGTGGGTTGTGCGCCGCAAAAAGATTATTCTGAAGCGGTTAAAGATTATTCAGGGGTATCAGATGTTGAGCCGTCTACTCCTGTACTACCAGTAGTGCAGCAACCAAAGAATGTTGTGTCGCCGAGTTTTGAATCTGGTGTTGTTGAGAAAATAGTTCCTATTCTTGATACGAAGGTTGTGCAAACAGTGAATAAAACAGTTGTGCCGTTGTCTATTGTTCCCACGTCTAGTTTAAATCATGTGCCGGTGGAGGTTGAGTGTGTTGGACCAAGTAATAATGATATTTTTGTGCGGGAAACGGTTGTGCGAACGTATGAGGATGGAACGTCGAAAGAATTTGTGGATACGTGTAAAGGGACGGATTATTTGTATGTTGCGCAGTGTTCGAAAGTGTTGAAGGCGCGGTCGGTGTCGTGTAAGATGAATGGGGCGGTGTGTAAGGAAGGGGCGTGTGTGAAGAAGTGAGTACGTTTAACTATCTTTAAGAGGTTATAAAAGTATTTAAATACGAGTGAATTAATGTTATAAAAATAGAGGTGTATTACTATGAAATATAAATTGATGTTATTGATTGGGTTGGTTTCTTTGATGATTATTGTGGCGGGATGTGAAGGGAATTTGAGTGGAAATGCGAAGGCGATGGGGAGAAATACGAAAATGATTCCTAAAGTTATAGAAGAACGTCGAGATACGGCTGTGGCAACTCCTGCTGCTGAAAAAAGTGTTGCTCCTGCGTTAGCTGCGGTTAAGTTTGGTGAAGTGTGTGTTGAGAGTAGTCAGTGTCCGGCGCAATCAGCTTGTATGGAAGGGAATACGCCAAAGCTTAAAGATAAAAAAGTATGTTTAGGTGTGGAAGGGTATACATGTCCAGGGGATAATTTTTGTGCGAAAGGGTATGAATGTGGTTATGCAAATTGTGTGAATAAAGATGCAAGTGGGCATTGTAGTGATGCATATGGAAAGTGTGCGAAGAAGGTTGAGGTTATGGCTATTTCTTGTCCAGGTGGAACATGGTGTGATGGAAGCCCAGCAAAAGGAACGGATGGAGAAGTAGTGTGTGGGACGGATTTGAAGCAGTGGAAATGTACGGCTAGCGGATGGGGACCAGATACTGATGTAAATAAAACACAAATACCTTGTAAGTGCGGAGTAAATACTTTAGTTGTTGCTGCACCGGTTGCTCAAGCGGTAGCTCCCAAAGCATCTTCAGAATTTGAGTTAAGTGATTGTAAAACGGATGGGTGGAAAGCTGAAACTTATACAGTAACAAAAGATATTGTGTACACGGCTAAAGAAGATAATAGCAATTGTTTTACAATTAATAAACAAAATAACTGGCCATTAACGTTAGATTGTCAAGGGCATAAAATTACTAGTTCCGCACAAAATAATTTTCTAACGGTGGGTGGTATTAATGTCAATGGTAATTTTATTCACATAGAAAATTGTGTGGTAGAGGGGTTTGGTACAAGTTCTGGAATTTATGTTACTGGGGAGTCTAATGTTCTTAAAGGGAATACTGTTACTGGTAGTAATTGGGGGATTTATGCGGCGGAGGGTTTAAATGCTCTGGTTAATAATAAAGCAATCAAAAATGGTGTAGGTGTGTATATCGACTCTGGTGAAGGACAACTTGGTCTTGGAGGAAATACGTTTTGTGGAAATACAAAAGATATTAATTGTGTTTCGGGGTCTACAGAAGTAGCTCAAAGTTATAATGGTGGTTCTAATACTTATAGTTCTGCTAGTGGATGCCTACTTGATCAAATACCACATAAGTCTTGTCCTAAATAATTTTTCTTTCTTTTTTTTATAAATTCTATACAAAGTAAATCTTCAAATTGGTTGTTCCATCTGAAAAAATGTTTTACTAGTAGTTACTTCTAGTGAGGTAGTAGTTACTACTAGTTGAGATTTTTGAGAGGATGAATGTTTTTTGAAAAAGAAGCTTTAATAAAGCAGTATTACTTCTTTCTGACTACCAATGAATAAAAAAGAGTTGGAGTTGCTATTGAAAGAAGGGGAAGGGTATACTTTGGAATTTAAAGAGAGTGATTCTTCTGATCT
>Ga0209515_10005797_pt1 | contig 15822 bp, 10 predicted proteins | sample Subgroupgradi54m_FD_187454 | JGI IMG/M metagenome (GOLD analysis project Ga0209515, IMG submission 187454) | Subsurface groundwater microbial communities from S. Glens Falls, New York, USA - GMW60B uncontaminated upgradient, 5.4 m (SPAdes)... ...
TGTTCCCAGAACTGGGCGGTGCCGGCTTTGTCGAGGGTGGAGAGGCTTTGGTAGTTCTGCCCGGCTTCGGTGAGCATCGGGCTGCCGTTGGCGTTGTAGACGATGTTGCCGGCGTTGTCGTGGACGTACATGCCGTTGGCATCGCTGATGGCGCTGGATACATAGCTGCTGGCGACCGAGATGGCGAAGCTTTTGGCGCCGGTCTTGCGGGCGGCGTTGATGTCGCCGGTAGCCTGGTAGGTGTAGTACTGATCCCAGGTCGCTGCGGCACCGGCACCGGCATAGGGGCCACCGAAGTAGCTTGCGATGGCGACGACGATGGTGCGGCCGAGCGCATTGAGGCCGGGGTTGTTCTGGATCTGCTGGTCGATGTAGTTCTGACCGGGTTGGGCGGCGACGCCCTTCATGAGATTTTCGTCGGTGGGCAGGAGGCCGGCGGTGATGCTGGCGCTGACCCAGTTACTCAGGCTCCAGCTGCGGCGGGGGGCTTTGCAGTTGGGGCAGGCGTATTTGTAGGTGAGCTGGTCCTGGGCCTGGCTCTGTTGGTAGTTGTCTCCGAGCTGGTCTTGCAGTTGGGCTTGCAGGGCGGCGGTGAGCAGGGCGCTCTCTTGCTGATCGGCGCCGGTAACGTTGAATTCGCCGGAGATGGAGTCGATCTGGTGGACATCGAGTTCCCAGGCGGCGGCTTGCAGGAAGCCACCGGGTTGGACGGTCTTGCCGCTGATGTCCCAGTAGCCTTTGTCCACATAGGTGCGGCCGCTGTAGTCGCCTAGGCGTTTGCGGTTGGCGAGGCTGTCGGCTTCGATGCGCAGCAGGCCTTCGCTGGTGATGAAGCCGGTGTTGTCGATCTGTTGGCCTTGCAGGGCGAGGATGGCGCTGCTTTTAAGGAGGCCGCCGCTGATGATGGCGAGGTCGGTGCGCAGGGCGGGGGTGAGGATGAGCGTTGGGGTGAGTTGGCCGTCTTTGGTTTCGTACCAGAGCATGGGGGCGGCGAGGGTGCTGATCTGCGCATCCGTCAGTGGGGTGCCGAGCGGAGTGTGGTTGGCGATGGCCCAGGCGGCGGCGTTGGCGAGCAGGATGGCGTGCTGGGCGGCATCGGCGGACAGGCCGGGGACGGCGTTGGCAGGGTCGGGGATGATCCAGGCGCGTTGGACGGTGTCCAGTAATGTTTGGCGCAGGGCGGTTTGTTCTTGTGCGCCGGTGAGGGCGAAGGGTTGAGTGCCCATTAGTTCGGCGGGCAGGAGGGTGGATAACAGGTCGGGGCCGATGGCCCCATCTCCTCCCTGGCCCGGAGGGATGCCGGCGGCGGTGGGTGGGAGGCTGTCGAGGGGGTCGGTCAGCAGGGCGATGACGGCGGCGGGAATGGCGGGCGCTGCGGTGCGGCTGTGCTGGTCGCTGTAGGCGGTGCCTTGAACAATGTGCTCGGCGTGAATGTCGATGACGCTGGCGGTGATGGTGCCGGTGTTGGTGAAGGTGGCGGCCGGTGGTGCAGCGACGGGTGGTGTGGTGCTCGCGCCGCCCGTACCGCCTCCTGTGCCACTGGCGGGTGCAGGGCTGTTGCTTGCGGGGATGTTACTTACTGGGGTGCCGCTTACGAGAAATGCGCCGCCCGCTTGGATGGTGCCAGGGATCGTGTCGCTAACGAACGTGCCGGACGCCGTGTAAACGCTGGGCAAAGGGGGTGGCGGTGGCGGCGGCTTTAGCGAGGCGCAGCCGCTGCTGCAATTGGTGGGGGGACTGAGCAGCGGGGCGGGGGGCACGCTCACCGGCGGGGGGAACCAGTAGGCAGACCAGTAGGTATTCAGGTCGAGCGAGGTGTTCTGAAAGATGCCGGCATTGATGCTGATGTCTCCAGCAGCGGTGATCTGGCCACCCACGTTGCCGAACTCTTGTCCCATCGTTTGAATATGCCGTCCGGCGTCCACGCGGGCGCGCTGCCACAGATATTCCCGGCTGATGTCGCATGCTCCACCGTTGTCGGCCAAGCAGCCTGGCACTGCTTCGTAGTTGTAGGTCTGGGGGGCAGCCCGGTAGGACGTGGACTGATTGAGAAGGTGGTCGCTATTGATAGCGATGTCGCGCCCGGCCTGCAAGGTTAGGCCATTGTAAAAGTAGGTGCTGCTGGCGATGATGTCCCGCCCGGCCTGCAGAATTCCCTGGTTGTTGAACAGGGAGTTCTGCGTTTGGCTGGAAGAAGGCGCGATCACAATGTCGTTACCGGCTTGCACGTGTCCGCCACTGCTACCACTTTGAAAACCGCTCGCATAGGGGTCAGTGAGCTGGAAATAAATGCTTCCGAGGGCCGATAGATTATTCGAGACGGAGTTGACGTAGGCATTGCCCCCAGCACTCGCGGAGCCTATACCCCAAAGCCTGTCAACCCAAAGGTCGCCGTCGGCGTGGATGAAGTTGTCGTTGACGATGGTGGTGACACCCATGCCGGTCAGCGCATTTGCCACGCCTTGCCAGGTCGCCGCTGGCACGCTGGCCAGGGGGCGGAGTGGTTTGAAACCATAGGGATACCAGTCCCAGTCGGGGCCGACCAGGTTGATGAATGCGGCCGGGCCGGAGAACGTCTGCAAGGCCGGGGAAATGTCCAGTGGGGTTTGTCCGCTCGCGTCAAAGGTCGCTCCGGCAGATAGCGTGCCGGTATTGACCAGCCCATTTGTATCGCCATCGCTGGCTAGAATTCTCAGGTTCTGTCCGGCGCTGACGGTGCCTTGATTTCGGAATTGGGCGACGAGCCCATACACATTGTGGTCCAGCTCGACAATGCTGATAGATTTCCCCGCCACAACGCTGGCTGACGGTGTGATGTCCAGGAAGCCCGTCATCAACTGAATCGCGCCTGCGGCCTGCAACGACTTTTCCACGGTCAGCCCACCCAGCGGCTGGAAAATGGCAATGTCGCCGGTGTTACTGGTGATCTCGCCCAGGCGCACATTGGAGCCACCCAGTAGTACGAAGTCTTTCTCGGTGGTGATTTTTGCAGCACTCAGGTCTGCCTGCACGGTGGGGGTGTAGTAGTAGCCGACGGGAGCGGTCGTGGTTCCGTTGCCTGCCCAGGCAGCGGATATCACGGCGTCTAAAGGCATCACCAGACGAATTGTGTTGGCACTGACGCTCTGGCTGATATCCACGATCGCTACGGCGGTGCCGTAGCCGCTGTCAGTGGCGGACAACGGTATGCCCGCAATGCTGAAGCGCCCCGGATCACTCGGCTGCAAGCTGTCGGCGGCGACATACTGGCGGCCGATGATCAGATTCAGATCGCCCGTGATGGAGACGTTGGCGTTTGATCTCAGGCTGTAGCTGACCAGGTCGAGCCGTGCGGCCAAGCCTTGCAAGCCTTGACCCTTGATCTCGATGGTGCCGTCCAGCACGTCGAATTTTGTCAGCACGCCGCCTTCGACAACCGGCGTGCCGGTAGTGAGCTGCACTTGCGGGGTGTTGATGAAGCCGCAGCCGTCGCAGGTGATGCCGTTGGGGTTGGCGATGATGATGCGGGCGGCTTGACCCGCTACTTCCAGCGTGCCGAGTAGTTGCGAACGTGAGGTGCCCCGCACTTCGTTGAGGATGACGGTGGCGGAGGTGCCGCCCAGGTTGGCGTTGACGGGAATAACGGTGGCGCCGGTGAGGCTGGTGGTGGTGGCGCTGGTGGCGTTGTTCAACACGGCACCCTGGGTGGGTACGTCGAAGCTTTGGTACTGGTTATGCGACAGGCCGCTGGCGTTGGGTGCGGCGATGTTGATCACCGGCACGCTGGCCGCGCTGTTGACGGTGGGCGTTTGCGCGGCGGGTGCGGTGGAGTCGGCCACCGGCACGGCACCGGCGGCGAATGCGCCGTGCGAGGAAAAAACGAAACAGACCAAGGTCAGCCAGGCGGTCAGGCGGGTGGCGCGCGAGTGCGGCGGATTGGTTAATCCAGTTTGAGCGGGGTGCATCAGCGACGGCTCTTCCCTCACCCCTGGCCGCTCCCCCGGTGGGAGAGGGGAAGATTGTGCCCGCGATTTATTCGTTGCCTGTTTCATCGTGCTGTCCTCGTATTGCGTCTTTGTTTTGCTTGCTTGTTGGCTTGTTGTTTAAGGCCTTATTGAATAAGTAAAGCCTTGGGAAACACGGATTTATTCGTCGCTCCTGCGCCGGCAGGAATCCAGTGGCTTGAAAGCCCCACAGACACTGGGCTCCTGCCTGCGCAGGAGCGACGTAGCAACTGAACCACCATTTAATCTGCATTTCCCTTGTGCAAAACCGAAGCTCCGTCATTCCCGCGCAGGCGGGAATCCATGTGATTGCTTAAACAAAATGGATTCCCGCCTGCGCGGGAATGACGTCCTACTACTTGCGCTGTCTTGCCTGCATCGCCGTCACCGGCGCTTTGCTTCACTGTTTCGTTCCTGCCACTTCGATCTTTGCTTTCTTCAACAACTCGCCTGTCAATTGAATGCTGGCGCGTTCTACATTCTTTTGATACAGCATCTGCTGCAGCATCGGCTGGACGGCGGCGTAATCGGGCACCAGCGTCGGGCGCATGGCGTCGAGATGGATCAAGGTCCAGCGGCCTTCGTTACTGAGGATCGCCGAGGTCTCGCCGGGTTTGAGCTGGCTGATGATTTGCGCATAGAGCTGCGGCAGGCCGTTGGTGCGGCCGGGCGTGACGGGTAAGGGAAAACTGAGCCAGTCGATCTCGCCGCCTTTAGCGGCCGAGGCATGGCGCGAATGCTGCCGTGCGGTCTGAGCAAAGGACTGGCCTTTTTGCAGCTCCGCTTGCGCGGTCTTGATCGCGACCTCGTCGGCGGTTTCGATCAGGCTGATGCGGTATTCATGTGGCCCGAGGTTGGCGACGATAGCGTCGTAGCGTTGGCGGATTTCCGCTTCGGTGGGCAGGGCAGGTTTGAGTGTTTGTCTGACATACAGCCGGGTGGCGGTGGCACGCTCAGCCGCTCGTGCGGCGAGGCGAATCTCTTCTTTCTTGTCCAGCCCGGCAGCACGCGCTTCTTGCCAGAACAGTTCCTGGGCGATCAGTTGCTGCAAGACTTGCTGGCGCACACCGCTGTCCTGACGTTGCGCCGGGGTCAGTTGCGCGGGCATGGCGGCGTCGATGTCGCTGTGCCGGATGGCGACGCCATTCACCTTGGCGGCGATGGTCTGGTCAAGCTTGGCGGTGGGCGCTGGCTCAGCGTGCACGGTCTGGGTCAGCCCGGCAAGACAGACCAGGGCGAAGATCATTGAACGCAGGCCGCCCAATATCTTATAGGTCCTACACAAAATCGAAGCTCCGTCATTCCCGCGCAGGCGGGAATCCAGTGTCTTTGCGATTTTTAAGCCGCTGGGTTCCTGCCTGCGCAGGAACGACAGCTTTTCAGTTTTTTGCGTAAGTCCTGCATCAAATGAAAGTTTCATGATTTCCTACCAATCGAGAGAAATGGAAAAATGCAGAGTCCAGCCATAGTCGCGTACCGTGGCGGGTTTTTGAAAACCCTTGCCGAGGCTGCCGTCAAAATGGGCATCGGCCCAATCGGCGCGCAGACCAATCCCGGCTCCGGTGAGCTTGGCGGGCGGCGCATGGATCGGGATGGCGCGGCCGTGGTCGATGAACAGATACGGTGCCAGCACAACTTTCTGCTGGTCGTAGGTCTGTGGCGGGGCGCGTAACTCCTGGCGCAGCAGCCAGCCGCGATCACCGGCGACCACGCTTTCGGCATAGCCACGCACGCTGCTGGCGCCGCCCAGATAAAACTGTTCGCTGACGTACAGGCTCTTGGGGGCGTATTGCCAATCGAACTGTGCGCTGTAGCTCCAGCGGCTGGCACCGATGCGGCGGTCCAGCCCGGCATGCACGGCGAGTTTGATAAATTGCGCGTGGGCATCGGTCTTCTGCAAATCGGCGCTGTCTTTTTGCGCGCCCAGCCAGGGCATGCCTGCGGACAGGGACACCTCTCCATAGGTTTGCAGACCGGGCGCTTTATGCACGTTCAAAAAGGCTGCGCGCACCACTGCCAGCCGTTCGGATGCCAGATCGATACCTTCAAAGCGGCGGCCCGAATGGCTGCGCGCCAGGCTCAGGTCGATGCTGTTTTTATCGCTGGCAGTCAGCAGCAGCACGCGGTTGAACGCCAGCCCGAGCGAGTGGCTTTCGCCCTGCTGGGTGAAATTGCCCGGGATCGGTTGGCGGTAGCGGGAAGCCGCTGCTGACACTGACCAGGTGTTATAGCCGTCCGGCAGACTATAGGCGGCGAGCAGTGCGGTGCTGCGCTTGCTCTGCACCGCGGTCAGGGCAAGGCTGTCGAACAGATTGAGCGGGTTTTCGATATTGATGCTGCTGCGCAGGCGATTCTTGCCGGTGCCATAGTCATCGGCTGACCCACGGTTATCAACACCGACCGAACCCCAGGCGGTTCCGGTTTTTTTCAGGCCGATTTCCAGCACGTGACTGTTGGCGGCAGTGCCGGGCACGATCTTGACCTCGGCCTGGTTCAGGCGCAGGCGGTTGATTTGCTGCACGCCTTGCTCGACATCCTGCAATATCAGGGTGTCGCCGCTGCGCACCGGGAATGCCTGTTCGACGCCGCCTTGCATGGTTTTGTCGGACGGCGCCAGTGCGGCCACCGTGCCGGGGCGCAGGACGATACGCAACACACCGCGCGCCCAATCCATGTGTTCCACCTCGGCAGTACTGGTCACCCGTCCGTGCACGACCAATGCCGCCTTCAACTGGCGTAGCAGCAAATCAATCCGGCGCGGCCCGATGACAAGACCACGATACGGCTGGAGCAGATCACCGATCGTTGCGGCCTCCAGTAAACCATGGTCGGCAACGCTGATCTGCATGACCACGCCGCTGGTTTCCACAACATCTGCGGGCCGCGCCTGCAACGCCGCTGGCCCCTGCGGCTGCGCCGGCCCCGCTGCCGGGTCGCGCAATTTTTGCGCGCGCGCGTGCTGTTGCGTTTCGTCTTGCAGACTGCGCAGTGGGTCGGCGCTGGTCTGCGCCCGACCCGGTTGAAAAATGCAGAACAACACAACGGCAAAAACGATTTGCTGTAATCGTACTGAAGTAACAACGAACATGAGAATCGAGAACCTGTTTCTTTTTTATAAAAAGCCTCAGCGAGTGATCCCTCGCCCTGCCGGCCGCTTAAAACATTCTTTTTTTCAACAACGACTCGGCGGCTGCGCCTGAAATAAAAAGCGTCAACACATCGTGTCCGCAAGGATATAGCGTGCTCGCTTACCGTGCACTTACGCCCTTGCAAACCCGGTATTTCTCACAGTACATCTGCAAGACTCTGTCGCGATAAATCCCTTGCTTCGTCGGTGTTTTCAGGTTCGTGCTCTGACGACAGGTCGGGAACCCAAGCCTGCCCGAAAGTATTAAGCCCTCTCTTTCCTATTCAATATTCCACCCGCTCTGCCGTTACTGCCCACGTGGAAGGGTTGTTTACGTGCTGGGTGGGCGCTGCTGCCCGCTCGGGCGCAACAACAGGCGCTACAGACAGGGGATGAACCATGATGGACACGGGTGGCCTGCGTGATGCACACGCTCAGCGCACAGCCACTTCGAGTCGTTTTCCGAGTGGGAAGATGGCGGCCTTGTGGGTGCTCGGGATCGGCCTGTTAACCGGATTGTATTTCTGGCTGTCCGTGGCTGCATTGCTGGCGGTGGCGGGTGCGGGTGCGGTGCTGGGTGTTGTGCTGGTGCTCAGCGGCCAGATTTTTGCACGCTGGAAAGCCTCCTCGGTGCAGATATTCGAAGAAGATTTGTCGGCGCTTGCGGCCGGCAAGAAAGATTTATCGTTCGTGTTTTCCTATCCGCAAACGCTGCTGGAACGCTCCAGCGCGACGTTGAGTGGTTTTCTCGGCAGCTTCCGCCATCTGATTCTGGAGGCGCGCAAGATTTCGATTTCCATCGCGGTCTATACGGCGAAGATAAACCTGTTGATCCGCACGACGCGCAAGAATGCGGATCAGCAATTTTCCCTCGCCGAGGGAATCTACGGTGCCACTGAGGATGTCAAGAAAGCGGCCCAGAGTGTGGCCCACGATGCGGACAGCATTGCCATGTCGAGCGATGCGCAGATGGCCACCGCCACCGACTCGCTGGCGGCGATGAAAAATACCAGTCACCGTGTAACCTCGGTGCTGACCCGGGTGGAGAAATTTCAGGACACCGTTGACCGGCTGCACGGCAGTTCGCAAAAAATTTCCGAGCTGGTGGTGCTGATCAATGAAGTGTCGAACCAGACCAACCTGCTGGCGCTCAATGCCGCCATTGAGGCCGCCCGTGCGGGTGAGGCCGGGCGCGGTTTTGCCGTGGTGGCCGATGAAGTGCGGCAACTGGCGGAGCGCACCCGAGGCGCGACGGAAGTGATCTCCGACACCACTTCGCAAATCCTCGCACTGGTGCAGGATACGCGCGATGAAACCTTGCGCATTCACAAGGATCTGATCGAATCGCAAACCGGCATCACGCAATCAGAGCAAAACTATGCTTCGATCGTTGACATGCTGCAAAACGTCAGCGGCCAGGTGGGCAATATCGGCCGTGAGTTGCAAACCGTGCTGACCAGCAATCAGGATATCAATAGCCAGGCGCTGGAAATCCGCAACCTGAGCAAAACCGTGACGGAACAGATTCACACCTCGGAAGAGAATGCGGACAAGCTGCGCAACGGCACCGAAGTCGTGCAAAGCCTGTTGTCGAAATTCCGCACTGGCGGCAGTGTGTTTGACCGTTTGATCGAGAAGGCCTCGGCCTATCGCGACGAAGTGCAGACCTGCCTCGATGGTTATCAGACGCGCGGCCTGAACATCTGGGATCAAAATTACCAGCAGATTCCCGGATCGAATCCTCCGCGTTACACCACCGCCTATGACAGTGCCGTGGAAAAAGATTTGCAAAATCTGTCCGACCATTTTGTGAACAACATGTCCGGGCTGATCTACACGCTGGCGCTGGACACGAAGGGCTACGCGCCGACGCACAACAGCAAAGTTTCGCAAGCCCCCACCGGCGATGTCGCGAGGGACGCCCTGTTTTCGCGTCACAAACGGATTTTTGGCGCTTCGGACGAAATTCGTTTGCCAAAAGCTGACGATGCCTTATTGATTCAAACCTATCTGCGCGATACCGGCGAAGTACTCAACGACCTGACGCTCACTATTTATGTGGGTGACCGCTTCTGGGGTGGAGTGCGGATTGGCTTCAAACCGGAGCTGATTCTGGAAGATTAAGCCTTAAGTGTGAAAATAGCCGCCAAATGCACCTCACGCGCCCACCGCTGCGTTGCAGCAATTTAGCAACAGGGGTTGAACGTTAGACTCTGCATCGCCGATGCGTGGCGCTATAATCCGCCCTTCATTGAGTAGCCCGCCGCCCTCCTGCTGGCGGCAACCATATTGCCCATGAACCTGCTTTCCAAGCTGCTCCCCCCCGCCAACGTTGTCGTTGACCTGGACGTTTCAAGCAAAAAGCGCGTGTTTGAGCAGGCCGGCTTGTTGTTTGAGAACCATCACGGCGTGGCGCGCAGCAAGGTTTTCGACAGCCTGTTTGCGCGCGAGCGCCTCGGTTCGACCGGGCTGGGGCAGGGCGTGGCCGTGCCGCATGGCCGCATCAAGGGCTTGCGCGAGGCGATCGCTGCCTTCATCCGTCTGGACCAGCCGATTCCTTTCGATGCCCCGGACGACCTGCCAGTCAATCTGATGGTGTTTTTGCTGGTGCCGGAACAGGCGACCCAGCAGCATCTGGAAATCCTTTCTGAAATCGCGCAAATGCTGTCTGACCGCAGCTTCCGCGAAACCTTGCTGCAAGCCCCCGATGCCCAGGCCCTGCACCAGCTGCTGCTGCGCTGGGAGCCGGTGCGGCCCGCCGCTTAATTTCCATTCATCTCCATGTCCTGCGACGTCGCCCACCTGTTTGAAGACAATGCCGCGACGCTGAAACTGCACTGGCGCGCCGGCAAGGGCGGCGCCGAACGCGTGCTGGCGGAAATGGGCGGCTACAGCGCCAATCTGGTTGGCCATCTGAACCTGATCCACAAACGGCGCATCCAGATTCTCGGCAACGAGGAAATGGAATACGTCAACGGCATGGCCGAAGACCATCGCAGCTATCTGATCCAGGAGCTGGTCGCCAGCCACCCGCCGGCGCTGATCGTCGCCGAAGATATCTCCCCACCCGACGAGTTGCTGGCCCAATGTGACCAGCAGGCGGTGCCGCTGTTTTCCAGCCCGCTTGATTCGGCTCAATTGATCGACGTCTTGCGCGTCTATCTGGCCAAGGAGCTGGCGCCGGGCTGCCTGATGCACGGGGTGTTTCTCGATGTGCTGGGCGTGGGCGTGCTGGTCACCGGTGAATCGGGCCTGGGCAAAAGCGAGCTGGGGCTGGAATTGATCAGCCGTGGCCATGGGCTGGTGGCGGACGATGCCACCGAGTTTTCGCGCATCGCGCCCTACATGATCGAAGGCCGCTGCCCGGCCCTGCTGCAAAACCTGCTCGAAGTGCGCGGCCTCGGCTTGCTCGATATCCGCGCCATCTTTGGCGAAACCGCCGTACGCCGCAAGATGCGCCTGACCCTGATCGTCAACCTGCTCGGCCGCAGCGTGTTGAAGGAAGAATTCCAGCGCCTGCCGCTGGATGCGCAAACCCAGGACGTGCTCGGTCTGCCGGTTCCCAAGGTGGTGATTCCGGTGGCGGCGGGGCGCAACCTTGCGGTGCTGGTCGAAGCGGCCGTGCGCAACACTATTTTGCAATTGCGCGGGATCGACACGATGAAAGACTTCCTCGAACGGCAGCGCCTGGAAATGCTGCGCAGTGGCGGAATTCAGGATAGCGACGCGTAAACCGGGATTGCTCATTAGCCAAATTCAACACCGTTCGCCCTGAGCTTGTCGAAGGTCAGGATGCTGTGGCACCACTGTTATTGTGGAGTGTTTTGCGGCGTTGTTTTGGCCACAATGGCTGAGCGTATTGCGCGCACTGCGTTACATCCTGCCCTTCGACAAACTCAGGGCGAACGGTGCCGGTTTGGGGTTGTTTCGCTTTTTCCAGCCAACACTTTCGCTTAAACCTGGCCCTTTCTTTCCCTCCCTCACCCCCCTTTCTCGCCAACCCGCGATAATATCTGCGGGACGCCAACGCGCCGCGCCGAACGCGTGCCTCCCTCAAGGCCGGCCAAATTTCGCCGTCAATGAAAACTGGAGCCATCGATGAACCAAGCTTTTCAATCCTCTGACAGTACCGATTTCATGAAGCGCCTCTGGACCGGCTGGGCCGGCGGCATGAATCTGCCCTCGCTGCTGACGCCGACCCTCGATCTCGAAGAAATCGACCGGCGCATCAATGAGCTCAAGACCGTCGAACACTGGCTCAACGTCAATCTGAACATGCTGCGCAATACCATTCAGGGGATGGAAGTGCAACGCGGCACCCTCGCGGCCTTGCAATCCTTTGGCGCCAGTTTCGCCCAGCAGACGGCAGCACAGGCGCACAACCCGGATGCAAGCGACACCCCAGAATCAGCAGCCGCGCAAAATGCCGTGGATCCGTCGGCGCAGGAACAATTTTCCCAGGCACTGCAACAAGGCGGCCATCTGTGGTTGGACCTGTTGCAGCAGCAGTTCAACCAGCTCGCCAAAGCGGCTGCCCAAGATCCGGCACAGGCCGCCGCATTGACGCCTGCGGCCGCTGCCGCCACAAGTGCCACCGCGCCATCCGCAGCTGCGGGTGCCCCGGCAGCCGCCCACGCACCGCGCCCAAGCAAACCCGCGAAAGGCTGAGTTCGAAGAATGCTGTTTCGCAGTGCGCATGCATCCCATCCCGACTGGCGTTTTGCGACCGAGCTGGTGCTGACCCAGCTCGAACGGCAACGCCAGCGCACGGGCTACTGCACCGGCGGCAGCTTCGGTATCGTCTATCTCACCGAGGCGCTGGGCGAGCATACGCAGGAAATCGTCAATACGCTGAAAACCCGCAGCGGCATCCGCGACTGGATCGGCACCATCGGCCAGGGCGTGGTGGCGAGCGGCGTCGAATATGTGGACAAGCCGGCCCTGGCCGTGCTGCTGCCCGATCTGCCGCCGGGCAGCGCCAGTGTTTTTTCCGGTCTGCTGCGCCCACCGGCACGCAACGCCCGCGCTGGCAACGGCGCCTGGCTGGCGGAGCATGCGATCGTGCATGCCTGTTCCAGCGCGCCCGAACTGCCTGATCTGGTTGAGGATATGGCGGGCAAACTGCGCAGCGGCGGTCTGATCGGCGGCCTGACCAGCACGCGCAAGCGCCCCTGGCAAATCGCCAATGACGTGATCGAAGGCGGCATGTCAGGCGTGGTGCTGTCGAGCGAAGTACAAATGCTCACGCGCGTCACTCAAGGCTGCCAGCCGGTCGGCCCGGCGCACGACATTACCGAACACGATGGCCACCTGATTTACCTGCTCGACGGCACGCCCGCACTCGACGTCCTGCTGGCCGATCTGGGCGCACCGCCCGGCGGCTTGATTGCCGAGCATTACATGCAACGCATTTCGCAGGGCTTGTTTGCCGCACTGGCCGAAGCGGGGGCGGATACCGAGGTGGATTACCAGGTGCGCAATCTGGTCGCACTCGATCCTGACAAACGCAGCATCGCCATCGCCCACCACGTGCACGGCAAGCAGCAACTGCTGTTCTGCACCCGCGACCCGCAGGCCGCGCACAGCGACCTGGTGCGCATCTGCACCGAGATCCAGGCGCTGCTCGAAACCACACCGATCAAAGGTGCACTCTATTACTCCTGTGCCAGTCGCAGCGATTATCTGTTCGGCGGTCAGTCAAAGGAAATGGAAATCATCCAGCAACAACTGGGCGACATTCCCCTGATCGGTTTCTTCGCCGGCGGCGAGATTGCCGGCAATCGCTTGTATGGGCACAGCGGGGTGTTGTCGGTGTTTTACTAAGCGCCGGAAGATCAAAAACGTTTTACCGCCAAGGCGGTTGATTGTTTTTGCTTTTCTCCGTGGCCCGTGTTTCCATGAATCATGGCGCAGCTTTTCCACACTGCGCGGTCATTTCGTCACCATCAGTACTTTTTGCTGCAAGGCGTCCTCGATTTTTTTCCCCATCTCCTGCGCCACCTCCGGCGTGGCGTACGGCCCCAGTAACAAACGGATGAGATTGCCTTGCGGCTCCAGCGTGATCGGGTCATTCAGCCATGGCAACTGCTGATAAATGCGCGCGCGCGATGCTTCGGCGTTGTCGCGCAATGAGAATGCGCCCAGTTGCAGATACACACTGCCGCCAGCACCCGGTGTGGCGCCCTCGCTTTTCTGCAGCGGCGCGTCGAGCGTGACGGCTGGGGTTGTTGTTGGCGTTGTTGTCATTGCGACCGGGGCACTGGACAGTGCGTTACTTGAACGTGCCGCCAGAATTTCTGCCGGCAGAATCCGCTCAACTTCAACCTCGGCACTGCCTTTGCCCACATAGCCCAGTTTCCAGGCGGCGGCATAGGACAGATCCATGATGCGCCCGGAATGGAACGGGCCGCGATCATTGACGCGCACGATCACGGACTTGCCGGTCGCCAGATGGGTGACGCGTGCATAGCAGGGAAGCGGCAGGGTCGGGTGCGCGGCCGTCATCGCATACATATCGTAGATTTCGCCGTTGGAGGTGCGCTGGCCGTGAAACTTGCGGCCGTACCAGGACGCGACGCCGCGCTGGCGAAATGGCTGCTCGCGTGTGTCCGGGGCATACGACTTGCCGAACACGGTGTAGGGGCGGTTCGCGCCGGTGGCGAGCGTTTCGATGCGCGGCACCGCATCGGGAATCTGCTCGAGATTGGCGGGCGGATTATCGCCCGGACCATCGTCCTGATAGTAGCCGCCACGCGTGGGCGGCGCCTTGGCCGGAGCAGTGCTGACAGCGGGGTCGCGCTCGATGCGCGGCGGACTGCTGGCACACCCCGTCAGCATCAGCGCAACGCTCATCAAGAGCACTGCGGTGGCGGGCCGGCTTTCGTTGAAGGGAAAGGCAAACGCTTTCGACGCAGAGGGCACGGAGACGCAGAGAACGCGGAGAAAAGCGAAAACACAAGGGTATTTTTTCAGTGCCTTCTCTGCGCCCTCTGCGTCTCCGTGCCCTCTGCGTTGAATGCGGTTTCCAGCCTTTTCCATCGCTGCTTCAAACACTCCGTGGTTTGTGTTTCGCATTGGCCAGTGCCCGGTCATACAGCCAATTAGGCAACAGCCGCAGCAGTTTCGCCACCCAGGCCATTTGCCAGGGGATGATGACGTAACTGGTTTGCCGGGCGATCGCGCAAACGGCCTTGCGCGCGAAACGATCGGCGTCCATCAGGAAGGGCATGCGGTAGGGATTTTTTGCCGTCATCGGGGTGCGGATGAAACCCGGTGCAAGCGTCACCACCTTGACGCCACTACCGTGCAATTCGACGCGCAAACTTTCGAGGTAGGAAATCGTCGCCGCCTTCGATGCACTGTAAGCACCCGAACCGGGTAAACCGCGAATGCCCGCTACGCTGGCAACGCCGACCAGCGTGCCGCTGCCGCGCGCCTTCATCGCGGCGATAAAGGGCTGGAAGGTTGCCACGGTAGCCAGCAGGTTGGTGTGCAGGATTTTTTCAAACACGGCGAGATCTTCACGATACTCGGTCAGCGTACCGGCCGACACGCCGGCACAGGCGATCACCACATCGGGGCAACCGAGTTCCTGCAAACATTGTTCACAGGCCGCCTGCAAGGCCGCGTTGTCGCACACATCAACGCCATAGACACGATGGGCCTGCTGCGCCGGGGGCAGGCTTGCCAGCACATCGTGCAAGACCTCGGTACGCCGCGCCAACAAGGCCAGCGTCGCACCCTGCGCTGCGTATTCGCGCGCCAGCGCCGCACCGATGCCGCTGGAGGCGCCGGTCAGAAAAACACGCATATCTTTTGTTTCGACAGGGTGGCGTATTTCAGCCGATCGCTGATCTCACCCTCTCCCATCGCATCAGCGAATGGGAGAGGGCTGGGGAGCGGCGAATGCGGCAAGGGTTTATGCCGCATTATTTCTTGCCAGGCGCGGCGGCGGGTTTGTTCAAACCTTTTTGTTCGCGCACTTTGTTGACCAGCGCATCGGCGGTGCTGATCATGCCTTCCAGCGAATTTGCGATTACGACGTAGCGGCCATCCACGGCCAACGTTGGCACGTTGCGGATCTGATAGGCCGGCAACATGGTGTCGGCCCGGCGGATCCTAGCTTGCACGCCAAAGGCATTGTAGGCGGCCAGAAATTTTTCCTTGGGCACGCCTTGTTTGGCCATGAAAGCGGTGATGTCTTCCACGCTCGACAGTTCGACATGCTCCTTGTGAATCGCATCAAACACTTTGCCGTGCAGGGCTTCTTCAAGGCCGAGCGCGTCGAGCGCGTAGTAGAGGCGCTGCACCGCTGCAAAATCGGGCCGAAAGGCGGCGCCGACCGGCACGCGTCGCACCACCACATCGGCCGGCAGCTTCTTGATCCAGGCATTCAGGAGCGGGTCAAAACTGGCGCAGTGCGGACACCGATAGGAAAAAAATTCGACGACTTCAATCTTGCCCGGCACCTCGGGGGTCTGCGCAGATTTGAGCAGATGATAATTCTGGCCCTCAACCAGTGGCTGCGGCTGTGCCTGCACAGCGCAGGAGAAAGTCAGTGCCAGCAATAACGCGGCCAGTAATTTGTTCTCGAACATCATCAGCAATGCACGCATGGGGTCTCCCGGATAAGATTTGGAACTAATCTATGAGCTTTTCATATTCACTACAAACTTGACAACGAAGCGCGTCATTCCCGCGCTGGCGGGAATG
>Ga0209515_10005798_pt1 | contig 15821 bp, 9 predicted proteins | sample Subgroupgradi54m_FD_187454 | JGI IMG/M metagenome (GOLD analysis project Ga0209515, IMG submission 187454) | Subsurface groundwater microbial communities from S. Glens Falls, New York, USA - GMW60B uncontaminated upgradient, 5.4 m (SPAdes)... ...
CGATCAGCCGCGCGCGTTCGGCGCCGTACTCGCGGGCGCGCTGGGGGATGCTGTCGTAGTCGGTCTCGTCGGGCTGCCCGAGATTCGCGGTGTAGGCGTAGGGAATCGCGCCTTTGCTCCGCATCCAGTGCAGCGCGGCGCTCGTGTCGAGGCCGCCGGAAAACGCGATGCCGACCTTCTGGCCGGCAGGAACGCTCTGGAGGATCGTGGACACGCGGAGACCATCATAATGCGCTATCATCGCGCCGCTATCGGCGGCAACCCAGCGGAACTGGAGTGGAGAAGCGGATATGCGAATTCGATTCACCCGTGTGAGCGGTGCCGCGGCGGGCGCCGTGGTCATCGCGGTCTTCGCACTGGCCGTGATTCAAACAGCCGGTCAGGCCACGCGGACGCCCCGAACTGCGGATGGCAAGCCCAATCTGAACGGGATCTGGCAGGTCACGACTACCGCGAACTGGGATCTACTGGCGCACTCGGTCCGTCCAGCCGTTGCGCAGCCCGGCGTGTACGACAACCATCCCGTTCTCGCGGCGCCCGTGGTCGCCCTTGGCGCGGCCGGCCTGGTGCCCCCTGGTCCAGGCGTCGTGGAAGGCAATGAGATCCCCTACAAGCCGGAAGCGGCGGCGCGGAAGCGCGACAACGCCGAGCATTGGCTGGATCGCGATCCCGAGGTCCGGTGTTACATGCCCGGGATCCCGCGCGCGATGTACATGCCGTATCCATTCCAGATTACCCAGGGCACCAACAAGATCCAGATGGTGTTCGCGTATGCGAACGCGAGTCGGACCATCTACCTCGGCGCGGCGCCCGCCCCGCCGGCCGACATGTGGATGGGGCATTCGGTGGGGCGCTGGGAAGGCAACACGTTGGTCGTCGACGTGTCGGACTTCAACGATCGTACCTGGCTCTCGCGATCGGGGGACTTCCATAGCGACGCGCTGCACCTCGTGGAGCGCTTCACTCCGATTACGCCCGATGCCTTGCGGTACGAAGTCACCGTCGAAGATCCGAACGTGTTCACGCGACCCTGGAAAATGAACATGGTCCTGTATCGCCAGCTGGAGGACAACGCGGCGTTGATCGATTACCGGTGCGTCGAGCTGGTGGAAGAGACGTTCCTCGGCCATCTCCGAAAAAACCAGCTCGTGAAGCACTGGGAGGGAGACACGATCGTGCTCGACGTGACGCGCAGGACCCCGAACGGAGACAAGCGATATGAACGGTGACAGACGTCCCGCCCACATGACGTGGAGGTACTGGAGATGAGAATCAAACGTCAGTCTCTTGCATTCCTCGGTGCGTTGACCGCCGCGGTGACCATTGCGGTGGCGCTGGAAAGTGTCACCGTCGCCGATCAGGCGTCGGGCCAGGGCGCCGCCAGGCCGCGGACCGCCGCTCAAGCGCCTGCGTCGCGTCCGACCGCACCGACGCCTGCGGCTCGCGGCACCGGGAAGATCCCGCGGACGCCGTGGGGCGCACCGGACCTGCAAGGCATCTGGAACACCAACACTCTCGTTCCGTTGGAGCGTCCGAGAGAATTCGGTACACGTGCATTCATGACGCAGGAGGAGCACGCGAAAGCGCTGGCGGACCTGCAGCAGCGCAACGAGCGCCCGGGCCGCGACAGCCGCACGGTAGCAGGCCAGCCCGCAGTCGGCACGGAGAAGGACGTCGCCCGCGCGTACAACGAGTTCTGGTTCGGGGACAAGCCGACGAAGCTCAGCATGCGCACGTCGATGATTACCGATCCGGCGGATGGACGAGTCCCGCCGTACACGCCTGAAGCCACCAGGCGCATGGCCGACAAACGCGAGTTCCTGGCGGCGCTGCTGCAGGGAACATCCGGCGGAAAACCCGGACCGATCTCACCGAGGAGAGCCGACCGTTCCCCGGACTACAACCTGGATCGCATCAATCGCTCGGACAACCCTGAGGACCGCGGAGGTCCGGAGCGTTGCTTCGGCAGCGACGTGCCGGTGACGATGGGCACCGGAACGTTCGGCGGCGTCATGCAACTCGTCCAGGCTCCAGATTCCGTGTCGATCTATTACGACGTGGGCCAGGGGTCGGGGTTCGCGTGGGTCATTCCGATCACGAACCGGCCGCATCTGCCGAAGAACATCCAGCTCTATCGCGGGGACGCGATCGGCCGTTGGGAAGGGGATACGCTGGTCGTCGATGTCACCAACTTCAGCGACGAGACGAATTTCCGCGGCTCCCGGGAGAACCTCCACCTGATCCAGCGTTTCAAGCGCGTCGATGCCGATACGCTGTCGGTCGAATTCACGGCGGAGGATCCGACCACGTGGACCAGGCCGTGGACGGCGATCCAGGAGCTGGAAAAGGCGGACGAAAAGACGACGCTGGTGCTCGAGGGCGGATGCCACGAAGGCAACTACGGCCTTCTCGGCATGATGCTCAACACCCGCGCGGCCGAGCAGGCGTTCAAGGAAGGGAAAGGACCCGATCCCGCCACGCAGGACAACGCAACGGGTGGTGGAGCGGAAAACTGACCTTTATGCGAAGGGGACTCAAAGGGTCAACCGTCCTTCTCGGCGCGTTCGGCGCGATCGCGTTGTTGTCTCTTGCCGTCATCGCCGGGCAGGCGCCGGCGCCGCGGGCGGCAGCTGCATCTCAGGTGAAGCGGCAGGCGAACGGCAAGCCTGATTTCAGCGGCATCTGGCAGGCGAACAACACGGCGAACTGGGACCTGGTGACGCACGAGGCGCTGCCTGCACGGGTGATGCAGCCAGGCGTGCACGCGCTCGCGCCGGTTCCCGCGGCGCCCGTGCTTGCGCTCGGCGCGGTCGGCGGCGTGCCTCCGGGCATGGGCGTCGTCGAAGGCGACGTGATTCCGTATACACCGGCAGCGCTGCAGAAGAAGAAAGACAATTACGAGCACTGGCTCGATCGCGATCCGGAGATCAAGTGCTATCAGCCGGGCGTACCGCGAGCGATGTACATGCCCTACCCGTTTCAGATTCTGCAGGGCACCAACAAGATCATGATGGTGTTCGAGTACGCGAACGCGCAGCGTACCATCCATCTCGATCAGGTGGAACCGTACCCGAACGACTCCTGGATGGGCCACTCCGTCGGCCACTGGGAAGGCGACACGCTCGTCGTCGATGTCACCAGCCAGATCGACAAGACATGGTTCGATCGCGCCGGCGATTTCCACAGCGATGCTCTCCACGTGGTGGAGCGCTACACGCCGATGACCCCCGACGCGATTCGGTACGAGGCAACCATCACGGATCCCGCTGTGTTCATGCGGCCGTGGAAGATCGCGATGCCGCTCTACCGCCGTCTCGAGCCCAACGTGCAGCTGATGGACTACCGGTGCATCGAGATGGTCGAGGAGCTGCTCTACGGCAATCTTCGCAAGCAGCCGCTCGTGCGGAAATGGGAAGGCCAGACGATGACCGTGAGCGTGGAGCGCAGGATTCCACCTCCGGACATTCTCTACGAACGGTAATATGGCAGCCCGGCGCGTGTGCGACATCGGGCGGATGAACAGTCTTTACCAGCGAGGTGAGTCTCCATGCGTACAAAGCTGACGCTCGTCGTGACGGGTGCATGTCTCCTGATCGTGGCCGCCGCCATGCCGGCCCGGGCGCATCATGCGTTCGCGGCGGAGTTCGACGCGAACAAGCCGGTGAAGTTCGAAAAGGCGGTCGTCACGAAGATGGAGTGGACGAATCCGCACGTGTGGATTCACGTCGACGTGCCGATGCCCGACGGCACCAACGAGGCGTGGGCGATCGAGGCGGGGACGCCGAACGTCCTGTTCCGCCGCGGTTTCACCAAGCAGGCGCTGCTGCCCGGAACCGTCATCCGCATCGACGGGTATCGCTCGAAAGACGGTTCGCACCGCGCGAATGGGCGCGACCTCACGCTGCCTGACGGCCGCACCTTGTTCCTCGGATCATCGGGAACGGGCGCGCCGGCGGAGCTGAAGGTTCCGCAATAAGCCACTGTCCGATACGCAGGTTGCCGTGCGCTGGCGGGACTGGACCTGGGCCCGCCGGCGCCGGTGGCCATTATTCCGGGGCGTGTCCATGCGATCGCACTCGATCCTCGGAGTCACGACCGCCGATCCTGCGGTCCCGGAAGACCATCCATCAATCGAGCTGTCGCCGCGCCGTGCGTGCGGCATTCCGCTCGCCTTCACGCTCGCGCTTGCCGCCTTCGTGCTGTTGCCGCAGGTCAGGCATCAGCCGCGTCTCATGTGGTCGTTCGCAGCGGCGTCCGCGGCGCTGCTGCTCTGGATCGCCGCGCTGTACGCCACGCGTCTCCGCCATCGCACGCTGGCGCTGGAGGTGGTGCTTCGCAAGCAGCACTACGTCCAGGCGTGTGCCCAGGGATCTGTTCTGATCTACTGGGGCTGGCACTGGCGGCAGGTGTACGACTTCGCGTATCTGATCGCCGCGCAGCTGGTGTTCGCGTACGCGTTCGACATGCTGCTGTCCTGGTCGCGCCGCGACCGCTACACCTTCGGATTCGGACCATTCCCCGTCATCTTCAGCATCAACCTGTTTCTCTGGTTCAGGCAGGAGTGGTTCTTCCTGCAGTTCCTGATGGTCGCCGTCGGATTTGCCGCGAAGGAGCTGCTGCGGTGGGAGAAGAACGGGCGCCTGTCGCACATCTTCAACCCCTCGTCATTTCCGCTCGCCGTGTTTTCGCTCGCGCTGCTCGCCACGGGGGCCAGCGACATGACCTGGGGGAAGCAGATTGCGACGACGCAGTTCTACCCTCCACACATGTACGTGATGCTGTTCCTGATCGGATTGCCCGGGCAGTTTTTCTTCGGCGTGACAACGATGACGATGTCCGCCGTCGTGACGACGTACCTGATTGGCGTCGCGTATCACGCGCTGACCGGGGTGTATTTCTTCTACGATTCGTACATTCCGATCGCGGTGTTTCTCGGGATGCACCTCCTGTTCACGGATCCCTCGACATCCCCGCGGACGGAGCTGGGACGCATCGTCTTCGGCATGCTGTACGGTCTCAGCACGGTGCTGCTCTACGAGGTGCTCGGACGGGCGGGTCTGCCGACGTTCTACGACAAGCTGCTGCAGGTGCCCCTGCTGAATCTGTCGATCACGCTGATCGATCGCGCGGCGCAATCACACCTGCTTCGCCGTCTCGATCCCGCAGCCATCGGCGGATGGCTCATGCCCCGCCAGCGCCACCTCGCGTACATGACCGTGTGGCTCATGGTCTTTTCCGGAATGACGGCGGCCAGGGGCGTCGGCGATACACACGAGGGCCAATGGCTGCCGTTCTGGCAGCACGCGTGTGACGCAGAACGTGGTCATGCGTGCGAATATCTCGCCCAGCGGGAAGCCGCGTTCTGCGACCAGGGCTCGGGCTGGGCCTGCAATGAATACGGCTTGCTCCAGAGAGAACGCGAGATCGAGGGACCCGGTGCGCGTGCCACGTTCGGCCGCGGGTGCGAGATTGGCTTCGGCGCTGCGTGCGTCAACCTCGACCGCGTGCGGCAGGGCGCCGCGACGCTCGTCACGACCCGCCCGCGACTCGACGACTATCCGATTATTCTTCGCGGGAGCAAGGGGGAGATCACCGATCGGTCACCGGCGGCGCTGTACGCGGAGGCCTGCCGCCAGGGGTGGCCGGACACGTGCGAACGCAGGACCGTTTCTGCCACCCGCTGACGAGTTCAGCAGATGAGACATCATCGCTCCGCGGGCCGCACGTTCAGCGCCGGGAAGGGCCGGCCGACCAGGCGCGTGTGGAATCGATCGAGATCGGCGTCGTGCGGGTAGTGCACGGGCCACGCGTACGGGTATCGAGGCATGGCGCGGAAGGGGATTGGCGGCACGACGTCAGGGCTCGCCGAGTAGAGGTCCATCTCCTTGCTGTAGCCCACGCTGTAGAGGAGAAACGTGCGGCGCATGCCGTCCGGCACCGGTCCGAGGCGCGCCGCATCGAACGACAGCACGATCTCGTCGCCCGGGCGCGAGATGACGAACCGGTCGTCGTGCGTCCGCAGGAGCTCGGCCACGTCCCCTTCGCGCGTGTAGCGTCCCGGCATCACCTTCCACGGGCTGGCTGAGCTGACCCGGCGATAGTCGTACCCGTACGGTTCGCGTCCATCGGGCGACACCTCCTCGGAGAATCCCCGCGAGCGCAGCTCCGTTGTCACTGCGGGCACCATGGTCGTCTCGGCCACGGATGTCATCACGTCCGCGACTGCGACGCGGTCCCAGTAGATGCGCATCGACGTCAGGAGACGGATTGGCTGGGTCGCGTAATCGGTGACATCGAGCACCAGCGTCTGCGGCCGGCCGATTGGCACGCCGACGTCCGCGTCCACCGTTCTCCATCCGCGTCCCGCGTCGCGCACCTGCAGCACCGGCGGTGTCAGGGTCAGGCCGGCCTGCGCCGCGGCGATGTTGTCGGTGGAGAACGCGTAATCGGTCCATCCCGTCAGCAGCAACACGGTCCGGCCCGCCGCCGCTGAAGCTACGGCGGGCAAGCCGCGGGCCGCGCTCGACCGTGACGGCAACCGCATCGTGATCGCATGCGCCTTGGCGTACCCTCGGACCCCTTCGAGCGGAAAGCGGTCCGCATACCGGCGATCGACGTTCGCCAGGTCCGGCAGGAGATCGCGGCCGCTGTCATCGACCGCGCTCGCCAGCGGACGCACGTGGCGGACGGCGTAGAGCCTGGACGGTCCGGGCCGGACACGCATTCCTTCGTCGGGGAAGACCTCGACGTCCGCCGGATGCGTGACCGCCAGCAGCTTCACATGATCGACGAAGAGGACCTCTTCGAGCTCGTTCGTGACGCGCAGCTCGTACCGCCCGTTGCGCTCGCGCAGCTGTCGATCGGTGATCCGCACGTACTCGTCGGGATCGGGGACGTTCCGGACGCCTGGGGATTCGAGATACCCCATCTCGCCGCCACCCATGAAATCGGTGACGAACGTGAACCGCTCGCCGTCCCACGTGTAGAGAAACGGACATGATGACGGCTTGCGATCGAGCTCCACGATGGCCAGCCGCTGACCTGCGGCGCTCGACGGCGTCACGGTCTGCAGGATCCCGGATGGCCAGAGGACCCGGACGACATCTGCCGCCTCGCGCGGTCCGAGCCCGAACAACGCATCGGCCGGAGTGATCGCCGGTGTTGACGCGGCAGTTTCGATGCGGCCGTACAGGCTGCCTGCGCGCACCTCAATCTTCGCGCCGAGACCTCCGTGATTCGAGGGTCGGCCGGTCAGCGCGACGCGCAGCGTCTTGCGTGCATTGCCGCCGTCGTTGCGCCACACCCTGACGGCGCCGTTCCTCAGGTGCGCGACGATGTCCGTGTCGCCGTCCAGGTCGATATCGCCCGCCGCAATGCCGGTGACGATGTCTCCAGGCAGCGGCGTCCGGCGCAGGGCGGGGGAGAACGCGTCACGCTGATCGCTCCAGCCTCGCCCCGTGTTGCGAAACAGGTGAGGCCCGGAGACAGAGACAGTCACAAGGTCCTGCAGGCCATCGTTGTCGTAATCGAGAATGAGGGCGGCGTTGGCGGCGTCGGAACCCGCGAGCGGCACGGCAGCGCGGAAGCGTCCACGGCCGTCGCTGAGAATCCAGTTGCCCGGACCGGACTGGCGGGCGAGAAAAAAATCGGTGAAGCCGTCCTTGTTGACATCGCCGGCGGCGACGGCTGTGAAGTCGGCGGCCTCAGCGAAGCCCACCTCGCGCGCGACGTCCTGGAACGTGCCGTTTCGCAGGTTCCGAAGCACCTGGGGCGCTGCGCCGTTCCGGATCGTGATCAGATCCACGTCGCGGCGGTTGTCGAAGTCCGTGGGCACGACCGCGACGACCGCCGACGACCGCGCCACGCCCGCGGCCCGAGTCACATCGCTCCAGGTGCCGGTGCCGTTGTTGCGAAATAGATGATTGGAGGACGTCGGAGACGCCAGCGCGCCGACGAACAGGTCGAGATCACCATCGTGATCGACATCGACGAGCGCCGCGGCACGAGCCAGTCCCGCAGCGGAAAAGTTCTGCGGTGTTCTGTCGCGGAACTGCCCGGGTGCCTCCTGCACCATCACGCGTGGACCCGAGCCGGTGAGCACGACGAGGTCGGCGCGATCGTCGTTGTTCACGTCGCCGGCGACAGCTCCCATGGCCGCCTCAGGCATGCGCGACAGTGTCCATGCCGCTGTGACGTCGAGAAATCGTCCACGGTCGTTGCGCAGGATGGTGAGACCGGGGCGTGTGGCAATCACGTCGAGATCACCGTCGGCATCGACGTCGGCGAGCGTGACGCCTCCGGCGAGCGGTAGCGGGGGAAGTGCACCCGAGGCGAGTGTGTTGCCGATGCTGATGCCGAGCGCATCCGTTGCGTCGGCGAAGGTCACACGCGGGGGAGCGGCGTCCACGAGATCCGCTTCAGTGCCCGTCGACGCGATGGCTTCCGCGTAGCGACCCTGTTCCAGGTAGGTCTGGGAGAGCGTCACCGCATAGGGCGCGTTGCGCAGCTGCTCGAATCGGCGCATCGCACGCGCACCGCCCGCGCGATCGCCGGCGCGGTTCAGCGCCAGTGCGACGTTGTACGCGGCGGTTGCGTTGTAGGGCTCGTCGGCGAGCACGGAACGGCACAGCGCGGTGACCTCTGCGTACTGCCCCTGTTCGAGGTGCACCATCGCGAGGTTCAGCTTCGCGCCGACATCCGCCGGGTCGAGCGCGAGCACGCGGGCGAATGCCTCCGCCGCAGCCTGTGGCCGGTTCTCCGTGCGGGCGATGAGACCGAGGAGATATGGTGGCTGCGGTGCTTCCGGATAGTCCCGGCGTGCTTCGTCCGCCTCCTTCGCCGCATCCTGGGGCTGCCCCGCGTAGAAGAGCGCAATCGCCAGGTTGATACGCGCCAGCCGCAGCGCCGGGCTCGTGGTCAGCGCCTCGCGAAACGCGGCGACCGCCTCTCCGTACGAGTTCTGCTCCATGAGCGCGACACCGCGGTTGTTGGCGCGATATGCCGCTTCGCGTGCTTGCGCAGGCGACGACGGCGGCACTCCGTTGCGGCAACCGGCGCACAACGCCGCGACCAGCACCCAGGACGCGGACGCCCGAGTGGTCATTTCCGTCCTTGAGTGTTGAGGATCACGCCACGGCCTTCCTGAATCGTGACGACGTGGTTGGCGTCAACGGCTGACACATTCTCGACTCGTCCGTCGGGCCACGTCACCCGCAGTCCCGACACCCGCGCCGCGGTCCCGAGGCCGAAGGTGACGGGCAGCTCGCTCTGCGAGCAATAGCTGGATCCGGTTTTCACGAGCGTCCAGGGCCCTGGCTTGCCCTCAATGAATGCCTGGATGCGCGCGCCGATGGCGTCGCGGTTCGACGGCCCGCCGACAACCGACACCCGAAGCCAGTGGTTCCGGTTGTCGCTGTCGTTTCGAAACAGACGTGCGGGGCCGTTGTTGGTCGTCACCAGGACATCGAGATCTCCGTCGCCGTCGTAGTCGGCGTACGCCGCGCCCCGCGCGACCATCGGCTGCTGGAAATCGGCGCCCACACGCCGGCCGACGTCTTCGAACATCCCCGCGCCGGCATTCCGGTACAGGTCCGGCGCCTGCGCGTACGTCACGTTCGGCTGTACACGCCCGATGTCGTCCGCCACGTGTCCGTTCGCCGCGAAGATATCCGGGCGGCCGTCGAGGTCGTAGTCGAAGAAGAACAACCCGAACGTGAGCTTGAGGAGCGAGCTCCTGCCGATGACGGTCGCGGGCGCCCGATCGATGAACAGCCCGTGCGCGTCGCTCGTGTAGAGCGCCATCATCTCGTTCGAGAAATTGCCGATGGCGAGATCCTGCCGGCCCGAGCCGTCGTAGTCGGCGGCGTCGACGCCCATGCCCGCGCGGGCGATCCCGCCCTCGTCAAACGAGACGCCGGCAGTGAGTCCGACGTCGACGAATCTGCCGGTGCCCGTGTTGCGGTACAGGCGGTTCGGCTGGCGGTCGTTCGCGACAAACAGATCGATCCATCCGTCGTTGTCGTCATCCATCAGCGCCACGCCCAGCGCCTTCGCGGTCGGGTCATGGACGCCGGCGGCGCGCGTCACGTTCTGGAATGTTCCGCGACCCGTGTTCCGGAACAACGTCGCGCTCTGGCCGCGGTACGACTCCGGAGTGCAGTACGACTTCCGCGTGCCATCCAGCGTGCAGAAGAGATCCTTGTCGATCGACCACTCGACGTAATGGGCGACGAACAGATCGATGAATCCGTCGCGGTCGTAATCGAACCAGGCGGCACTCGTGGAGAAGCCCGGGTCGGCGACGCCTGCCTGATCGGTCACGTCGACGAAGTGCCCGCGCCCGACGTTGTGAAACAGACGATTGCGCCCGAGCGCGGTCACAAACAGATCGGCGCGTCCGTCGTTGTCGAAGTCCGCGCTCGAGACGCCGAGTCCGTACAACTCGATCTGCAATCCCGCGTCACGCGTGATGTCGGCAAACGTGCCGTCTCCGCGGTTCCGATACAACGCGGGATATGACGGCGGCCCGCTCTGTCCGGGCCACCTCATGGAGTTGACGAAGAAGATGTCCTGCAGCCCGTCGCCGTCGGCATCGAGGAACGCGGCGCCGGCGCCCATCGTTTCGGGAAGGTATTTTCGTCCAAACGCGCCGCTGGTGTGCCGGAACCGGATCCCCGCCGCCGCGGTGACGTCGGTGAATTCGATCTGCGGACGCGCCGCCCCCGCGCGCTGCGCAACCGGAACCAACGCGGCGCACAGCGCCATGATCAGGGCTGCAGCATGCGAAGGGAGGCGTGTCACTGCGTCGCGCTCGTCCGTGGCGACGGCGCGGACCGATGTTCGTGAATCTGCTGCCGCTCGTTGTTGTCGTCGGCGTTCAGCAGGCGGTACTCGCCGGTGATTGCCTGCGACGCCTCGTCTGCCTTGAACCGCTCGTAGAGGATCCGCTCGCGGGTGCGCCCCGGCTCGTCTTCCAGGCCCTGATAACACAGCATCAGGTTGTAATGGGCCTGCAGGTCCTCGGGATCGATGGCGAGCACCTTCCGGAACTCCGCCGCCGCGTCGCGGTATCGCCCCTGCAAAAAGAGAATGCGTCCCGCCTGATTGAGCACGACGCGGTCACGAGGATATGCAGCCGCAGAGCGGCGAAGGTGCGCGAGCGCCTCGTCGTAGCGGCCAAGCGCTTTCAGGGCAGTGCCCAGGAAGAAGTGTGTCTTCGCCAGCGAAGGGTCGATGGCGAGTGCCTTCCGCAGGACCGCCTCCGCCTGCTCCATGTCGCCTTCCTGGATGCGGGCGCGTCCGATGTTCACCCATCCGTCCGCGTAACCTGGCTCGATCCCGGTGACTTTGGTGAACGCGGCTTCGGCGCCCGTGATGTCGCCCTGCAGCAACAACCCGATGCCGTAATCGTTCCATCGCTCGCGAGTCACGCTACTGTCCGCGGCTGCGTCCGACCGCAACGCGGCGTTCCGCGGCAGCACGTGAAGCGTGGCCGATGCCGTCGCCATGTCCACGATCGGGAGCTGCGGGATCGTCTTCATGGCGCCGGATACGCCCGACGTCTCTCCCGTCAATACCCATCGGCCATCGTCATAACCCGCGGCCCAGTGAGGCGCGGCGTCGGCGGGATCACGAACCCCCGCGTACGACCACTGCGTGTTCCACCACGCGAATTTCCGGTACCGCAACCGTGCGGTGATGGTGATGGTGTCGCCTGCGTCGGGCGGAATGTCGAGACGGTAATGGATCGTGTCCGCGGCGCCGGGCGGAATGAGTTTCACGTACGCGAGAGAGCGGGTCGCCCACGCGTTGCGTTTGTTGATCCGGTTCCCGTGTTCATCGAGCTGCAGGCTGCGATAGAAGTGCGCGCCCGGGTCGACGGCGCCCGTGCCGCCTTCGATCGCGCCGCTCCGAAATATCGTGCGTCCGCGGTCGTCGGTTGCCTCGACGTCCACCCAGACGTCGAACGCGTCGACCGTGCCGGCCGGGAAGAAATGACCGACTTTCCGTGTCCGCGCGACCACTTCGAGGCGGACCGATTCGCCGCGGCGAACCGCAGCCGGCGCGCTGCCCAGCGGCGCCACGGACGCGGCGGGTGGCGTCGTCACCGCGCGACCCGCGCCGAAGCCCAGCGATTCTTCGCCGACGCCAAACGTGCTTGCCGCAGCCAGTTCCGTATCGGCTCGTGTACTCGACTGGCGTGCCGGTGTCGCGGCCCGGACGATGCCGAACACGTCGAGGGTGACCTGACGATCCTTCAGGAACGACTCGACGGCGTGGAGTTGCGCCGTGTCGCCGTTGACGAACGGCACCGCCGTGTTTGCCGCCGCAAAGCGATGCGAATGGATCTGCCCGTGTATCGCCGCCGGATCGCTGGAGGGAACCAGCGGCATGTGGCAGCTGCCGCAGTTCTGAGGCGCCGCGGGATAGTAGAACGAGCGCGCGCCTTCGCCGGAGACGCCTGACGCCTGCCAGTTGTCGTATTCATTGAAGCCGCGAAGCCATCGGTACGAGTTCACCGGCACGTCGAGATGGACCTTGTGGCAGGCGGAGCAGAACTCCGAGGTCTGCTCTCGATGGAACGGCTTCAGGAACGTCTCCCGGTGCGGCGCGGGCGCGAGCGCGGTGAGTGTGTCGTGCAGCGTGCGGAGCAGAGGGTTGGTACTTGCCGCCAGATCGTGCAGCGGCGGGTACTCGACCTCGAATCCCCCCTGGCCCATCGTGCCGTGCACCTTCGTGATCGAGTGGCACGAGGTGCAACCGAGGCCGGCCTGCGCCTCGGGTGTCGAGATCTGCTCGCGGATCGGGCGATCGAACCGCCCGTTGAAGAAGACCGCATGATCGTGACAGCCCGCACACCATTTCGAAGGCCGTGTCCCGACCGTGTCCTGCATGTACTCGATAGACTTGCGGTACCACTGGTTGTTGAACGATGAAAAATGGTGCATCGAGGAACGCCACTCCTCGTAGATCTCCTCGTGGCACCGGCCGCACGTGTCGCTCGTGAGAAAGAAATTCGCGGGGATGATGGCTCTGGACGTGGTGTCCGCCGACGATGGATAGAACGGGCTCGCCGGGCCGCGGCTTTCCTCATCCATGGTGGCGGGCGCCACATCCGGGTTCACGATTTGAAATTCCTGTCGTCGCGCCTCGTCACGCCCCGCGCGAATGAGCGACGCCCCGAGCACGACCAGGAACAGAGCGGCGACGGCCATCCCCACAACCCACCGGGGACGCCGGAGCTGTGATTGGGCTGCACCACGCCACAGAATGATGCCCAGCAGCACGACGCCCGCCGTCGACGTCGCGACGTGGGCCAGGACGAGGCGGTAATACGGACGTGTGGCGCCGACGAAGAGAACGGCGAGCCCCGTGAACAGGCTCGCGGCAAGGCCGCCTGCAGTGATGGCCCGCCAGGAAGAGGCGAGCATCCTTCGCGACACGTGGCGCCCCACCGCGAACGCGATCGCAAGGCCCAGCAGCGGATGCAGCGCGACGTTGGTGTAGTACCAGATCGACGCATCGGCAAACGCCCACAGCCACGCGGCGTTGAGCAGCAGCGCCGCGAAGGCGATCGTGACGAGACGCCTGCCGGCTGGTGTCATCATGGCGTGGTGACGCTCACCGGGCGGGAAGCGCGGCGCGGATGGCGTCAGGTATGGTGGTCACGTCGCCGACATCCTCGTCACGCCACGGGGTGCGGCAGGGCATCCCGCTCTCATACAACTTCAGGTTCGCGGTCATGAGCGCCACAAGATCGTGTCGTCCTTCGGCCCGGGCCGCGGCAATCAGTTCGCGCTGGATGCGCGCGGCTTCTCCGTACTGTCCGTCGGCGGCGAGCGCCATCGCCATCGTCTCACCGACGTCCGTGCTGTGATCGCGCTTCAGCAGTTCTTCGGTCAGGGCAATCGCGTGTCCGCCGTCGCGAACCGAGTCGTCCGGAGCGGCGGCCAACAGACGTGCGAGCGCGCGGGGAAAGGCCGGTTGCTGGGGGTAGCTTCGCATTCCCGTTGTCAGCCGATCGCGTGCTTCCTGGTATCTGTGTAACCGCACGAGCGTGATGGCCATTTCCAGCGCTGCATCGTCAATGCGCGGATCGACCCGTATCACCTCTTCGTATTGCGACAGCGCCTCCGCCGGGCGTCCTGAGCGGCGCAGCACTCGCGCGAGCTGCAGGCGGGCCTGCGTGTAGGTGGGCTGGTACTTCACAGCGGCGGCATATCGCTCGAGCGCTCCGGGATCGTCTCCGCGGCTTTCGTGGAGGACGGCCAGGCTGTAATGCGCAGGCGAATATTCGGGCGACGCCTGAAGGACCGCCTCGAATTGTCGCTCCGCCTCCGAAACATTCCCCATCATGAACAGCGCCGTCGCGAGGCGATGGCGCAGCAGGGGATTGGCAGGTGCCACCTCTGTTCCCTTCCGGAACTCTTCGGCGGCTTTCGACCAATCGCCGCGATTCAACGCCTCCGTTCCGCGGACCTCGTACGCCTGCGGACCGTCGAGCAGCACGGCCAGGCGATCCATCAGCGGATCGGCAGGAGCGATTTCGACGTTTCGCTGATCGCGCATGCGAAGCTGCGCCTCGGCGTCGGTGTCCCTGCCGAGTCCGCGATAGGCCATCGCCAGCGGGTAATGGAGGGGTGCCGCCGTGGGATCGTGCCGCAGCGCCGCCTCCAGACGCGATGCCGCTTGCCGGAAATCGCGGCGAGCGAGTGCAAGGCGGCCGGAATGATACAGCGCCGCGGTTGATTGCGGATCGCGCTGAAGGACCCATGCGAGCAGTGGCTCCGCGTCGCCGTACCGGCTCTGGTCGATGTACACGCTCGCAAGCCAGATATGCGCTGGCGTGTCGTCCGCATTCAGTGCCAGGGCGTCGCGGAATGACGCCGCAGACTGTTCGAGCGCCCCTCGCATGCGATAGAGCTGTGCGAGGTAATACGGCCACCGCGGGTCCTTCGGCGCCAGCGCGTGGGCATTCACCAGTGCCGGCTCGGCGGTGTCGAGATAGCGGGCTGCGAGCAGAAGCTCGCCAACCTCGCCGTATGCATTGGCGAGCAAGCCTGAGGGCGTTGAACCGGCCTCGAGCTTCGAGGTGAGCGATGCAAACCGCTCGCGCATCTGCGTTTGGACGGCTTCACTCATTTTCGAGACGTCTGGCGGCGTTACAGCGTGAAGGTCGCGCGCAGGCGTTCGCTCGCTGCGCCCGCACGCGCCGAAAACAGAGGCGGCGAGCGTCATCGCGATCGCACATGAGACCGTGGGCGACCTCATCGCGCGGTGCCCTCCACCAGCGTCTGCCATCGATCGATCGGGACGGCCGTCCACGTCTCGGCGTGGCCATCGGGCCATTGCACGCGTACGCGCGGGGTCTCCAGCGAGTCGCCCAGGCCGACAAACACTCGCGGGTCGTTCGCTGACGCATAGCTCCCGTCGCTGCGCGCACGGCGCCAGAGCGAAGGCCCGGATTTCCGCGTCACTTGTACGCGCGCGCCGAGCATGTCGCGTCCACCCGCGCCGACCAGCCTGATGCCGAGCCAGTGATGCGCCGGGCCCGCGTTCTCAACCGTGTTGATCAGCAACTGCGCGCGTCCCGCGTCGTTGGCGACGACGACGTCCTCGTCGCCGTCGTTATCGATGTCGCCGAACGCCGCCCCGCGTCCGACATCTGACGCCTGAAAGACCGCACCAGCCCGTGCGGCGATCTCCTCGAAGCGCCCGTCGCGAAGATTGCGGAACAGCAACTTGCGCTGGTTCATCGGGAACAGGGCGGCCGCCGCGCCCTCGGCCGCCTGGACCCGGCCGTTCACCGACATCACGTCGAG
>Ga0209515_10005799_pt1 | contig 15815 bp, 17 predicted proteins | sample Subgroupgradi54m_FD_187454 | JGI IMG/M metagenome (GOLD analysis project Ga0209515, IMG submission 187454) | Subsurface groundwater microbial communities from S. Glens Falls, New York, USA - GMW60B uncontaminated upgradient, 5.4 m (SPAdes)... ...
TGCTGAAGCGGCCATGAAGGAGAAGAACCAGCGCACGGCGGATGTTGTGCGCATGATCAAGACGCGGCTCGCCGAGCGGCGCACGGCCAAAGGCTTCGCGGGCCAGGTGGACGACGCGCTCGTCCTGGACGTGATCGGCGCCTACCGCAAGCAGCTCCAGAAGGCGCTCGTGGAGTTCGAAAAGGCCGGCGAGCGCGGGGCCGCCCAGACCGCTCAGCTCCGCTTCGAGGTGGAGTTCTGCGAGCGCTACCTCCCGCGGCGCCTCGACGAGGAGGCGCTGCGCGCGCTGGTCCGGGAACGGCTCGGCGCGCTCGGCATCACCGACCCGAAGCAGGTCGGACGCCTCGTCGGCGACGTCATGAAGACGCATAAGGGTCAGGTCGAGGCCGCCGACGTCAAGCGCATCGCCGAGGAGCTGCTCAAGGGCTAGCGAGCGACGCTTTACTTCTTCAGGTAGATCTCCGCGCCGCCCTTCCTGAACTCCTCGGCCTTCTCGCGGAGACCCGCCTCGAGCGCCGCCGTTTCCGCCGCGATGCCGTGCTGCGCGGCGTACTCGCGGACTTCCTGCGTGATCTTCATCGAGCAGAACTTGGGCCCGCACATCGAGCAGAAGTGGGCCACCTTGGCGCCCTCGGCCGGCAGTGTCTCGTCGTGGAACTCCCGCGCCGTCTGGGGGTCCAGCGAGAGGTTGAACTGGTCCTCCCACCGGAACTCGAATCGGGCCTTCGACAGTGCGTCGTCCCACTCGCGGGCGCGCGGGTGGCCCTTGGCGAGGTCGGCGGCGTGGGCGGCGATCTTGTAGGCGATCACGCCGTCCTTCACGTCCTTCTTGTTCGGGAGCCCCAGGTGCTCTTTCGGCGTGACGTAGCAGAGCATCGCGGTCCCGAACCAGCCGATCATGGCCGCCCCGATGGCGGAGGTGATGTGGTCGTAGCCGGGGGCGACGTCCGTGGTCAGCGGGCCCAGCGTGTAGAAGGGCGCCTCGTGGCAGACCTGGAGCTGCCGGTCCATGTTCTCCTTGATCAGGTGCATGGGGACGTGGCCGGGCCCCTCGATCATCACCTGGCAGTCGTGCTCCCAGGCGATCCGGGTGAGCTCGCCGAGCGTGTCCAGTTCCGCGAACTGGGCCTCGTCGTTGGCATCCGCGACGGAGCCCGGCCGGAGGCCGTCGCCCAGCGAGAACGCCACGTCGTAGGCCGCCATGATCTCGCAGATCTCGCTGAAGTGGGTGTAGAGGAAGCTCTCCTGATGGTGGGCCAAACACCACTTCGCCATGATCGAGCCGCCCCGCGAGACGATCCCCGTCAGGCGCTTGGCCGTCAGCGGAACGTAGCGGAGCAGCACGCCGGCGTGGATCGTGAAGTAGTCCACGCCCTGCTCGGCCTGCTCGACGAGGGTGTCCCGGTAGAGCTCCCAGGTCAGCTCTTCGGCCTTGCCCCCGACCTTTTCGAGGGCCTGGTAGATCGGCACCGTGCCGATGGGGACCGGCGCATTGCGGAGGATCCACTCGCGCGTCTCGTGGATGTTCTTGCCCGTCGAGAGATCCATGACCGTGTCGGCGCCCCAGCGCGTCGCCCACGTCATCTTCTCGACCTCCTCCTCGATGGAGGAGGCGATGGCCGAGTTGCCGATGTTGGCGTTGATCTTCACGAGGAAGTTCCGGCCGATGATCATCGGCTCGGACTCCGGGTGGTTGACGTTGGCGGGGATGATGGCGCGCCCCCGGGCGACCTCGTCTCGGACGACCTCGGGCGCCACCCCTTCGCGGAGGGCGATGAACTCCATCTCGGGCGTGATCTCGCCGCGGCGGGCGTAGTGCATCTGGGTCACCCTCCGGCCCGCGCGAGCGCGGAGGGGCCGGCGCACGCTCGCGAAGCGGACGCCGCCGAGCGCCGGATCGTTCTCGCGCTCGCGCCGGTAGGCGGAGGAAGGGCCGGGAAGCTCCTCGACGTCGCCGCGCCCCAGGATCCAGGGGAGTCTGAGTGGCGGCAGCCCCCGCTTGATGTCCACGTCGGCGTCGGGATCGGTGGCAGGTCCGCTCGTGTCGTAGAGCCTCTGGGGCGGGTTGCCTCCCGAGAGCAGGACCTCGCGCATCGGGACGCGAAGATCCGGACGGGATCCAGTGGTGTAGACCTTGCGAGATGCTGGCATCGTCTGGCCTCCCTTCGCTGGCATTAACCAGGTCAGGTTCATGCGGTCGGCGGCGGTCGTGCCGCCCTCTCAGCCCGGTTCCCCGAGCTCCCGCGCGGTGAAAGGACGCTCGTACTCTACCTCCCCCCCGGGAGCGCGTCAACCCCCCACACCCCCTCGTTCCCCCTCTAGGGCCTCCCCCCTAGGGGTAGTATTTTTTCCTTTTTTCCCCCTCGTAAACCGGGGATAATACCCTCGGCCGGATTGGGAGACGCCGGGCGGCGAGGCTCCACTTCGGCGTTGGGTGAGGCAGGTACACGCGGTTCCTTTCGCGCTCGAGGAGCTACCTCGAGGGAGGAGAGGGCATGGCGAAGAAGAAGGTAGCGTTTGGCGGCTACTCCATCAGCTTCAAGGGCTGTAAGGACTCGGCCGAGTCGATTTTCGGCTCGAAACCGATCGGCCCTTCCGTCATGACAAAAAAGCTGTGGTCCTACGTCAAGCGGAAGAGGCTCGGGAAGCGGTAGGCCCGAGCAGGGACCGGTACGTTCTGACCCGCCCGGCGTCTCCCGGATTTCCCGGTCTCCTTTGAGTCCCCGTCGCACTCCCTAGGGGAGAGAGGAGCGCGGTGTCCTCGTCGCGGGCCTCTCTTTCTTTTTCTCCCCCTCTGGACAGACCTGCCCTCGACCACTACAATCTCCCTGCTCGACGGGGAGAGCGAGGATGGTCCGGGCGATCCTCTACAACCGGGACAGCTGACCCACCTGCGAGAAGGCGAGGGAGTTTCTCTCGCGGCACGGCATCGCCTACGAGAGCCGCCTCGTGGAGGCGCGGCCGGTGGATCGCGCCCAGACCCTGGAGCTGGCGCGGGGGGCGCGGCGCCTCCTGATCAAGGTGGGCCAGGATACGCTCCGGTTCCATTCGGCGACGAACCCGATCACCGAGGGGCAAATCGCGTCCTACCTCGTCCACGACGACGGGTTCCTCCGAGTGCCGGTGCTCCACATGGGCGATCTCCTGGTGCGGGGGTACACCGAGGAGCTCTACCGGGAGGCGCTCGGAAAGCCATGACCCGAGTGCCCCGGAAGGAGTGAGTGCATGATCCTGAAGGAGCCCGCGCGGTCCGTGTACCTCGACGTGTCTCGGATCGCCTGGGAGCCGACGCGCTTCCCAGGGGTCGAGACGAAGACCCTCTATGCAGAGGCTTCGGGGCGTCAGACGGTGCTCCTCCGCCTGGCCCCCGGCGCCCGGCTCCCCGACCACCGGCACGTCGGCGTGGAGCAGAGCTTCGTCCTCGAGGGCGCGCTCGCGGACGAGGAGGGAACCTGCACGGCGGGGAACTTCGTCTGGCGCCGGCCCGGCTCTGTCCACCACGCCTGGAGCCCTGACGGGTGCGTCCTCCTGGCTATCTTCGACCGGCCGAACGAGTTCCTTCCCTAACGCTCAGAGCCGCTTCGTGCGGATGCTCCTCTGGGTCGGTCAGTTGAGGGTGGGGACGGAGGCCCGGGACTGGCGGCCGTGGCCCCGGCGCGGGAGCGAGGGACGACCGTCCTCTCCCGGCGGTTCGAGGCCCGATTGGATGGCGCCGTACCGGAGCAGCTTCTGCGCGTCGAGGAAGGACAGGCCGCGGGTCGGCGCGCCGAGGACGATGCCGAGAAAGCGCTGGCCGTCCAGCCAGGCCGCCACGGCCAGGTTGTAGCCCGCCTCATGGGTGAAGCCCGTCTTGAAGGCCTGCACCCCTCCGGCCTCGATGAAGGGCGGCACCCGGCGGGTGTACAGGCGGCCCCGGTAGATGAAGGCCTTGCCGCCGAGGAGCGTGCGGACCGCGGGATGCTCGCGGAGGAGGTGGTCGGTGAGGACCGCGATGTCCCGGGCGGTGCTCCGCTGGGTCGCGTCGGGAAGGCCGTGCGGATTCGTGAAGCGGGTGGCGGCGAGGCCGAGGTCCTGCGCCTTGGCGTTCATCCGCGCCACGAAGCTCTCCTCGTCGCCGCCGAGGTGCTCGGCGACGGCGGTGGCCGCGTCGTTGGCGGACGCGATGGCGACGCCCTCGAGGAGCACGCCGAACGGCACCGTCTCGCCCGCGCGAACCCCCATCCGGAAGCGCGGCGTCCGGGCCGCCCGGAGACTCACCGTGACCGGCTCCTCCCAGGTCACTCGTCCGCCGTCGAGGTCCTCGTAGGCGAGGTAGAGAGTCATCAGCTTGACGAGGCTCGCCGGCGCGTGCTCCTCCTCCGGGTTCTTGGCGAAGAGCACGGTCCCCTGGGCGTCGAGCAGCAGCACCGATTCGGCGGTCAGCATCGGAGCCCGGCCGTTTTCGGCTGTCGCCGCCGCGGGCCCGAGGCAGAGGTGCGCAGCGAGAAGCCCGAGGGAAATTGTTGCCGACTTGAGGCGCACTGGGTCACATTCTACTTGAGAGGCCGAGCGGCGGCGGCAAGGAAAAATCCGTGTGGTATCCTGGTGCCACCGGCGCGATCGAGGTTCCTGATGGAGTGGGTGTGGGGGTTCCTGGTTCTGGCCGCCGTCCTCCTGGCCGCTCTCGGCGGGTGGCAGGTGGCGCGCCGGGCGCTTCAGTTGTGTCCTCACTGCGGGTGGATCGTCCAGCGCGTCCGGTCTGCCTGGCTCCGCTGCCCTCGGTGTCACCGCCAGTACGGCCGCCACCCCAAGGCCCGCCCGTGAAGAAGGTGCTGCTCTACACCATGGAGGGGAACGCCGACGGCGAAGCCGCGCTGGTGTTCTTTCAGGCGCGCGGCATGCGGGTGGACGTGCGCGACGTGGGGCGGGACGGAGAGGCGACGCTCGAGTGCTTCACCGTGGCGGGGCGGCTCGCCGTGCCGACGGTCGTGATCGACGGGCGCGTCTTCTTCGGGTTCGCGGCCAACCGGGAGGCGATCGAGCCGCTCCTACATGCCTAAGGCGGCGCGCGCCTCGTCCATGACCTCCTCGGTGATCGTGCCGTAGCCCTTGCCCAGGGCGTAGCGCTCGATCGCTTTCCTGGCCATGGGACGGATGAAGGCGGGAATCCGCTCCACGCGCGCCTGGGCCTCCGCGCTCCATGCCATGCCGTCTTGGGCCAGAGCCTCCTGATCGGCGATCATCCCCGCGAACGGGCAGCCCGGCCCGCTGCCTTCTGCTTGCCCGGCGCCCTCCGCCTCTTCGAAGGCCTCCGGGCGCTGGTGCGCGAGCGACGAGCGGAGGTGCTCGAAGGGGACCGCGGGCTCCGCGCGGCCGCCCACCTTGACGCCGAGGCTCCGGATCAGCTGGGTTTCGAACGGGTTGGTGAGCATCGCGACGCGGCGGCCGCACCGGGGGCAGCCGAAGGTGACGGTGAGCGAGCCCTCGTCCGGTCCCTGGCTTTTCTCGAGCCGCATCGGCTCGTCGCACTCGATGCAGAGGAATTTCATCGGGCGCGCTCCTCGGCTTCGTGGAGGAGCTGGGTGAGCCGCTTGACGATCTCGACGGCCAGCCGGGGATTGGTCCGGACGAAGTGCTCCAGGCGATCGCCCGGGATCACGCAGAGGGCGACGTCGGCTTCCGCCACCGCCGTCGCCGACCGGGGCCCGGAGCGGAAGAGCGAGATCTCCCCCAGGAGCTCTCCCTCGCTCAGGACGCGGAGCGTCCGCTCCTCGCCCCCCACGCGCTTCTTGATCGTCACGCGGCCGGATTGGATGAGGAAGGCCTCGTTATGGGCGTTGTCGCCCTCCTTGAAGATGGTCTGGCCGAGGGTGAACCGACGCACCTGGACCTGGCTCAGAGCGCTCATGAGATCACCTCGCGGGCACCATCATACTGACGGGGACGGGGGAGGGCAAGTGCGCGCCGCGCCAGCGCAGGTTCGTTGACGCTCGAGCGCACGGATGGTAGGGTAGGTGCCCGGGGCCGGTGTAGCTCAGTGGCAGAGCAGCTGATTCGTAATCAGCAGGTCGTGGGTTCGAGTCCCACCGCCGGCTCCAGCACTTACGAGACGCGGACCCCCCGTGGTTCCTGGTTTTGGTTCCTGGCTGTCCAACGTGTCCACCCACCGCCGGCCTTCACCGGGAATCCACTTGGCATAGAATCGCAGGGTCGTCGCCGGGCTGGAGTGGCCCATCTGCTGGCTCGCGTAGGTCAAGGGGGTCCCGCTGGCCAGGAGTAGGCTGGCGAACGTATGGCGGAGGCTGTAGGGGGTGAAGCCGCCCATCTCGGCCCGCTTCAGGACTCTGGCGAATGCCTTGCGGGTCTGATCATCGTCCAGGGGTTTGCCGTCCTCACTCGGGAAGCACCACTGAGGGGGCCCCCATCCGTGGCAGAGGGCCTGCTCCGTGAGCCAGCGGAGATAATCTTTCAAGCTGGCCGCGAGCCTGGGGGTGAGATCAACGCGACGGCTTTCATACGTCTTCACGGGCCGGACAGTCCGGTCCATCTCCAGCGCCCGCTCGACCTTGATGGTCTGGCCTTGGAAATCCACGTCGCCAGGTTTCAGGGCAAGCGCCTCGCTCGGACGGAGCCCGGCCAGCGCGAGCACCTGGAAGAGCACCGACCAGCGCCGATCCGGGTTCTCGTTGGCCTTTCGTAGGAACGTATCCCGTTGCGCCCGGTTCATCGGGTTGGCGGTCTGCCGGTCGGCCTTGGTCAGTGTGCCGGGCTGCATCCCGTGCTTCCGTCCGAGCCCGATGCAGACGTTGGCCATGACGATCTCGGCATCCTGGGCATCGGTCAGGATCGTGCTCAATGCCGCCCGGACGAGCCGGATACTGTTCGGGGCGTGGCCTGCCCGCTGTTTTTCATCGAGCAGAGCTTTCACGTGGCGGCGCTTGATCTCGCGCACCTTGTAGGAGCCGAGGGCGGGCAGCACGTGATTAACGAGCCGCTCACAGTAGGAGCGGAAGGTGCGGGGAGCCAGCTGAGACTGCCGGGTCGCCTTCCACCGCTCCACGTACTCGGAGAGGCTGATCTCCGAATCCGCCACCGGAAGGACGCCCCGCCCGATGGTTTGGGAGATCTCCAGCGCGTGAGCGTGGGCCTGCTCTTCAGTCTCGAAGAGCGGGCGATGCCGCTTGCCGGTCTGGTCCCGGTAGTCCGCCTCCCACCGGTTCCGATCTTCGCGGAACCGAACGAAGACGAGTTTCTTCTTTTTCATCGGGTCCTCTATCGTTTCACTTTACGGGCCTTACCCGTCTTCGGCCGCTCCACCGCGAGCAGCCGGATCAATCGGACCGCGGGACCGCCGGGCTGCTGGACGCCCGCTTCCCACCGCTTCACCGTCAGGACGTGGACGCCGAGCCACGCGGCGAATTTCGACTGCGACATCCCGAGGCCGCGTCTGACTTGGCGGATTTCCTGTCTCGTCATGGTGTATCTCTCGGTACTTCAAAGGTATCGTTCCGATACCTACCTTGTCAAGCGCGATCTTCGGGATGCGCCACACCTTGCCGCCCGGCGGCTTGAACGCGGGGAGCCGACCCGTCCGGCAGAGGTGCTGCACGTAGCGTGGCTTCAAGTTCCAGAGAGCCGCGACCTGGGCGGGGCTCAGTGCCTCATCCTGGTCCCGCTCCTCCTCACCCGTGGCTGGAGGCCCCGCCCCGTTGCTGAACCTGAGCAGGTGACCCAGTCGGACGGTGAATGGCAGCTTGGCCGCCCTTCGGTATACCCAATCCTTCGAGACACCTAGTGCGCGCGCCGTCTCCTCGATCGTCAGGAGTCGGTCTCCCTCTCCAGTGATCTCGATGGGATTCTTCCCTTTCACGAAGCCACCAATCATCCTTGTCCAGAGGGCTGCCTTGAGACATTCCAGTTGGCCAACCAGGTCCGGGATGGCCTCTTCCGGGATCTCATTCACCCGCTCCGGCTGAGCGAGCAAGGAGACTAGCTCTGAAGGACCTAAGTCCCTCACCCTCTTCCTCCATCCCGTGGTCCACGCGGCATCTCACCCCACACTCGGCCGTCAAGCAGCCGTCCGCCGGCTTTCGGGGTGGGTCCGCCCCATTGTTTGAAGAAGAGCGGCACGTCCCTCGCCAAGCACTGGTCACGGATGTTCCTCACCCACTCCAGGGCTTCGGGCTTGGGGACTAGGGCATTTCGCGCCCAGTGGACAAGAGCACGTTCGCGCTGGCCTCCGGACTCACCCCCCAAGATGACCCAGTGAATGCCCTCAAGGGGAAGCTCGGGAAGTGGACCGAGGAGGGGTTCCAAGGACAGGAACCGGACAGCGGCCGGAACGCCCCGGAGGCAGTCAATGCGCCAGGTGTAATCCGTCCTCTCCACCGATACCCCCATCCAGACATTTCGCGGCCAAAGCAGCACGGGCGCGAGGGCCGCGAGGCGTTCAGCCCGCTTGGTGAGGATCTGGAAAGTATGCCAGTGCCCCTGGGCCATGACCTTGAACATTTCGTGGATGAAGTCCTCGGGGACGCCCTCGTGAAACAGGTCACTCATGCTGTTTGCGAAAACTATCTGGGGATTCCGCCATCGCAGGGGCTCCCGGAGCTTGTCTGGATGAAGGGTCAGAGCGAACCCATTTTTATAACGCGGGTTGCCCATGGCCTGCAGATCAGACGCCCAACGCTCAGCGTAGCAGTCCCTACATCCGGGACTGATCTTTGTGCACCCGGTCACCGGATTCCACGTCTTCTCCGTCCACTGGATTCCAGACTTCTCACCTGTAGTTTTTCTCCCTACACCCCTCCCTCCAGTCTCAAACCAGAAAGACAATGCGGGTGGTGTTGGTGCTGGTGTTGGCCTCAGTCCTGGTCTTCGTTCTGGTACCCCTCGTGGTGTGGGTCTTGGCCCTGACGGTGGTCTTGGTCGCCAGGATGGTCGTCTTGTTGGCCTTGGTGTAGGTTCCGGGATTGGTTCTGGTCCCGGTGTAGGAGTTGGTGCTGGTATTGATTCGGGTTTTGTTCCTGGTATGAGGTCCGTTGCGGGTGTTGATCTTGGTGTTGGTGCCGGTCTTGGTATAGGTGAGGGCACTGGTTCCTGGATTCGCTCTTCGATTGTGTCGATAATGGAATAATGCATGGCCTCCGGCAGGGGCGATTTGTCGGGGCCTCGACTTACCGTTCGGACACGGACCAGGAATAATTTGTTCTTGAAGCTGTCGAAGCTCATAACTTCCCCCGCCGCGGGTATCTCCCCGGTCGCCAGGAAGAACTGCTTGTAAAGCTTGAGACTAGGGGTCATCGGCCCGGAGGGGTATGTGCAGGGCAAGGACAGTTCGGTGCCCGAACGCACCGATGGAGGTAATGGCGCGATACCTTCAAGGTGGACCAGTTCGAACCGGAGAAATACCACCTTGCGGCCGAAGGCATAGGCGATCTGGTGTCCTCGGTGGCGGGCAGCATATCGACCATCAGGAACCTGTGGCCGGGGCTCACCCGCGATCAAGGTTGGCTGAGTATCCATGGACGATGGGTCCTGCCCGGTCCGGACGAGTTCGGAGAATGCCTTGTAGCCGCTCGGACCATGGGTTTTTCGTGGGGTTCGAGCAACTCGGAACCGAGGGGGGCTATCACGGGCCTCTCCTTGGCGTCCTCATGGGATCGAGTACGCGGTTTTCTGGGGGTCCGAGGCTTGGCACTCCACCGGAGGTCACGGTAGGGGATCTTGTAGAACCACCCCACCTCCTCCCCCTGCATGCGTGAGACCTTGTAGGCTCGGTACCCTCGCTTCTCGATCCTCCGCTTCGCGGGCGGGTAGGCCGTGAAGATGGAGACCTCATCCAGCACGGCATCCCACCGGATAATGGTTTCCTGCTCACGCTTCGTGAATCGGTATCGGTGCATTGGACACCTTCCGTCGTTGGCAAGATTGTCGCCTAGGGCTCGGGTGGGCGTGTTTTCAGAAAGGGCGAGGGGAAGGTGACAACAGGAGAGAGTCGGCGAGAAGGCTACTTTTTCAGGAAGCGGAGCCCGGGCAGTACTCCGAAGAGAGCGGTTAGCGCCTTGGATGGGCTGCCGCCCGCGAGGGATGGAATCTCCCCAGAGGACGCAGCCCGTTCAACCAATTCCCGCGCGAACTCGATCCTTTGACGGATCACTTTGCGAGAGCGTCTTCTCGCCCGGCTCAACCGAACCGGATTCCTTCCCAACAAGCTAAAGCAGAATTCACTCAGTGTAACGGCGTCCGTTGGAAGCTGCTCCGGAGAAATAGAATGGCCCAGCACGCGGGAGACGATGGGGGCAGCAGCCCGGTTTCGGCGCTCAACCCGTCGGTATTTGCACCCTTCAAAGATCGGCGCGAGTTTTTCCTTCAATTCCTTATAGCGGACAATGTCACGGAGGTCGTCCAGAAGAGACTTTTCACTCCGAAGATCTGGAAGTTGCGGAACACGAAGCTGGGAGAGGAGCCAGGCGTAGGCCTCGGCTTTTCCATGGCGGGCTTCGCGCAGCGTATTCTCGAAAAGTAGATCTGCTAACCAGCGTTCAACTCGTTCAGCAAGTTTCGGATCGCGCTGTCGGATAATCCATAGGAATCCTTGGCGCATGGCCGCGATGAGGTCAGCGGTACGCCGCTGACCGATTTGGGCATGCGGCCGCTGGTGACTGGGTGAACGAGCAGGGCGGGGCTGTGCAGTTCGTTTGCGCCTCTTCATGGGTTTTCTCCGTGGGAGCCTTCGGAGAATTTCGCCGCCAGGCCGTCCGGAGAGACCCTGTCCCGGCCGGCATCAGCCGCCGGTGAGGGGGCTGGTAGTTCCTTCGAGGATTATACGCCGTTTAGTACGCCAGGACTTGGGCTTGACGGCCCGCCCGGGGCTGCCTAGACTGCTTTCGACTCCACGGGGGCGATCTGGAAGGCAAAATCGACGATGGCGAGTATCTTCATCTCCCACGGCCGCCAGGACCAACCGATCGTGAACGACTTCTTGAACATATTTGCCCGCACCAACCTCAAGGCGCATGTGCTGGAGTTCGAACCTTATCGCGTGCCGCCGTGGGCCGATATCCGGGACAAGGTCATGGGTTCGATGGCCGTCTTCGTCCTGCTCGGTCCCGCCGTCAGGAGCAATCCCTACACGCAGAACTGGGTGGCGTGGGAGGCGGGCATCGCATGTGCCCTGAATAAACCGCTATGGGTCTACGAGCGAGTGGGAGAGCCGGTTGAGTTTCCCGTGCCCTATTGCACCGACTACGTTCTCTACGACCCCGCCCAGCGCGAGCACCTCGACTACATCAGGAATGTGGTGGAGTCTCACGACCCAACTCCAAGGCTCATTGGGCTCGGTTTGCTAGCTCTGCTGGGTTTTGCAGCAGCAAGAGGTCCGGGAGCTGCGGCCGGCGCGGGCATTGGCTTATTTCTCTCAGCCCTTCAATCCGCGTCGTCCCCAGATATAACGTGTCCTTACCCCACGTGTGGAGTGAAATTCCGCGCTCACACCCCCGTCCCGGAATTTCTCTGCCCTTCCTGCCGCCAGCGTTTGAAACTTTCAGCTTGAATAGTAAGTGCGTCGCTACGGGTAAATAATGGTAATCCTCGGAGGGCAAGAGTTATGAAGCGCGTTATGTGGGTCGCGCTCAGAAGGCGGGCTACGGTTGAAAACGAAACTTCAAGAGCTAGGAAAGCTCCTCAAGCGTAGGGGGTCTCCGATCAATTCAAATTTCTCTGGTCATTCAGGATGGGTCAAGGCTTGGGGACATGCGGCCTACTTTTTCGACGGCTCCGGGAACTGGATTGCGCACAGCTCTTTGTCAGACTTCAGCGTCTTGTTGAGCTGGGCTGTGACGTTGCGCGGTAGCTCACACGAGCAAGCTGTCGAGTCGTTCATCCACTGTTGAATTCGATCGGACCCGGCGCGCTCCGGTGCCGTGTAGTTCCCGTCGGAGTCGAAAATATTCTTGCACTCGGTCGTCAACTTTCCGAGCAGACGGCAGGACCGTATCCACTCGCGCGTGTACGTGATCTCTGCGTTGATGTCGCAGCTCGATCTCGTCTTCGGGGGCGGTGGCGGAGTGGGCCGCGCCTGCACCGTCGTCTTCGGGGGCGCGCTCGCAGGGGGGCGCTGGGCGTTGTCCGAGTTCTTCTCGCAGGCCGCGGTCAGGAGGAGCGAGAGGAGCAGAATGCGCCCTAGAACCACGACCGCAGGTCCGTCGCAAGTCCATCAAGATCGGGGAACATCGTGGAGTACGTGATGCCGATCATTCGCAGGTCAGTCCGAATCGAGTTCAGTGGTCCTTGAATGTGGTACTGCCGGAGAATTCTGTCCGGGACGATGTCGGACAACGGTTTTTGGATCTTGCCGTGAATGGTGAAGCAGCCCTTCTGGGCCGTGATCCTCGGATGAATGCTGGTGCCATGGACTGCGACGGGAAGGTCGGTGCCAGCACCTGGGTCGCCCCAGGCGCGTCTGACGTTCATGGCGCCGATGTTGGGGAGCATCGAGTTGCGGATCGCCTTCAGATACGATGCCCTGTCCGGGTACTTCACCGTATCGGCGGGTTCCTCGATGGACGCGATGACCCAGGACAGGACCTCCTCGCGCGTCGGCCTTTCGGTCGGAGCATTCGGCCACGTCAGCGGGAACTCGTTGTCGCGCGACGGGTTGAGCGGGGAGGATTGCCGGTTCAACTCTACTGGGTCCAACATCCAGACCGTCGCCCCGTCCTTCTCCGCACGGGGCTCTCCCTTGCCGTCGATGACGGCGAACAGCAACGCAATCAACAATCCCTCGGTCCAGTCAAGGAGCCGAGTCGGCAGTCCAACATGCCGCGCGAGGAACAACCATTGATCGGTGTGGTCGCGGTGTGGGATGACCCCCAAGCCCAACGACGGCGCCTTCTGTCGAAATTGCTGCAAGAGGCGGTTCTCATCATGCGGTCCCCGGAAGAGAGCCGGGAGAAGGGGAGTGGTGATGGCCAGCGGCTCACCGCGGAACCACGGGAATGACTTCGTATCCCACTCCCGATAGTCGCTCCGCACTGCTGGAATGAGCGCCTCGACGGTGGCGATCTTCTTGACGGTCATGCAGACCAATTATCCCGTGAGCGATGAGTGAAAGTCCATGAACGCCACGGAGAGAGGGTTCGTCGCCCTCTACGCTGACGACCCCGCCAGCGTAGTCAACATAATGGCCATTTCTCGGACGCGCCGAGCGCGGTCGCGGCCGGTGATCCTGGCAATCCAATCACGAACAATACGATTCGTTTCATGCTCTATGCCTCCACGCGGTCGGCGCGGAAGGCGCGGTCGATTGATTGCCGGGCGCGGTCATCTCAATCGGCCAGCTTCATTGGGGACAGTTTTGTTGAGTCCATTCTCGTCCTTTGACGCCGGTAATACATGGACTCCATGGCCCCCTATAAGCTCCTTCACCACCAGGCGGCCCAGAGTAGATTCCTCCTCCCGGTCCTGAATACATGCCACCACCGGGGCCAGTGTAGAGACCCCCTCCCGGTCCCGAATACATGCCGCCTCCCGGACCGCTATAGAGTCCTCCACCCGGCCCGCTATAAAGCCCGCCGCCCGGCCCAGAATAGAGACCGCCACCGGGCCCAGAATAGAGCCCCCCTCCGGGTCCAGAGTAGCAAGGTCCACCGGGACCTGAGTAACCTCTACATTCAGCGGCGGCAATGTTTGGCAGCAACACCATGATCGCCACAAAAACAAATTCAATCGCGACAAAAGAACAGTGCCTCATGTTCACCCCCGTCCCCGACGCCGCCTCACATCACAGAATAAAATGCGCGGCTCCAGCCAGACCGAGCAATAGCAATAGCCCGGACAGCGCCACGCTTGCCCACTCCAACGGCCCCATCGGGCTCACCTTCTTCCCGTGTAGCGTGGTCATTTTCTACGGGGACACTATACCCCCTTAACGGTCTCTCCTGAGGGGACAGTTCGAGGTCGATTGAACCCTTCGGGGAACGACCTCGGGCGCGTCCTCCTGGCGTGGAGGCTATATAGCTCCAGCGTGTCGCATAAATAAATATCTTCGGACTCCCGCAAGCTTGTTGATCTCCTTTCAGATTTGTAAACACGGGAGAGCGATACTCCCCAGAGCCCGTGGGTGGGTTCAGCACCGCACTGGCCGTCCACTGGCACGGTAGGGTTTCTGGAACCAGCCTGGAACCAAAGGCGAAAAATGACCGACTTGAGCCGAGTTAGACGACGCGATCTGATATGTTATCAGCAGGTCGGGGTGCCGAGTGCCGTCTTGTCATTGCAGGGCGAATCAATCCTTGACGGGTGCGTTCCGGGTAACGTAAGATCGGCACAAAAGGAGATAGAGCTTATGCCTTGGCCTCTGGACGAATAACAAGAGGGTCGAGCCTCTTCCGGTAAATCTCGGCTTCCCTCAAAGGCAGCCGCTGGTCTTTTATTAACTCGTCCAGTGCTGCCCGTATAGTTTCATACGCGCCCTCTGTCAGATCCGCATGGACCTCTCCGTACCACGCCCCGTACCCAAGATTGACCTCAAGAAGCAAGAGTAGTGTGTATGCGTCAAGATAACGAAGCGCATTTTGAGCGGCAGCGGAGTTTTGTCTTAGCCAGGCACCAAATTGCTCGTACTTTTCCTTTCCCCATCCGTTCTCGATCTTTTGCTGAAACTCAAACCTCGTTGTCTTAGGACCTGATGGCAATACCATTGACAGCAATCGATCTATTTCTCCCCAACTCAGAAAGCCATGCGGCAAGATCAACAGATCGGAAGCCTTCCGCCCTAGGCGACCCAAGACGACTTCGGCCGTAATGTTTTTGAGAAAATAAGCGCCCAGTTCGTCGGCAAATCTATTCCGATGATACTGATGAAGGACGAAGAAATAGAAGGCATCTAACGTGTCTCCTCTCCTAGATGCGGTGAGGAAGCGCTGTGCGGTCCGACCTATCGGCATGTAGTATTTCTCGGAATACGCGTGGAGATTTTTTACCATTTCCTCCACGATTTTTTGTGCGTGCGCTGCGTCTGACTTTTGCTTTTCATACCATGCCTTGATTTTTTGAAGGAAGTAACCTTGAATGATTGCCAAAATGAGTGATAGCGCGGCGGCGCCTCCGATGACCGTACCAAGCGCCCTGAGGATGCTGGGAAGGAATGTCCGCAGAAGGTCGGGTGTCCAAAGGCTTATTAGCAGCAGAACCCAACCTGCAATGGCAAAGATCCAACCTACGGCTTTGAGGAAGCGTCTCACTGTGGGATCTCGTGTGGTGGTGCGAACGGGGCGGATTTCAACTGGACCCCCATTGCAAGCGTGGGATTTGAAGTGGCCAGAGAATGCGGCAAGCATATACGTGGAAGGGTGGGTCGTCAAGGGTTGGTTGAAATGGGGCGCAAGTGTGCCCTCGTTCGGTTGCCTCGTCTACGTAGAGGGATTTGGTTCCAACTTGGTTCCAACCTCAGCGGACATACGAGGACCTGGGCAGACCTCGGCTCATTGCGTTCCCTCAGATTGATGTACGTTTAGGTCTTCTTCGGTCTGCTCAGGTACGTTGGGATCGGGATTCGTAATCAGCAGGTCGTGGGTTCGAGTCCCACCGCCGGCTCCAGTTATCTCAACCACTTACCGGACCGTGCGACTCAGCCGCTCGCGCCGACTGTGCTAAAATTGTGATGACCGTTCCGCCCCTATCGAGGATTTCCACTCCGTCTCGCAGACTCTCTGGCGAGGGACCTGCCCCAGAAAACTAGACCGTTTGGAGGTTGAGGATTTCACCTCCTGCGGTCTGGTTGGACTGCCACTGGGCCACACACTCCCGAGGGGGAATGTTCCCCAGCGAGCTGT
>Ga0209515_10005800_pt1 | contig 15814 bp, 11 predicted proteins | sample Subgroupgradi54m_FD_187454 | JGI IMG/M metagenome (GOLD analysis project Ga0209515, IMG submission 187454) | Subsurface groundwater microbial communities from S. Glens Falls, New York, USA - GMW60B uncontaminated upgradient, 5.4 m (SPAdes)... ...
TCGAGTGTTTTCCGGTTCAACTTTCGCCCATCAGACTGCTTCATACCCGAAATATAAAAACACTTCTCCTATGTGGCCATATCAATGCACACCTTAGTAAATGCTGGCCGAGTAGTGGATTAATCTTGGCTTAACCGAGTTAATTCGCCGCCGGAGCCCATGCAGGAGCCTGCCGCACAAACGGCAGACTAGCCCAACTTCAGCCTAGGCGCTTGATCACGTCAGCCAGGACCGGAGTCCCCTTGGCCGCCACCTGCACGGAGAAGCGCTCGCGTGGATCCGAGAGATGCTCGATGGAAAAGCCGCCTTCGCCGAAGGCCTTAGCGAGCACCTTGACCAGATCCGGCTTTACCGCTTCCAGGGTCGCGGCCGTGTTGGGCGCGGCGGCGCGGCTGTTGACGATGAAGCGGAGCTCTCCGGCCTTGAAGCGGGGCTTGCCGGAGGCGGGAAAGCCCGCGTCGTCTTCCAGACGCCGGGCTACGCGCAGCAGGCCAATCAAGCTGGAACGGATCTTGTCCTCATTGGTGCCTTCGACCGGGTGCTTGTAGTCATAGAGCAGGCCCAGGCGGCGGCCTGTGGCGTCCAGGGAGTAGTTCACATAATGCCCGACGAGCAGGGTCACAGGGCCGTCCTGCACGTGCTGGTAGTCGGCGACGTCGATGAAAATCTCGGGAGCGTCCGGGATCCAGGTGCTGAGCACCTTGAACCACTCGTCGGGCTCGGCCGCATCGGGATTGGCGAGATAGATTTTCCAGTTCAAGTATTGCAGATTCATCGTAGTCCTTGGTCCCTTTTGATCCCTCGCCTTGTGGCGTTAGGCCTTCTTATCCAGGTTCGCGAGCAGGCCTTCTTTGCCCTTGTTCGCGCTCATGCTCATGCGCAGATAGCAGCTATGCGCCGCCTCGATGAAGAGCTGGGCCTCCTGCAGCAGGCGGCTGGTCTGCTCCTTGTCCTTGGCCGCGGTCCGTTCGTCATGCGCATGGAAATAGAACTGCGCGAAACGGGGGCCCGCGAACGGATCGAAGAATACCTGGGTGTCGTAGAAGCGTTCCTTGAACTCGGCCATCACCTTTTCCGGATCCTCGGAGATGTCGATGTTGTAGGCCTTGATGAGGCCCTGGGCCGCATAGAGCATGGCCAGATAGGCCTGCCCGGCGGCGGTCTTCCAATCGCCGGCGTCGAACTTGAGCTGGGCCTCGAAGACTTCGCGGTCGGCGGCCTTGAGCCCGAACTCCGTGAGCGAAACCACTTCGCCCGCGCACTCGCCCATGCCCTTGTCCTTCACGTTGTATTCGCGCACGCTGCCCCAGTCCGTGTAGTAGGACTTGTCCTTGTCGTAGGCGGGCACGGCGGTCAATTCGGCCAGGCTTTGCATGATGGCGGCCTTGCCGGTGCGCTCCACCCAGGCGCGGAATCCCTCGCCTTTTTCCTTGGCCTTCAGGTACATGTCGAGCAGCTTGTCGACGACGCCGGGGATGGCCTTGGAGGCGATGCCGCCCACGCCCAGCCCGTACTTGCCGCCGTTGTCCGAGAACTGGCCGCCCAGCACCATCTGGAAATGCGGGACGATGAAGCCGGCCACGTTGCGGCTGATGCCGTAGAAACCGATGTCGGCGATGTGCTGTTGGCCGCAGGAGTTGAAGCAGCCCGAGACCTTGATGCGCAGGGAGCGGACGGCTTCGTCCATCTCCACGAACTTGACCGCGAGGCGTTTGCGCAACTCGGCGGCAAGCCCGCGCGAGGACGAAACGCCCAGCTTGCAGGTGTCGGTGCCCGGGCACGCGGTGATGTCGACGATGGAGGCCGCGCCGGGTTCGGCGAGGTTGATGGCCAGGAGATCCTTGTACACCTCGTAGAGATCGGCTTCGCTGACCCAGCGGAGCACGATGTTCTGCTCCACCGTGGTGCGCATGGTGTCCTTGATGTACTTGCGGGAGATGTCGGAAAGGGCGCGCGCCTGGTTGCAGGTGATGTCGCCCATGGGTAGCGTTACGGTTACGGTGAGGAAGCCGTCCTGCTTCTGCGGGTAGACGTTGGTCAGGCACCAGAAGTCGAAGGCGGCATCGCCGGTCGAAGCGACCGGTGCGCCGGTCACGGGAATGCCTTTGCCCGCCGCTCCCGCGGTGCGTGCGCGCAGGGGCTTCTCTTCGAACTTGGGCAAGGTGGCCAGGAAGTCCGTCCAGCGTGGGTCGTTCGGCAGCTTGGCGCGTTCGGCCAGCACCTCTTCGCGGAACTTGTCGATGCCGATGTCGGCCACCAGGAACTTGATGCGGGCGCGATGGCGCTTCTTCTTCTCGCCGAGGCGCGCGTAGACGCGGCAGACGGCCTGGGTCAACGCGAGCACTTCCTCTTCGGGCACGAAGTCGCTAAACAGCTTGGCGTCGTAGGTCACGGCGCCCAGGCCGCCGCCCACCACGTATTCGAAGCCGCGCTTGACGGTGCCGTCCGGCTGCGGGCGGGCCACGGCGGTGAGGCCGAGGTCGTGGATGTTGGTGAGGCCGCAGGGATTGTGCTTGCAGCCGGAGAGGGCGATCTTGAACTTGCGGCCGAAGTCCTGGACGTCCGGATGGCCGAGCAGGTACTTGAACACGGCGTTGGCGTAGCCGGTGATGTCGAAGGCCTCTTCGCGGCACACGCCGGCGATGGGGCAGGCGGTCACGTTGCGGACGGAGTTGCCGCAGGCTTCACGCGTGGTGATGTTCACGGCGGCCAGGCGGCGGAACATGGACGGGCAGTTCTCGATGTGGATGTAGTGGAGCTGGATATCCTGGCGCGTCGTAACATGCAGGATACCGTCGGAATATTCCTCGCCCAGCTCCGCCATCACGTCCAGTTGATCGGGAGTCATGCCGCCCCAGGGCAGCTTGATGCGCTCCATGCCGGGCGCGTCCCACTTGGTCTCCGGTCCCTTGTTGAGATCGGTCGGGAAGGGGATGGTGCGGCTCTCGTTGCCGTCATGGCGGTGGCCGTTGTCGTAGCGTTGTCCGTACGCGCCCATGCGCAGGCGCGTTTCCGCGAACACGCGATCCTCCACCTTGCCCATCTTCTTGAGCAGGATGTCGGTTTCGAACTTGTCGATGTCTTCGCGCCATTTCGGATCGAGGCGATCGGAGAGAATCTTTTTCCAGTGCGCGGCGGATTCGGAGGATACCAGGTCGAGATCTTTCATAGTGAGGATAAATATAATAATGGCTCCCCTTATTCCTAGTTGTTAACCAGGATTTACCTCCAAAATTCACTTGCTTTTGGCGCAATTTTTTAAAAAGTGGTCAAATTGATACAAATAAGGCTTATTTTCGCTGATTTACTACATACTACTTTAGTAGGCATAGTTGCCTTTCGAAGCTTGGGGAATTCCCGTTGCTGGTCCCAACTCATCAAAACCGCCTGGAGATTTGACCTTCCGATATTTGAATGGTCCGGGCTTTTCCGATAGAATGAGTTTGCGCCCCGATTGGGTGGGCGGAAGTTCCGAGGCAGGCTGATGATAGACGAATACGAAGAAGAAAGGATTTTGACTGCGCGCCGGATGGCTCGCAAGCTGGCCCGCAACAAGTCCAAGAACCGGACCGTGCGGAAGCTGCCGCAATCGATGGTCATCGTGTCCCGCAACGGCGGCCGCGTCTTTCCGGTGCGGAAGGCGATCAATACCAACAAAAGGCTGACCTATATCGTGCTGCTGGGAGCGGTCCTTTGCGCCTACGCCTACGACGTGGATCTGGACACGTTGGAATCCATGATCCAGACGGTAAGCCGGGAAGCCCATCAGGTGATTCCCGGAGTGAAATTGGAATCCTTCGGCATTCCGGGGCTTTCGTGATGTAGCTTTTCCGGCATGCGCCCTCCTCGCATGCCGGTCCGGCACCCGCCGGGCGCGATCCTACGGCTTTTCCTGGTTGCCGCGTGGATATCGTTCCCGGCGGGAAGCCTCGCCGGTCCCCGGACTCCGCCTTCAACAATCGCCGCTCCCACAGCTACCGCCGCTTCCACCACTGCTACCACCTCCCCCAATCCACCCGCGTCTCCATTCCCCCTTGAGATCGAAAAGGCCCGCGCGGCCATCAAGGATCTGCGCGTCTACCTGGACTTCGACGACGACACCTTCACCTTCGCCACCTGGCCCGTCGACAAGTCCCTGCAGCGCCTCCCCGCCAATCAGATTGCCCGCGGCATCCGCTTGGGGCTGGCCTTGTGGGCGAGCGTGCTGCCCGACATGCATTTCCGTTTCGTGAACCGGCCCGGCGAAGCCAACCTGTGCTTCCGCTTCGGCGAGTACGTTCATTCCGGCATACGCCCCGACGGCGCGCGCGCCTATCTGCCCCGGGATTGGGCGCCGTCGTTGGACTTCGAATGCGGCCGCCTCGCCGAGAACCGCTACCCGGACGGCTCCCCCTGCGCGGAATGGGAACACAACATCATCATCATCCATACGCGCACCTGGTCCGTGCGCGGCATCGATTTCATCGGGAACGAAATCGTCTATCGCCACTTCGCCTGGATCTTCGATCCGGCCCTGCCCCATTACGTCAAGGACGGGCGCGGCCCTTGCCGGGACGGAAGGTCGCCGGGCACCGCGTGGAGCGACACCTGCGTGCCCTTTACCAAGTCCCCGCTTTACGATTCCGTGCAGGGCGGCGATCTGGCGGCCATCGTCCAGCACGAATTCGGGCACGCCCTGATGGGCGATCACGCCATGAGCCCGTACGAATGCGTGGACTACGCCCGCCGGCCCATCCTGTCCAAGGACCGCTGCGTGCGGATCTTCGACGGGAGCTTTTCGACCATGTATCCCGGGGACGGCGTCGACGGCTACTGGAACCGGCGGGGGGTTTTCGAGGCGGACGCGGTGCGGCTCAGGGAGAAGGGGTATCGCGTAAGCTACCCCATTACCGGGGCGGTAATCAGGTTGGCGCGGCCGGGGAAGGCGCTCCTCGAGACCTCGGATTGGCGGGAAGCGCAGCGGGCGATGATCTGGCCCTTGCAGCCGGCCATCCTATCGAAGGCCCAGGCAGGGCGGGAATTATTCGTAGTGGGTATCGAACTTCCCTAGCGGCCGATCGCGGCGCGGACTTTGCGCTTGAGCGTGTTGACGCTGTGGCTGACAAGGGACTTCCAGGTCCCGAATCCCCGGAAATGGTTCCAGGCGCGATCGTCGGCGCCGCGCTTCCGCAGCAGGATCAGGTTGCGCATGGGGGTGGGCACGCGCACGAAGTTCTTCTTGTTGCGGCGCACCCAGGAAGCGACGGTCTGGGTCGAGCGCATCCAGGCGTCGTGCAGTAGGATGTGGCCGCCGTCGTTGAGCAGCAGTTCCGCGTAGTAGAAGTCGATGAAGATGTCGTCGAAGCGGTGGCCGCCGTCGATGAAGGCGAAGTCCACCTTGACGCCTTCGCGCAAGAGGCGCGGCAGCACGGCGTGGGAATAGTCCGGATGGAAGATCATCCTGGGCGCGAGCCCCAGCTTCTCCACGTTCTTGAGGCCGAGGTTCCCATATTCCTCTTGGAACGGATCCATGACATGGTGCATGGCGCCGGTGGCGCCAGTGGTGTCTGCTCCGCCGGTTGCGGAAAGGATGTGCGCGGCGGAAAATCCATAGCCCATCCCCACTTCCAAGGTGAGGCGGGGCTTGAGTTCGATCAATAGGTTGTGGATGAACTCCGCTTCCGCCCGGGACACGGCGGTACCGGCGTCGTTCGCCGGGAGCTCCAGATCTTCGAAGCGGGGAAGCATGCCGTCACTCCAGCAGAGTGAGGGAACGGGAGGCGCGCAGGCCGGACCCGATCACAGTGAGGCGGTAGATGCCGCGGGGAATGCCCGGGGCGGCGAGCGAAACGGAGCCGCCTGCGCAGGCCGTTGCGAGAACGGTGCGGTTACGGACGTCGACCAGGGAGACATGATAGCGGCCGACGGCCGGCAGACGCAAGGACAGGCGACCGGCGGAGATGGCTGCGTCGAAGTTGCGCGCGGCGGCGGCTTGCGCTCGTAAGCCCACCTGAGGCCCGGGCAGGATGGCGAAGACCTTGTTGGAGCGATCGCGATCGGTGCCGAAATAATCGTAGACCGAGAGCAGCGCCTGGGTCGTGACCAGCGAGCGGCCGTCCAGGGAATCGGGGATGGCCCAGGGATAGTCGCCCCAGCCCGCCTGGCCCACGTTGACCGAGCTGCGGCGCGTGACCGGGATCCAGGTCTTGCCGCTGTCGATGGAAAGCTGGATGCCCACGGAGGTGATGAGGCCGTCGGTCTCCCATTGCGCGCGCAGGGTATCGCCCACATGGAAGGATTCGCCGCCATTCGGATGCAGCACGGAAATGGCCAGGGGACCCAGGTCGTGGATTTCCAAACCGGCCAAGGACACGGCGTCGGTCGCTCCCGAGAATTCGATCTTCAGGCCGTCCCCGTCCGAAACCGTGGCCAGTAACTCGCGGGTTTCCCCCCGGGACCCGCTGTCCGGTCGCACGGGGAGATGGAAGTCTTCCAGCAGAGGCACGCCTTCCAGCTTGACCGTCATGCCCGTGACCGGGACCGCTTGGCCCGGATACGGGCTGGAGAAATGGAAGCTCAGGGCGTAGCGCCCATTCGGCAGGCTGTCGAACAGAAGGGGCGCGGTGGGATGGCGCACGGTGCGGTAGACCGATGCCGGAGCGGGATCGATCGCCGAGCCCAGATACACCGGGCCCGCCGCATAGGTTTCCCTGGGACCCGCCGCTCCGAAGGCCCCGTCGGAAACCCATCCGGCCGGAACGCTGTCCTTGGCCGCGCCCGCGTCGATGCGCAGGATCAGCTTGGAGATGAAGACGGTGGTGGTGCAGGCGACCGCGCCGCTGGAAGCCTTGAAAGCATGGGCCGTCCAAATGGGGGCTAGCGAGGAATCGGCCGTGACCTTGCCGTCCGCGGCGATGGGCAGGGCGTCCAGAGCCGTCCAGACAATGGCGGGCTGGGGCGAGAGGGCCGCGCCCGTCTGATCCAGGGCGGTGGCGCGCAGGATGGCGGTGTCGCCGGGACGCAGGATCAACTTGATGCGTTCGGGCTTGAGGGTGGTGAGCACGGGGTCGGAATATTTCAACCGCACCGTGAACGACGCGCTGTCCGCGGCCTGGCCGTAGCTCACTTTGACCGTCGCGGCATGATCGCCCAGACCCGCCGCGACGCGATCCACGGAAACGATCAAGCGCGCGGCGTTGGTGCCGTTGCCGGTGATGGCGATTTTGATCCAGCCCGGGAGGGAATCGGTCTTGAGGACGGGCAAGATGCCGTCGCCGCCGTTGGAGACCCGGACCGTGTCAGGCGCGGGGCCGGCGGAATCCTTCTTCAGGCTGATGAATTGCAGGACGGATTTGTCGAGCTTGATCCTCGCCGGGGCCACGCCGGTCTTGATCCACAGATGCGGGTAATGGTTGATGCCGCCGCCCGCCAGGATGCGGCGGATCTGGTTGTTGCCGCCATAGTCGATGCGGCCGATGTAGAGGTCCCCGTCCGTCCAGTTCTCGATGATCTTGCTGCCGACCGCGGTGAAATAGTTCTCGTCCGTGGACCATTCGGAATGATCCCAGAACAGGTTGCCGCTGCCGTCGTTGTTGCAATGCACGCCGGGTATGCCCATCTCCCAGATGGGATGGGACAGATCCTTATCGTCCCAGGAGCGGATGACGATGGCTTTGTGGTTCTCGAAGATCTCGCCGTTTGGCAGGGTGAGATAGGAGTTGAGATGCATCAGGCGGTTCTGGCGCGCCGGATCATCGGAAGGGCTGATGGACCCGTTGCACGCGCCCCAGCCTCCGCTGTCGATCCAATTCTTGGAGGCCACGAAGGCCTTGCTGACGCTGTCCGGAGAAAGCTTGTACATGCCGGTGGAATGATGGGACGTGCCGCCCCACAGGCCGTTCTTGGATCGGCCGCTGGCCATCATGAAGGGCAGCAGGGTGAGCAAGGGTCCGACGGGATCGCTGTTGGGTCCGATCTTCTGCATGTAGGTCTCGCCGCTCTGGGGCGGCCACGCCACGTCTCCCGCATCCCCGGTGGTGAAGATGATGTACTCATCCTTGGTCTTGGGATGGATCCACCAATGGGGTTCCAAAGTGTGGTTGTTCGCGGCCACGCCCGAATAGATGAGGTGGCGCGTCTTGGAGTTCTCCTCCAGGTTGCGGATGTAGATGGAGGCGAAGCTCTCGTAGACGATGCGGGAGCCGTCCGGATGGATCATGGCGCTCCAGCAATAGGTATCGTCCGAGACCTTGTGTTCGGTCTGCGCGCTGTCGGAGAAGTCGATGTAATAGATCTGCTTGAGCTGGTTCTTGAGATAGACGATCTTGCCGGTGCGGCCGCCCAGGAAGGCGCGCGCATCGGGCCAGGAGACGTCGAACGCGGCTTGCGCGCCGGAGGCGAGGCAGGCGAGGGCAATAACGGTAGGCAAGACCGCGGGTAAGGCCACGCGCCGCAACCGCCGGGAAAGCCGGGAAAACGCGCCCGTCATGCCAACGCCCGCCATTTCAGCGGTCCCCCAGGATGGCATCGGAAATGATCCCGGCTAGGCCGCGCATGCCCTTGTCGCCGGGATGCCAGGCGACATAGACGTTCTTGAAGACCGTGGTGTCCCCGTAGTTGAGCGTGTCCTGGGCCACGGAGCTGATGTCCAGAAAGCGGTATTGGGGGAAATCCGACAAGGCCTCCCGGATGGCGACGCCGTGGGGCGCAGCGGGGCTTTTCTCGTTCCACGCGCCCAGGCAATAGACATGCGGCACGCCTTCGTCGCGCAGGCCCTGCAGCAGGCTTTGGTATTGCCGGGTCATCTTCCCGCTGCGGAGTTCGATATCGAAGCTGTGCTCGGAGAGCTGCACGATCACGTAACGCGGATGCAACCTCCGGACCTGGGCCATGTTGTGTGCCTGCTCGTCGATGCCGCCGTCGCACGGTTCGCAGAAATCCTTATCCGCGATCCGGCCATCCGCCTCCATGCCTTGCGCTTTGAGCAGGGCGATGGTCTGATGGACGTAGTCCTTATCCGGGGCGGAGGCGGCCATGCCCCAATTCCCCGACCATCCCGCTTCGGGAGCGGGCAGGTTCAAGGTGATGCTGTTTCCCATGAACAGGATGACCGGTCCTTTGTGTTCGGTTTCAAAAACGCACCCGGGCAGAAGAGCCGTCCCCAATGTCGAATAGACGAACGCGAGCGCTCCCGCCGTGCGCCTCCAGGCGGCCGCGGACGGGTTCCAGAATCTATGTTCGGGCCAGGGAATCCGCATGGAATGAATTCGGGGACGACCCGCCTTTCGTCGTGTTTTCAAGCGCTTCTCAAACGAATTCCAAGCGCCTGAAAACCGCCCCCAGAGGGCCTTCGAATATAGTTAAATCGGTTTTCCGGGCCCTTTCGCCAAGTCCCGGGCCCAGGGTCGCGGCAGCCGCAGGCCAAAGTTCTAAAGGGCGTCGCGGGTATTCCGGATATTCCAGGGAGCCCTGCGGTAATTCGAAAAAGCCTTGCGGTTATTTCAAAAAGCCTTGCGGATGTACATGGAGCCCGGTTCGCATTCCGGGGAAAGCAAGGGGCAGGCCGCCTGGAACTCGGCGGGGTGCGTCTTGAACAGGAAAAAGGACGCCAACAATACGTTCCAGCCGTCCCGATTGCCGGCCAGGAAAACCTCCAACAGGTATTGCTCGTTCCAAATCTTGACCTCATCCACGATCCATCTTTCCGGGTAGTCCATGGGCGTATAGATGTCGTGGAAATGCGCGATGACGCCTTTTTTCAGGCGGGGCAGGATTTGCTGGAACTCGAACAGCACGTCCCCTTGGGGCCGGATGACGTGGGAGGAGTCGACGAAGAGGAAATCGTTTTCGGACAGGGCTTCGAAAAAGGCCGGGTCCATGGTCTCCACGCGTTGCCGTATCAGCTCGATGTCGAGCCCGTCCAACCAGGGCTTTTCGAACGGTTCGATGCAGACGTGCCGGCATCGGTAGGCCGGGTCTTCGCGCCGGTTGGCCGCGATGGCCCTGATCGCCGCCAGGGTGGAAAAGCCGGATCCGATTTCGAAAATCCGCGCGGGTTTGAAGCGCCGGATCAGGGAGTACCAGAGATCGGCCTCGCCGCCTTCAAAGAAGCCGTTCTTGAGATAGAACTCGTTCTCCGCGCGCTTGCGCAGGGGCACATCGCCCAACTCGGATCCGTACCGCAATTCCGCGAGCAGCTTGAGCTGTTCCGGAACACGGAGATCCAGGCCGGGCAGATCCCGGGCCTGGGAGAGCGGTTTCTGCAGATAGGAGAATTCGAAGGCGGGCTCGTGGTAATGGGACAGGATGGGAAAGGTCTTGGCGGCCATGAGCGCCTTTTTGGAACGCGGCATGCGCTCCACGCCCAGCCAGCGAACGGCCCCCAGTAACCGGGCGGCTACATACACCATGGGCCAGATCAGGAAATCGATCCAATGGACGTTATCGTAGCCCTTTTTCAGTACGGCTTTCACCGCGGACGCGGAGCTCATCCGATCAACCCCCGCATGGTTTCGAAGCCCTTCATCAAGGCCCGGGACACGGGTCCCCGGTATTTCTCCAGGGAGAAGCGCGCGTCCAGGCGATTGGCGAACTTCTCCTTGAACTCGGAAAGGCTGCGGTGATCGGCGCCGCACAGATCGAAGGTTTCGAAAGCGCAACGGAAGGGATCCTTCCGGTACCGTTCCAGCAGGCTGCGGATCATGAAGTGCATGGCGCCGGTATTGTCCGCCTCGGCCAGGGAGCACGAGTACCAGAGGATGGCGGATTTACGGAAGCGATCCAGGGCCACGCTGGCGAAGGCGATTTCCTTGCCTTCGGGCGTGCGCACGGACAAATGCTCGAGCAGGCCCGAGCCCGTCAGTTCCCGGCGCAGATCGGCGGCCCAGTTCGGCTTCCATTTCATGGACAGGCCCTTGCGGGCGAAGGTGCGGGCGAAGGCCTCGGCGAACGCGCCATCGCCTTGCGTCTCCCCGAAGACAAGGCCCAGGCTTTCCGCCTTGCGGATGCTTTTGGCGCAGGCCCGGTTGAACTCCAGGCTGTTGGCCGCGTCCAGGATGTTGACCACCGTGAACTTGGGGTTGCAGATCCAGTTCCGTTCCAGCGCCGGGCGCACGTCGATCTCCTCCGGGAGCAGCAGGCAATAATGGGATCGGCCTTCCAGCCACTCCAGCATCGCCCCCAGGATTTCATAGCGTTCCTTTACGTCCTCATTGAAATATTTCCGGCGCTCGGCGATGAAGTAGGGGCCGCCGTAGAAGGTGAGGATGGGGACGAAGGCCTTGGTGAGGCCGCCGCGCGCGATGAATTGCAGGGGCAGATAGGCGACGAAGGTTTCGCCCTTGTAGACCTTGAGCACCTTGAGCGGGAACGGCAAAGCCTTGCGCGCGGCTTCCAGCCAGGCGCGCATGCCGAACACCGGCGCCGCGGCGGGAAGGCCGGACAGGTCATCCGTCAATTCCATTTTCAGCTTATCCGAATACACCCGCGCTCCATTGTCCGTTAACCATCATCCATCAGCAAAAACCGGAGGCCTGATAATGTATCATAAAAGCGCCGATCACACCCAATATCGGACCCAGGCCAGGTAACCCGCGGCCCATGCGGCCAGGGCCGCCAGACGTCCCCAGCGCGCGGTTCCGCCGTTTGGATACAGCGTCGACAGCCACCAGGCCGTGAACACCACGTCCGAAGCCAAGGTCAGCAAGGGCAGGTTGCGCAAGGATCCGGACAGGACGCCGGCGGACACGGAGGCCAGGTTGATCGCCCCCGCGATGAAGAAGCGCCGGCAATAGGTCCAGGACTCGCCTCGCGCCATGGCCTGCGTGAGCGGCGGCACCCGCAGCAGATGGAGATAGGTCGACAAGGACATGGTGGAGAGCGCCCACGCCGCATACCCCAGGGTATCCGCGTCCCAGTCCGTGCGGGGGAAGAACAGGATGAGCAGCGGCCGCGCCAGGAAAGGTACGGCGAGCATGGGCAGAGGCAACGCCACGGCCATGCGATCGAAAAGCAGGCGCAGCTCGCGGCCCAGATCGGGTTTGCCGACGAAGCGCGGCAACAGCACGGTGAACAATGAGGCGGCGGACATGGCCGCGGCCAGGACGATCCGGTAGGCGGACCCGTAGGCGCCGAGCAATGGACCGGGTTCGGCGAACTGCTTGAAGGCATAGAAGCCGAGAGGCAGGAACAGGAATTCGAAGGTGGTGGTGAGGGCGATGGGAAGGGATTTGCGCCACAGCCACCACATCCGCGCATCGACGGGGAAGGGACGGGGCAGGCGGGCGCGGGGACCGGTGGAGGCCGAATCGGGATCGGACGGATCGGACGCTCCGATCGCCTTGGACGCAGCGGATGGAGAAGCCGGATCGGAGGCGTGGCCGCCCGCGACGGAGAAAGTACGGATCACCAGATACAAGGTCGCCGCCACGAAACCGGCGCTGAAAGCCGCCGCCGCGAAGGGAACCCGCAGGTCCGCGCGCACGCCGAGGCGGAATCCGATCATCACCATGCCCAATGTGGCCGCGCCGCCCAGGGTGCGGTGGATGAGCAGATCGCGCCAGGATTGCCGGCTCGAGAACCACCATTCCCATTGGGACGGATTCAAGAGCAACGCCGGAGCCAGCGCGAGCGCGGCCCACAGCATCTCCCGTTCGCGGAACACGCATTCGAACGCCAGGTAGAGGATGAGCGATACGGCCGAGGTCCACAGGCGCGCGCCCATGGCCGTGGCGTAATGTCGATCGCGGAAGCGGCCTTTCATCACCATGGGAATGGAAGGCGCCGCGAGCGCGAAGTTGGCGAAGGATGCGAACACGGTGAAGTCCAGCATGCAGATGCCGAAGCGTCCGAAGCCCGTGAGGCCGAGATGGGCGGAGAGCAAAGAGAGGGCGACCAGGTTGAGCAACTGGCCGACGATCAGGGAGACGAGCAGCAGGGCCGTGGGCCGCGCGGCTCCGGAGGCCGCCCCGGTGGCGTTCACGGGGCTTGGGCTTGGTTGGGCGCCGGTTGCTGCGCAGGCTGCGGGGCCGATTGCGGCGCGGGCTGGGGCGCCCCTTGCGGCGGAATCGGTTGGGACGGTTGCGATGGCTTGGCGTGGAATTTCTCCAGACCTATCCAATGCATCCACAAGAACGCGAAGGCCGTGAGGGCGAGGTATTGGAACAGGCTGATCATCAGCACGCGCGGGTTGGCCAGTTCGGACCAGAGATCGAAGACGGGGATATCGCTTCCCCAATTGGTGAGGAAGGGGATGCGCCAGTGTTCGGGTCCCGGGTAATCCGGAATGGCGAAGAGCATGCGGGTGGTGAGGATCTCGAGCGCGAGGAAACTGCCGATGCCGAAGGTGGTCAACTTGAGGTCGGAAAGCACCAGCGCCATCAGGGGCAGAAGCGCCAGGCAGCCCCAGTAGTTGATGCGCGTGGTGTCGCCGCCCGCGGTCCAACCCAGCGCGAAGGTGATCAGGGGATAGATGCCGAGGATGGGCCGCTCACGGATAGAGGCCCAGGCCTTGCGCCAGAAGACGAGCACGGGGATGAGCGCGGTGCCGTAGCCGTTGTAGAACGCGTGGATCAGCACCATCAAGGGTTTATGGTACAGGTAGTAGAGAATGGTGTTGAGGAAGCTGTAGGGGCCGCCGCCGTCGCCCATCAGATGGGTGATGGCGATGCCCACGATTCCAGCGAGCAGGGGCAGGGCCGACGAGCGGACAGCGCGATCCCGGAGTATGGCCATGACACGGCTTTTTCCGTGCATGCCGTTCATCTCGCGCATCGCTTCCACCGCTTCGGCCAGGCCCGTGGCCAGAGTCGCGAAGATCACGGACTCGCGGAAGAAGACGCCGATGAAGGTGACGAGCGAAAGGACCAGCAGCCGGTTCCGCGATCGCCCCATGGCGAGGTAGGCCAGAAAGACGAGGCAGGTGAAGGGCTGCGAAGGCGCATCCACGGTGAAGGAATCGTAGAACTGCTGGCGCAGGGGCCCATGCCATTGCAGGAAGAAGGTGCCGACCAGGAACAGGGAGATGCCCGGAGACGCGCCCAGGCAGGACATGATGCAGAACAGGAGGAGGCCGGTGAGGAGCACGCCCGCGAGGTTGACCGCGTGGAAGGCCAGGCGGGCATCGGCCAGGCCCAGATGCGCGGCCACCCAGGGCGATGCCACGCGATAGACGTAGGGCTTTTCCTCGGCGAAGCGTTCGCCGCGCTGGACCTCCAGGTACATGTGGTGGTATTTGCCGCCGTCCCACCCGTACCCGCCGTTCTGGCTCACCGGTTTTTGCGCATGATGATACCAGACAACCGCCGCCAGCCACAAGGCGAAGACGCCGGCCAAGCCCAGGCGGAACGCGGAGCGCGGCATGCGCGGACGCGAAACGCTTTGAAGCGGTGTCGCAGGTGCATTCATGCCCCGATGGGGTGCGGTCGATTCGCTCATGCCTTGGGCTTTCCGACCAGGTAACGCGCGTGCGTCCCCAGGGGATCGAAGTCCGGCAGCTTACGTTCCGCGGCCCAGGCGAGCAGATGCGCATAGACCGCGCCGTGGCCCGGGAATTCCGCCTCGTGGAAATACTGGTTGTGGAAGAGCACGGTCGCGACGCCGCCTTGGCGCACGGCCGCCTCCAGGATCTTTTCCATCGTACGGCGCACCGCCTCGGCGTCGAAAGCTTGCGGATCGTAGAACTGGAACTCGGCGAGGATGAGGGGGACTTCCAACAGGCGCGTAGCTTTGCCTGACGCGCAATCGAACCAGAGGAAAGGGAAGGCCGTGCCGCAGCGGAAGCCGGGCGAGTCGTTATACCCCAGGGTGGAGTCCACGGCGATACCGGCGGCGTCAAGTCCCGCGAAGGTCGCGGCTGGATCCCAGCGCAGATAATGCTGGCGGTTGAGATGCGCGGGCACGCCCGAGAGCCGTTCCAGTTTCGCCTTCTCCGCTTCGATGCCTTTCGCGTCGGAGATGAAATGCACCTGCCCGTGCAGGCCCACGTCCATGCCCTGCTTCAGGCAGCGCAGCATCACCTTGCGGAAGCGCGGCTTCTCCAGGTCATAGCGGTGGAAGAGATGATCGCGGCCGTTGGCGAGGAAGAAATTCGCCGACCGACGTCCCTGGCCTTTTTCCATCGCGATCACCCGATCCATCACGTCGTACGGATCGCGGCCGGTGAGGCCGCGCACGGCGATCTCGGACCAGGCCTGGGCCAAGGGCGCGAAGCGGCGTTTGGCCAATTGCACCGGGGTCCGCAGGATCTGGCCCGCCACCGAGCGCAGGCGCCACTTGGCCAGATTGTCCAGATCATGGGTGAGCCATAGGCGGGCACTGCCCGGCAGGGCATCGACGGCGTCCCGCAGGCGGGGCAGCAGGCCGAGCAGGCGGAACATCCAACGATCCACCCAGGGCTCTTCGAGAAGTCCGAAGGCCTGATCCCAATGGCCGACGCCGATGGCTTCGCGTGCCTGGCGCCTGCGGCCGCTCTGATGATCGGCGCGGCGGAAAAGGATGTCCGCGCAAAAGGAGAGCAGATCCCATTCCGAAACCAGGACATAGCCGTCCGGCCCATCCCAGGCGAGCGTCAGACCGTCGACGGCTTCCAGGACTTTGCCGGCCCCGGGGTGGATGCCGGGGCGCAGGGCGGTGACGGGAAGCGGCAGGGGGTAACCTCCGCGTGTCCGGGAACAGGCGGTTTCCGCTTCGGCGGCGGCGCGGCCCGGAAAGACCAGGCTGGGTACGCCGTTTTTTCCTGCGGGCGGGTGGCCCCGGTCCCAGAAGATGTCGGGGGCCGCGTTGGCTGTAGAGGCGGTATTCGGGGTAGTGTTTGGGGCTCCGGTTGCGTCCCGGCCGG
>Ga0209515_10005802_pt1 | contig 15808 bp, 17 predicted proteins | sample Subgroupgradi54m_FD_187454 | JGI IMG/M metagenome (GOLD analysis project Ga0209515, IMG submission 187454) | Subsurface groundwater microbial communities from S. Glens Falls, New York, USA - GMW60B uncontaminated upgradient, 5.4 m (SPAdes)... ...
ATCAGCCGCGAGCTCCGGCGGAAGCGCGACGATCACTTCGTCGAACGCGTAGCCTTGCAGAAAGGCGTCAACCGTCCGCTTGAGGATGGGAACGCCGCCAAGCATCAGCAGCTGCTTGGGCACCCCGCTGCCAACTTGTCCGCCGTAGCGCGACGCGCGAAGGCGGAAGCGCGCGCCCCGGCCTGCCGCAGCGATGATTGCTGAGACGTGCACGAACTGCGATTCTATCCGTCCTAAAACCACGAAGGCCACGATGTTTGCGGTGGTTTACGTGATCAATCGGTCTATTTCGCGGCAGCCGGTGAACTGCTGCATCCGCTGGGACGTAACGTCGAGCACGCGCGTGAGGCGCCCGGTCTCGAGGTCGCGCGGCGCGAACACCACCACGAGCGCCCGCGTCGTTGCGTTCGTCACCATCGTCCGGGCGGAATCGGACGTCGGGTTGCCGAACGGCCCCGTCGCATCCGCGAGCGTGATCCTGCCGCCGACGTGCACATCGTCCTTGCGGATGCCCGGGTAGGATTCGCCTTCGCGCCCGATGCGCAGGGTCACGTCGCCGTCGATGTGCGCGGCGTCGTAGAGGCCGTACGGAAGCTGGAACTCGAACGAGCACCAGTTGCAGACGTCGACCATCGAGTTGATGCGCGGCAGCGTATCTCCCTTGCGCACGCGCCGCAGCAGCGCCTCGGACGAGGGACGCGTCTTCGTCGGATCGATTCCGACGCGCTTGTACATCGTCCTGACAGACGTGGTTTCTTCCGGCGGATTGATCCGGACCGCTGCTTCGGCGGCGGCAAGCGGCGCGTCCATCCGGTGATCGCGATCGATGACGGTCGCGCCGTCGAGCCACAACACCGCGGGGCGAACAATCGACCCGAGATCGGGTGTGATGGAGAACGTCATGCCGCGGAAGCTTCGGTGTCCGATTCCGCGTCGGGCGCGATCACGTCGCGGACGCGCGCGGCGAAGGCTCTCGCGGCGCGCGGATCTCGCCCAACGCCGGTCGTATCAATCGGCTCGTGCACGACGAGCTTCACGCGTCCTGGACAGGCGGCCAGCCGTCCCTTCAACATCACGTGACGGCTGCCGACGACCGACAGCGGCACGACCGGCAGGCCCGCCTCGAGCGCCAGGTAGAAGCTGCCGCCCTTGAACTCCGCGACGCGTCCGTCGCGGCTGCGCGTGCCTTCCGGAAAGACGATGAGCGACAGACCTTCCTTCATCAGCCTCGAGGCGCGGCCGAAGATCGCCGAGCGATCCGGCCGGCGGCGATCGACGAGCATGTGCCCCGTGCGCCGCAGGTGCCAGCCGAGAAACGGAAACCGCCCGAGCGACTCCTTCGCGATGATGCGGATCTGGTACGGCAGCGCCCAGAAGAGAATCGGGATGTCGTAGATGCTCTGGTGGTTCGAGACGAACACGTACGCGCGGTCAGGCTCGAGCCGCTCGAGGCCCGCGGCATCCACGTGCACGCCCGTCGTCGCGAGGATCAGCCGCGACCACGTGCGCGCGCACCAGTGCGCGAAGCGGCCGCTCTTCTCGAACAGGCTCGATCCAATCGAGAGCGTGCCGAGCACGATCGTGTACACGGTAATGGCGGGGATCAGGTAGAACACCGTCCGCCACCAGTGAAAGGGAGGAAGTTTAAAGTTCAAAGTTCAAAGTAGAAAGTAAGTTCAAAGTGTACTTCCAACTTACTTTGAACTTTTCACTTTGAACTCTCTACTTGCCCGCCGTAGCCGCCGAAGGCGGCATCTGGGGACGGGTGCGGCGCACCGGCTCGCTTTCCGCCACCGCGTGCCCCGCCGGCGCGGGCGCGGCCTGCGCGGCCGCCGCCGGATCGATGAACCGCCCGAAGATCATCTTGCCCGCCGTCGTCTGCAGCACGCTGGTGACGACGACGTCGATCGTCTTGCCGATCATCTTGCGTGCGTTGTCGATCACGACCATCGTGCCGTCGTCGAGATACGCGACGCCCTGGTTGTATTCCTTGCCTTCCTTGAGGATGAACACCTTCATCAGCTCGCCCGGCAGCACGACCGGCTTCAGCGAGTTCGCGAGCTCGTTGATGTTCAGCACCTGTACGCCTCGCAGCTGCGCCACCTTGTTCAGGTTGAAGTCGTTGGTGACGATCTTTCCCTCCAGCGTCCGCGCCAGCTCGATCAGCTTGAGATCGACTTCCTTGACCTCCGGGAAGTCGACGTCGGAGATCGTCACGTCGACGCCGGACATCTTCTGGATCTTCTGCAGGATGTCGAGGCCGCGCCGGCCCCGGTTGCGCTTCATCGAGTCCGACGAGTCCGCGACGAACTGCAGCTCCTTGAGCACGAACTGCGGGATCACGAGCGTCCCGTCCATGAATCCGGTTTCACAGATGTCGGCGATGCGGCCATCGATGATGACGCTGGTATCGAGGATGCGATAGCGCCGCCGCGGCCCGGTGTTGCGGAACAGGCTGACGATGCGCTCGGGCTCGAGCCAATCGGCGTTCCTCGCACCCATGACGAGACCGAGATACGGCAGGCCGAGCAGGATGAGGCTGTGGAGGAAGACGACCCGATGGTCGGTCACGTCCGCCCAATACAATGCCGCGCCGATCGTCTTCGCGGCGCCAAGACCGATCGCGCCGCCGAGCAGGCTGCCCAGGATGTGGGTCATCCCGATCTGTTTGAGCCGGATCTCGAGGGCGATGACGAGGATGCCGAGCAGCATCCCGAACCCGAGGTTGGGAATCGGCTCCTCGCCGCCGAGCGGCTGCAGTTGATAGGCCGAGTAGCCGACCGCTACGATGAACAACAGACGCGCGAGGAAGAACCAGGCCATGTCGCACTCCCCCCGGGGCGATGAATGGAAGATGAACCGCTATGAGTCAGTGAACGTTAGAGCCCCCGGGGCGGAAAATCAAGCGATGAGCTCGTCGAGCGCCTCCCCGACCGTCCGGACCCCTACCAGCTCGCATTCTGGCCCGGAATCGGAGCGATCGACGTTGGCCGCCGGCAGCACGATGCGGGTAAATCCCATCTGAACCGCTTCGCGGATGCGGAGCGGCGCCTGTGGAATACCCCGGATTTCGCCGCTCAGCCCGACTTCGCCAAAGACCGCGGTCGATGGCGACAGGCCGCGATTGCGGACGCTGGAGGCGACGGCGGCCACGACGCTCAAATCGGCCGCCGGCTCCTCGATGTTCATCCCGCCCGCGATGTTCACGTAGACATCGTCACCGGCCAGGCTGAGGCCTGCACGCTTTTCGAGCACGGCGAGGAGCAGCGAGAGGCGATTCTGGTCGATGCCGATCGCCATCCGCCTGGCGTTGCCGTAGGTGCTGGTGCTGACCAGCGCCTGCACCTCCACGAGGATCGGCCTCGAGCCCTCGACGCAGCAGAGCACCGCGGAGCCAGGAGTGCCCGACGCGCGCTCGGAGAGGAACAGGCGCGATGGGTTGGCGACCGGACGAAGGCCGGTGCCGGTCATCTCGAAGACGCCGAGCTCGCTCACCGCGCCAAAGCGGTTCTTGATCGCGCGGATGACGCGATGCGAGTGATGGCGCTCGCCTTCGAAATACAGCACGGTGTCGACGACATGCTCGAGCGCTTTTGGGCCCGCGAGGCTTCCGTCCTTGGTCACGTGACCGACGAGCACCGTCGGGATGTTCTGCCCCTTCGACGCAAACAGGAACTGCGTGGCCGCTTCGCGCACCTGGCCGATGCTGCCGGGCGCCGACTGGAACTTGATCGAGAAGACCGTCTGGATCGAGTCGATGATGACGAGCGACGGCTTGAGCCGCGCGATCTCTTCGAGGATGCGCTCGATGCAGGTCTCCGAGAGCAGATACAGCGGCGCATCGCCGACGCCAAGACGATCGCCGCGACTTTTGATTTGATGCTCGGACTCTTCGCCGGAGGCGTAAAGGACCGGACCGACCTCGCGCGCGAAATGCGCGGCCGCCTGCAGCAGCAGCGTGGATTTCCCGATGCCCGGCTCTCCGCCGAGCAGCACGAGCGAGCCAGGGACGATGCCGCCGCCGAGCACGCGGTCGAACTCGCCGATGCCGGACGACAGGCGGACGGCGTGTGTCGTGTCAACTTCTGCGTACAACTTCGCGGCTCCGGCTGCACCGAATTGCGCGTACCGGTTCCCCGCTGCCGCCGCGCCGATGTCCGTGGTGGCTGGCCGTTCTTCGACAAGCGAGTTCCACGCGCCGCATTCATTGCAGCGCCCCGCCCATTTCGGCGCCTGCGCGCCGCATTCCTGGCAAACGAAAACGACTTTAGGGGTCTTCATACGCTCTCACAAACCATTTCTATCTCCGTGCCTCCGTGTCTCCGTGGCTTGTCGCTGTGTACTGGCGCTCGATACGTGCTCCGATGCGGCAGACGATCTCGTATGGGATCGTGCCGATGGCAGCCGCCATCTCGCGCGCGTCGATCTGCTGCCACGATTCCGTTCCCTGCCGGCCGATGATGACGACTTCATCTCCGGGCGAGACGTCGTCGAGCCCCGTGACATCGACCGTCATCATGTCCATCGACACCGCGCCGACGATCGGCACGCGCCGGCCGCGGATCAGCACGTGACAGCGCCCGGAGACGCGCAGGTCGATGCCGTCAGCGTAACCGGCCGGAATGACAGCCGTGGTCACGGGCCTGTCCGCCTGGAACCTGAGACCGTAGCCGACGCCTTCACCGGGGCGCAGGCCTTTCACGGCGACCACGCGGCTGGTGAGCGACATCACGGGCGTGAGCGGAATCGTCGTCGCGAGCGGCGGCGGCACGATTCCGTAGAGCAGCAGGCCCGGACGGACCATGTCGTACCAGACGCGCGAGTCGCGAAGCATCGCGGCGCTGTTAGCCGCGTGAATGAGTGTGCGGCGCGGACCAATCCCCCCGATCGTCTTCAGCGCCGCTTCGAAGCGCTCGCGTTGCTCGTTGAAGAACGGCCGCTCGGGATCGTCGGCCGTGGCGAAGTGCGTGAAGATCGCCTCGAGGCGCAGGTTGGGGCTGCCGAGCAGCTCGGGCAGCGTGCGGCGGAGGTTGTCGTGCCGGAAACCGAGCCGATTCATCCCCGTGTCGATCTTCAAGTGATAGCCGAGCGTCTTGCCGTGCTTCGCCGCAGCCGCCTGCACTGCGCGCGCGGTGGCAGGAGATGAAATCGTCGGCGTCAGCGAGAACTCGAACAGGCCGTCGAGATCGCTGACGCTCAGCGCGCCGAAGACCAGGATCGGCGCGCGCACGCCGGCGCGTCGCAGGACGATCCCTTCCTCGATGTCGGCGCACGCGAGCAGATCGGCGCCCGCCGCCTCGAGCGCGAGCGCGACGCGCTCGGCGCCGTGCCCGTACGCATTCGCCTTCACGACCGCGATGATTCGTGGAGGTTGCGGTCGCAGGGCGGGGCCCTGCGGCCCGCCAACGCCGAGAAAATCCTGAATCGCCTTGAAGTTTGCCTGGAGCGCGGCCAGGTCAACGTGTGCGACGGTGCTGCGGATCATCGTTCAGCCCGGTCGCTATTGTGGGCTGTCCGCGCAACGCGCGTCTCGCGGGCCCTCTGGGGAGATGACGAGCGAGTCATCCTGCCAGGTAAAATCGGTGTTCTGCCACGCGCGACGATCGGGACCGTCAGGCATGCAGTCCACTGTTCGCACCGACAATGTTTCCGCGTCCCACTCCTGCAGCAGGACGGCCGGCTGCCAGCCAGGAAGGGAGCGCCTCCCGTAGTCCATCACCGCAAAACGCCGGCTGCCGGGGGACCAGCCGCCAAGATTCATGGAGTGCGGCTCCTGCGGCGGGGTCGCATTGCCGGTCAGACGCGTCACGCGCCAGCGCTCGACATCGAACAAGTACAACTCGTCCTGGATCTTCCACGCCAGCTTCGCCTGGTCCGGTGACCATTGCTCCGGCTCCGGCAGGCCGTACGGCGGACCCAGGCGCAGCGTTCGAGACGTCGCGCCGTCGAACGCGTATGTCGCACCGGGCTCATCTTCGTCTCCGAAACCTTCATAGATGATGAGCGCTGGCCGCGTCGGATGATGAACGTAGCCCGCGAGATACTCAGTGACCCCCTTGCCGCGAAAGTACAGGGCTCGAATCGTGTTGGTGTGACCGAAGGCGTCCCCCCGCCAACTCTTGACCACAAAGTCACCGTCGGCAACCTGGCCGGCCGGCCAGTAGAAGGCCGACAGGAAAAAGGTGCCGACGACAAAAGCACACAAGGTGACGAACACGAGCGCCGCAACGGCGAGCACCTTGCCAACCGTGCGCATCCGCGATCGGTACGCCGCCGACACCAGCACGATCGTGCCGAGAAACACCATCGCGATCAGCGTGAGAGCGAAAAATGAGGCCGGCGCGCCCAGCATCGGCCGCGCGATGCGGAGAATGAGCGCGCTGAACGCGCACGATGCGGCAAGGATCCCCGCGACGTAGAGAAGGCGCCTACCCACCAGGAGCGAGGCTCGCGAAGCGCGTCTGCTCGCGCAGGAACGCGAGCCGCACGATGCCGGTGGGGCCGTTGCGCTGCTTGGCGACGATCAGCTCCGCGGTGCCCGCCTCGGGATTGTTCGGATCCCGGTTGTACGCATCGTCGCGATAGATGAGGACGACGACGTCCGCGTCCTGCTCGAGGGCGCCCGACTCGCGCAGGTCGGAGAGCTGCGGCCGATGGTCGGAGCGCGCTTCCGGCGCCCGAGACAGCTGCGAGAGCACGACGATCGGGATGTTCAGCTCCTTCGCAAGGCCTTTCAGCGAGCGCGAGATCGATGCGAGCTCCAGCGTACGGTTCTCGTACCGCCCGCGCGCGGTCATCAACTGGATGTAGTCGAGCACGAGCAGGCTGAGGCCGTGCTCCGACTGGAGCCGCCGCGACTTGGCGCGCATCTCGAGCACGCCGATGTTCGCGGTGTCGTCGATGAAGAGCCGCATCGCGCTGAGCGTCTCGAGCGCGTGCGAGATGCGGCCGTAGTCCTTCTGCCCGATCGCGCCGCTCATCAGGCGGTGGCTGTCGATCTGCGCTTCCGAGGTGAGCAGCCTGATGAAGAGCGCCTCCTTCGACATTTCCAGGCTGAAGACGCCGACGGTCAGGTTCGGCTGCACGGCGACGTGCTGCGCGATGTTGAGGACGAGGCTGGTCTTCCCCATCGACGGCCGCGCCGCGATGATCACGAGATCCCCGGACTGCAGGCCGCGCGTCATCTCGTCGAGGTCGATGAAGCCGGTCGGCACGCCGGTGACGAGCCGCTTGTGCTCGAACAGCTGCTCGATCTTCGGAAAGCTTTCCTTCACGAGATCGCGCATCGGCACGAAGCCGGCCTTCAGACGATCGTCGGCGACCGCGAAGATCGAGCTCTCGGCCTCGTCGAGGATCAGCTCGGGCTCCTGGTCCGCCTCGTAGGCGTTGGTCAGGATCTTGTTGGCCGCGTAGATCAGGTTGCGGAGCGTCGCCTTTTCCTTGACGATCCGCGCGTAGTACTCGACGTTGGTCGCGCGCGGCACGCCGTCGACCAGCGACGCGATGTACGCGGGGCCGCCGACGTCGTCGAGATCGCCGCCGCGCGACAGCTCCTCCTTCAGCGTGACGAAATCAATCGCCTCGTTGCGCTCGCTGAGCGTGACCATCCGGTCGAAGATCCGGCGGTGTGCGTCGCGGTAGAAGTCGCGGCCGTCGATGACCTGCGCCGCCGTGTTGAAGGCGTCGTTGTGCACGAGGATCGCGCCGAGCACCGAGCGCTCGGCTTCGAGATTGTGCGGAAGCGTACGTTCGGCGGTTGCGATCGTTTCGGCCATGCGGATTGTGAAGGAGCGGGGAGAAGGAGGGATTGTAACAAGAAGGCGACTGCGACGATCGGAAAGATCAGATGCCCGGGCATCCGCCCAAGCATTGAAGGGCAAGATGTAGCAGAATCATTCGCCGCAATGCAAGACCTGACGACCGGCTCGCTCGCTCGCCACCTGCTCAAGACGTCGAGCTTCATGTTGGTCGCCATGGTGTTCCAGACGCTCTACCTGCTGATCGATCTGTACTGGGTCGGACGTCTCGGCACCGACGCGATCGCCGCCGTCGCGGTCAGCGGCAATCTGATGTTTCTCGTCCTGGCCGCCACGCAGATGCTCGGCGTCGGGACCACCACGCTGGTCTCGCACGCGGTGGGCCGCAAAGACGACGACACGGGACGGCTGGTCTTCAATCAGTCGCTGGGACTCTCAACGACGCTGGGCCTGCTGTTTCTCGCGATCGCACTGGCGCTGCGCACCTCCTACGCGACGAACCTCAGCGCCGACGCGGACACCGCTTCACTCGCCGGCGATTACCTGCGCTGGTTCATTCCCTCGCTGGCGCTGCAGTTCCCGATCGTGGCGATGGCTGCCGCACTGCGCGGCACCGGCAACTTCAAGCCGGGAATGATCGTCCAGAGCGCCACGATCGTCATCAACATCGTCCTCGCGCCGGTGCTGATCTTCGGCTGGGGCACCGGCGTCGCGCTCGGCGTCGGCGGCGCCGCGCTCGCGACACTGATCGCCGTCATCGTCGGCAACGTCTGGCTGGCGTTGTACTTCCTGCCGCTGGAGTCGTACCTCAAGTTCTCCGCCGCGCAGATGCCGCCGCAACGCCACCTGTGGGCGAGCATGCTGAAGGTCGGCCTCCCCGCCGGTGCGGAGTTCGGCTTGATGACGGTGTACCTGCTGGTCATCTACACCGTGAGCCGTCCATTTGGCGCGAGCGCGCAGGCAGGCTTCGGGATCGGCATGCGGATCATCCAGGCCTGCTTCATGCCGGTCGTGGCGCTCGGCTTTGCCGTGGCGCCGGTGGCGGGACAGAACTTCGGCGCACGGCGCGGCGAGCGCGTGCGCCAGACGTTCTACATCGCCGCGGGCCTGGCCGCGGCGGGCATGGCGCTCGTCCTTCTCGCGTCGCAGCTGGCCGCGGCGCCCATGGTGCGCATCTTCACCAGCGAAGCGGCGGTGGTCGCCGTCGGCGAGCAATACCTGCGCATCGTGTCGTGGAGCTTCGTGGCGTCCGGGATCATCTTCGTCACGTCGAGCATGTTCCAGGCGATGGGCAACACGATCCCGTCGCTGGTCAGCTCGTTCACCCGAATCTTCGTGACCGCAATCCCGGTGCTCTTTCTGGCCGGGATGCCGGGGTTTGCCTTGCGGTGGGTGTGGCTGCTCTCGGCAGTGACGATCTTCGTGCAGTTGATGCTGAGCCTGCTGCTGCTCCGGCGCGAGTTCCGGCGGCGGCTCGTGTTCGCCGCCGACGCTACGTCTTCGCCAGCGCCTGTTTGACCTTCGCGTAGTCCGGCTCGTTCCGCGCATCGTCGAGAATCTCGCGATAGGTGATGGTCCCGTTCCGATCAATCACGAACACCGCGCGCTTCGCGATGTCCTTCAGGCCAATCATGTCCGGATTGACCACGTCGTACTGGCGGATGACGGTCTTGTTGAAGTCGCTGAGCAGTGGAAAGGTCAGGTGCCGGGCATCCGCCCACGCTTTCAGCGCGAAGAACGTATCGGTGCTGATGCCGAGGACCGTCGCCGACATGCGATTGAGATCGGCCAGCGAATCGCGGAGCGTGCACATCTCCGCCGTGCATGTGCCGCTGAACGCCGCGGGAAAGAAGGCCAGGACCACGGGCCCCTTCTTCAGCTGCTCGCTGAGCGTGACGGGGGCGCGGTCCTGGTTCGGTAGCGTAAAGTCCGGCGCGTTCGCGCCAACTTCCGGTGCCATGTGAGCGCGCTACGCTGTCGGCGGCTGCTCGGCGCCTTCCTTCACCACGCGGACTTTCAGAGGCACGGTGACCTCGCGGTGCAGCTTCAGCGGCACGGTGTGCTCGCCAACCGCCTTGATCGGCTCGGGCAGGATCAGCTTCCGGCGATCGATCTCGAACCCCTTCGTCTTGAGAAAATCGGCGATGTCGGCGGCCGTGACCGATCCGTAGAGCTGCTGGGTGTCGCCGACGCGCCGCGCGATCGCGATGTCGACGGCGGCGAGACGGCCGGCCACCGCTTCCGCCTGCCCCTTCTCCGCCGCTTCGCGCGTCTCCATGATCTTGCGCTCGCGCTCGACGTGCTTCTTGTTGCCGTCGTTGGCCGGCAGCGCCAGCTTCCGCGGCAGCAGGTAATTCCGGGCGTACCCGTCGGAGACCTTCACGATGTCGCCGCGCTTGCCCAGGTGCTCGACGTGCTCTCTCAGAATGATTTCCATGATCTCCTCACACGTAGGGCGCGGCTTTACGCCGCGCCAGGCGGGCCGTAAAGGCCCGCCCTACGAGACTCATTCAGCCGTGTACGGAAGCAACGCGAGCTGGCGCGCGCGCATGATCGCGGTGCGCAGCTTCCGCTGGTGCATCGCGCAGGTGCCCGAGATGCGTCGCGGCATGATCTTCGCCCGCTCGGGGACGAACGGCATCAGGAGCTTCGTGTCCTTGTAGTTGATGTCGTCGATCTTCTCCGCGCAGAACTTGCAGATCTTGCGGCGCCGGAACATCGGACGGCGCTGGCCGTCCTTGCCCGCCGCGCCCGCCGCGCCGCGAGCGCCGGTCTTGCCGCGCCCCCCACCGCCGCCGCTGCCGAAACTCCTCTTCCCGCCGCCGCCGTTCATCGCTCCACCTCCGACATGTCGAAGCGGTCGTCGCGGTCGTCCTCGACCTCGCCGCGCTGGCCTTCACCCGGCGCACGGTCGGGCGGCAGGCCGCGGGCGATGCGGCGCCGGCGCGACGTCTCGGTGCGCTGGCCGCGCGTCCGCTCGATCACCGTCTGCTCCTCGTCCACGCGGACGACGAGGTGGCGGATGATCAGGTCGGTCACCTTCAAGCGGCGATCGATCTCCTTCATCAGCTCGCCGCCGCCGTCGATGTACTCGACGACGTAGGTGCCTTCCTTGTGAGGGCCGATTTCGTAGGCCAGCTTGCGCCGGCCCCAGTTGTCGGTCTTCTCGATGGTGCCGCCGAGGCGCTGGGCGATCGCCTCCACCTGGGTGTGCAGGTCGGCGATCTGGGGGTCGGTCGCGTCGGGCGACACGAGGTACACGAGCTCGTACTTCCTTGTCATGTGTCTCCTTCTGGACAAATGGCCGCTGAAAGCGGCAAGGAGTTAATCCGGGTCCGTGGCGCCCGGGTTGTACACGTTCATCACCTTCTCGATGCCTTCCGCGGCAAACATCTCGGCGGCGTCGGCCGCCCGGGTGATGAACTCTTCGAGGGCCGGCTGTTCGTCGGCCTCGAACTTCGAGAGCACGTGATCCGCGAGATCTCGTCGCGCATCACCGCGCCCCACGCCCAGCCTCAGCCGGGGAAACTCGGTGGTCCCGAGCCGGTCGATCACCGACTTGAGGCCGTTGTGCCCGCCCGCCGATCCGCGCGGCCGCGCGCGGAGGCGGCCGAATGGCAACGCCGCTTCGTCCACCACGACCAGCAGGTCGCCGGGGACGATGTCGTAATAGCGTGCCAGCCCCGCAACCGCATCGCCGCTGCGGTTCATGAACGTCAGCGGTTTGGCCACGAGCAGCGGCTCGGGACCGTACTTCTTCGCGAGGAAGGCGTCGGGCACCTGCGTCGGCGCCATCGCCAGCGTCAGATTGTGCCGCCTGGCGATCTCGTCGACGACCATGAAGCCGACATTGTGCCGTGTCTCGCGATATTCCTTTCCAGGATTCCCGAGACCGACAATCAATCGCATTATTTCTTCGGCGCTTCCTCTTCCTTGTCGGTCTTGCCCTTCTTGATCACTTCGGGCTCGGCCGCCGCGGCGCCCGGAACCGCCGCCACCGCGGCCTCCTCCGCCACCGGCGCCACGACCTCCTCCGCCTTCGGCATCACGACGTGCACGAGCATCGTCTCGCCGTCGGTCATCGCCTTCCACTTCGGATCGGTGGCGAGGTCGCGCACGCGAATCGACTGGTGGAGCATCAGCTCGGTGACGTCGATCTCGATCCGCTCGGGGATGTCGGCCGGCAGGCACTCGACCTGGATCTCGCGCGTGACGAAGTCGAGGACGCCGCCCTGCTGCTTGACGCCCGCCGGCTCGCCCTTCACGAGGATCGGCACCGAGACCACGATCGCGCGGTCCATCGCGAGTTGGTAGAAGTCGGCGTGCAGGAGCTGGTGGGTGACCGGGTCGAGCTGGTACTCGCGCACCATCACGCGCGATTGGCGGCCATCGAGCTTCAGGTCAATCAGCGTGTTCGCGCCCGACTCGGAGTGGAGGATGCGGAGCACCTCCTTCGGGTCGACGGCCACCGGCACGCCTTCAGGCGCCTCGCCGGGCTTGCGCGCGCCGTAGACGACGGCCGGAATGCGGCCCGACACGCGCAGGCGCCGCGCCTCGTTCTTGCCCCTGCCGTCCCGCTTCTTTGCGTCGAGTGTCGCGTCCATATCGAATCCTGTCGTTCACCCTTCTACGTTCGCACTTCTCGGTTCGTGTTCACGTTCGGTGCTCGGTTCTGGTGTTTCATGTTCACGTTCGCGGCGGCCGAACGCCGAACCAAACCTGAACACGAACCGAGAAGCGAGAACCAAGAAGCGTGAACTACACAAACAGCGAGGAGACCGACGTCTCCTCGTGGATGCTGCGAATCGCCTGGCCCAGCAGCCGCGCCACCGAGAGCACGACGATCTTCTTGCACTGCTGGGCAGTGTTGCCCAGCGGAATCGTGTTGGTCACGATCAGCTGGTCGAGCGGCGAGTTCTCGATGCGGTCGATCGCCGGGCCCGACAGCACGCCGTGCACCGCGCACGCGAGCACGCGATCGGCGCCCGCCGCCTTCAGCGCGCTCGCGCCTTTCTGGATCGTGCCCGCGGTGTCGATGATGTCATCCTGCAGGATACAGGTGCGTCCCTGCACGTCGCCGATGACGTTCATCACCTCCGCCGAGCCGTCCTCCGAACGCCGCTTGTCGATGATCGCGAGCTCGGCGTCGATCCGCTTCGCGTAGGCCCGGGCGCGCTCGGCGCCGCCGGCGTCCGGCGACACGATCGTCAGCTTCGGATAATTCAACCGCGACAAGTACTCGATGATCACCGGCGCCGCGAACAGGTGATCCACCGGGATGTCGAAGAACCCCTGGATCTGCGCCTTGTGCAGATCCATCGTCAGCACCCGGTTGGTGCCGGCCGCGCTCAGCAGGTTCGCCACGAGCTTGGCCGAGATCGGCACGCGCGGCTTGTCCTTCCGATCCTGGCGCGCGTAGCCGTAATACGGGATGACCGCGGTGATGCGCGCCGCCGACGACCGGCGGAACGCGTCGACCATGATCAGCATCTCCATCAGATGCTCGTCCACCGGCGTCGACGTCGGCTGGACGATGAACACGTCGGTGCCGCGGATGTTCTCGTCGATCTGAAACGAGACCTCGCTGTCCGGGAACCGGCGAAGCCGCGCCTGGCCGACGGAGATGCCGAGGAAGTCGGCAATCTCCTTCGTCAGCTGGGGATGGGCGCTCCCGGAAAACACCTTGAGGTCGCCAAATCCAGTCGACATCAGCCCATCACCACTCAGGGGTCGTCTCATACCTTTTGCCGACTACTCCGCCCTCGCCCGCCTTCGCGCTGCGCGCTTCGGCGAGGTAAACACCTCCGCGCGGAGGTGGGCTGGTTGGGGCGGAAGGATTCGAACCTTCGAATACGGGATCCAAAGTCCCGCGCCTTACCGCTTGGCCACGCCCCATCCCGGTGACTGTGCGCTACGGATCCGTTCGGCTAGGGCGGTGCAAACGCCAAGTGTAGACGAGACTTAGGGGTATCGGCAACCCGTGAGACGGGCCACTGCCTGCCCACCGAAGCCGCGAAGCGGCGAAGGTGGGAGGCACGGAGACACGGAGACCTATTGGGTTTTTTTCTCCGTGCCTCCGTGCCTCCGTGGCTTGTGGGGGTGCAAATCGCCGCGAATTGCCAACGGTCGGGCGCGCCGGGCGTACTCTCCGCGCCCGAGCGACTCGGTCAACAGCACCCGCCATCCGGAACCGTGGAGGCGATCGACCGCCGCCAGCGCGTCGCGTCTCTTCTGAAACAGGCCGAACACCGTCGAGCCGCTGCCCGACATTGCGGCCGCCAGCGCCCCCGCGCGGCGCAGCGCCGCCTTCATCTGATCGATCTCGGGGTGATGGCGCGCGCTCGGTGCTTCGAGATCGTTGATCATCTGCGCCGCACGCGAAGGCCACGGGCCGGGGACATGCTGCGCCTCGCGCGGCGCGCGCGACAGCTCGCGCTCCCCGTCGTACCAGCCGTATGCCTCGCTCGTCGAGACGCCGAAGCCCGGGATCAGCAGCACGATCCAGTGCCGGGGCAGATCGGCAAGCGGATACACCTCGTCGCCGCGCCCGAGCCCGAGCGCCGTGCCGCCCGCCAGAAAGAACGGGACGTCTGCGCCGAGGTGCACGGCAATGTCGGTGAGCTGCGAGGGCTTCACCGGCACTCGCCACGCGCGGGCGAGCGCCATCAACGTGGCGGCGGCGTCCGTGCTGCCGCCGCCGAGACCGGCCTGCAGCGGTATCTGTTTCTCGAGCTGCACGACCGCGTCGCGGACCGGACCGCTGCGGCGCAGCGATCGCCACAGCGTGTCGGCCGCGCGCCAGATCAGATTCGTCTTGTCGAGCGGCACGCCCGCGACGTCGCACTCGATGGCGAACGGTCCCTCGCGCGGAATGCACCGGATCGTGTCGTACAGCGAGATGGCCTGGAAGACGGTGCGCAGCTCGTGAAAGCCGTCGGGCCGCATGCCGAGCACGCGGAGATCGAGATTGATCTTGGCGTACGCGCGAATCGAAACAGGGATCATCGAGACGAATTCATTCAACCACGAAGAACTCGAAGGTCACGAAAGTTTTTTGTTTCGTGTTCTTCGCGACCTTCGTGGTTGATCATCGTTCGCCCAGCGGTCCGTTGGCGCGGAGTTCCTCGAGCGTAATCGGCTCGGCGTCATTCGGCACGTTCACGGTGAATGCGTTCGCGTCGATGTCGGTGTTCGTGTCGACCTGCGACAACGCTGCCGTGAGATCGACCATCACTGCGGGGTCCTCGGACTGCAGCCGCGCCGATTGCGGGAACCCGCCGCTCCATACCGGATACTCGATCTGCCACCCCGATTGCCGCGCCGCGCGCATCTGCCAGCCCGGCGAGCCGAGCCCTGCGCGCTGCAGATAGAGCGTGGCGCCTCCCATCAGATCGATCGACGCCCATCCGTTCGCGTGCAGGCGTCCGCCGGTGGCGCGCGGCGCCGGAACGACGCAGCCGGTGAGGATCGCCTGCAAATCGTCCGGGCCGAGCGTCACGCCGGTGAGCGCGCCCAGGATGTCCTCGGCGCGCGCGCCGCGCAGCACGCGCGAATCGCGCGGCAGCAGCAACACGGCCGTGTCGCCGCGCGCGGCCAGGATAAAGGCCGGCGGTCCGAACGGGGCCACGCCCTCCAGGCGCATCGACGAGGGCCGCGCGAAGCCCGCAACCACGCGACCGCGCAGCTTCTGACGCCCCGCGCGTCCCGACAGCGCGAGCTCCGCAGTGAGCGTCCGCACGCCCATGCAGGCGGACGAGAGTTGCGCGTGGATGGCCTGGAAATCTGGAAGCGGTGCGCCTGGGTCAGTCGGTAGCGACAGTCGCGGGTGAGCACAGGCCGCGATGAGAGTAAATCCCAAAACCCAAAGCCGACACAGGATCCCTTTTGATTTGGGATTTGGGATTTGGGATTTGGGATTGTTCAGCGCGTCTTGCCTCTGGCGTCGTTGATCTTCTTATCGAGCGCCGCCTTGTTGACGTCCTGGCCGTCGCCCTGCAGCGCGCGCGTCCACGCGGCAATCGCGTCCTGCCAGCGGCCGCGCGCGCTGCAGG
>Ga0209515_10005805_pt1 | contig 15807 bp, 21 predicted proteins | sample Subgroupgradi54m_FD_187454 | JGI IMG/M metagenome (GOLD analysis project Ga0209515, IMG submission 187454) | Subsurface groundwater microbial communities from S. Glens Falls, New York, USA - GMW60B uncontaminated upgradient, 5.4 m (SPAdes)... ...
CGGCAAGGAGGATGCCGATATAAAAAAGTTCACCAAGACGACCGTGATCCACGATGCGCCGATAGGTTGCATAAGGTTTTATGATGACCCCTATTGTATTTCGCAAAAACCACACACCACTGACTAATAATGAACCAGTGCTATCCATGGTGTGAGTTTAGTCGTAAATGAGGCTTAAAACCCGCGCTGGAGGAGGGTTACGAGGAGTGTAATGGCTGAACCCACCAAAACATATAATCCGACTACTATAAGAATACTTACTAAGACCAACCACGGCCAGGGCATCACCTTGAGTCGACGAGTGAGCTTTTTATACGGCTTGGTCAATGGTCCCAATGTTTGTGGCGGAAGATCCGTCACTTCCTCCCATCGCCGGACGAATTTACGATATGCAGTATCAGTCATAAATATTGTTCGAGCGAAAGCGAGAACTATTTATTTAGACTTCTCACTTCGTTCGAAGAATTAAACCCTATCTCTTTAGAGTGAAACAAACACTTCGACAAAAGCCCTTCGGGCTCGAAACAGCTGTGACTCTGCGCTCTTAAACGTGACAGCAAGTTTTTTAGCAATGGTCGCTACCGGCATATATTCCAAATACTTCAAGATCAGAATCTGCCGATATTGCGGCAGAAGTTTGCCAAGAACCGTCCGAATTTTCTCTTTGAGCATCGTGACGTCCAATTCTTCTTCGGGATTGAGAAGTGGCGAAATCAAGCTCTCCAACTGCGGCATTTGCGAAAATACCATGTGTTTAAGCTTCTTTCTTCGATAAAAGTCAATAATTTTATGCTGGCAAATGGCATACAGAAATGTCTGAAGGCTTGACTTCCCTTCGAAATCCCGGATTGCCTCCAAAAAAGCAAAAAGTGTGTCTTGTAGAATTTCCTCGCAATCTTCTTCATAGCGAATTTTTGATCGGATAAATTGGGCGAGGCGCGGACTGTACGTCCGGTAAAAAACGGAAATTGCCCGACGATCTCTTTTTACCATGCTAGCAACAAGGTCTGCATCCTTCATCATCTCAAAAACTATACCACGACTCCCCTGTTTGCACAAATTTGGTGGGTATCGTAAGATTATAGTATGAATAAAATATTTGCCCAGGGGGTGGATATTGGCGCCACGTTTTCACCAGCCAAAAGCTTCCCCACCTTTGGGAGTCTTGTGAATGTCATCGTCCGTAATGCCTTAGTGATTGCCGGCGTTATTGCCTTTGTTTTGTTGATTATTACTGGTTTTCGATTTATAGTAGGAGCAGGAAGTGGTGATACCAAGCAATATGACCAAACGAAGCAAAATATCGCAATCATTTTTGCGGGACTTATTGTGGTTGCAGCGGCAGTATGGATCGTACAAATTGTCGAAAAATTAACCGGACTTAACTTACTAAATCCTAAGTAGCGTATGATCATTCCGAAAATATTTGCTCAAGGCACAGGCGGTATTGTGGGCGAAATCAAAAATCCTTTGAGCGCCTACGGAAGCGCCACGGGTGGAGGTTTGATACTATTTTTCACCAATATTCTCCGTGTCTTTTTCGTAGTTGCCGGTATTGTAGCATTTCTCAACTTCATCATCGCCGGCTTCCAGTACATGACTGCCGCTGGCGATGCCAAAGCACTCCAGGCTGCGTGGGATCGTATTTGGCAATCGCTCCTAGGGCTTATCTTGATTATGGGCTCCTTTGCCCTGGCGGCACTCTTTGGCTTTCTCATTTTTGGCGATGCAGGATTTATCTTAAATCCCAAAATCTATGGACCCAAATAAACTACTCGTACAAGTAGGGACAGAGTTAGGAGCGGGAAAACACAGAATCGGCGGCGAGGGGTTAGGGCCCTTTGGCAACATTCCCCTGGATGCTACCACTGCCCTCGTTGCCATCACCAAAGTGATTTCCAGCATCGTGGGTGTCATGACCATTGCCGCCGGCATCTGGTTTCTTCTCCAACTTCTCCTTGCCGGGATCAATTGGATTTCTGCCGAAGGAGATGCAAAAAAACTCCAACAGGCCCAGCAGCGAATCACCAGTGCATTCCTCGGTCTTCTCATCGTGATTACCGGCATAGTTCTCGTTTCTCTTGCGAGTAAATTCCTGGGATATGACTTGCTCATCACCAATCCGGGAGAATTTATAAAACGCCTTAATATAAATCCATAACGTATGAACATACTTGCACAGCTCAAAAATCCCGTGCTTCCTCCCCAACTGGGAGAACTTAATCCCGAGGCAGGTGCGCCGGCATTGGGAAAGATCATCAGTTCCCTCGTTGGGCTTCTTTTTATCCTTGCGTTCCTTATGTCACTTTTCTATCTGTTAACCGGCGGTCTTGCCTGGATCACGAGCGAAGGCGACAAGGCCAATTTAGAAAAAGCCAGAAACAAAATTACCCATGCCATCGTGGGACTGGTGATCGTTGCTGCAGCATATGCGATCTTTAAGCTGATAGGGCAATTTTTTGGACTAGATATCGGAAACCTTTCCTTTCCCACCATTCAGTAATAGCTATTGACAAAGGAGGAAACGTTGCGCAACAATAGAAAGTAGGCTACACTATAGCTGGCAAGGAGATATATGATAAATAAACTGTTAGCACAAGCAACCATCAATATACCACAGCCCAGCAACGTGGCAATCAATGATTTCGGAAAACTCATCTCGGCAATCGTTGGTACGCTCCTCATCATCGCCGCACTGTTAGCATTTCTCTTCCTTATCTTAGGTGGTATTCAGTGGATAACCTCTGGCGGCGACAAAGCTGGCATGGAAGCGGCTCGCAATAAGATAACCCACGCCATCGTGGGACTTATCATTGTCGGTGCTGCGTGGGCAATCATGATCTTGATTCAAAACTTCCTGGGGATCACCATCATCGGCGGCACGGTCTCCTTCCCCAAACCGTTCTAATCCTTATTGTCATTCCCGCGTCTTTTGTCATTGCGAGGAACGTAGTGACGTGGCAATCCCCGTTAAGAGATTGCTTCGCTTCGCTCGCAATGACGAACAAGGGTCGGGGATGACAAATTACAATCGCTTGTGCATATCATAAATTTCTCGCTATAATAAAGGCATGTTCAATGGTATTGTCTACGCTGCACCGGTGAGTTGGGCTGGATCTGGATGCCTCCAGCAAGACGCCGCAACTATCCAGTGTTTAGAGCCGCTCTTTGCCAATGCCATTATTGCCATTGCTGCTCTGGTGGGTGTAGCTCTTTTTATCATGCTCGTGGTTGGCGGATTTAAATTCTTGCTCTCCGGCGGCGACCAGAAACAGCTTGAGAGCGCAAAAAATACGCTTACTTACGCAGTCTTAGGACTGGTTGTCATTGTCGTTGCTTTTCTTATCCTCAAAACAATTCAAGTATTTACCGGCGTCAACGTGACCAAGTTTGAAATCCCCCGCTAAGGAGGCAGAACTCTATGAAAAAGCCGCTTAAATTACCAAAATTTACTAATGAAGATGAAGAGCGGAAATTTTGGGATACCCACGATAGCACGGAATACATCGACTGGAGTAAAGCACAACGAGTCGTATTTCCCAATCTCAAACCATCAAGCAAGACCATTTCGTTGCGGTTACCAGGAGCACTCTTGGACAGGATTAAGATTGAGGCAAATAAACGGGATATTCCCTACCAGTCCTACATTAAAATGAAATTAAGCGAGGCCTTTGGATTTCCACGGCAACAAACATAAAAAATTAAGCGAGGCCTTGACCCGGAATCCATCTTCATTCATAATAATGGTATGAAGCACCGCATCGCAGCCTTTTGCGCTCTTTTTGCAATTTTTCTTCTCCTTTTACCGCTTTTTACAAACAACGCCTATGCTGCAGGCATCAATGATCTACCAAGTTATGAACAAGCGATACAAAAGGGGGATTCGGGTTTGTTAAATAAGGAGTTCTACGACTTACACACGACGGTAAATCCTATGTGGGGAATGGGAGAATTGATCGTTGGATGCACCTCTTGTCCTCCCACTTCATCGCTACACTATTCAAAAAGCGCACTTGCCGGAATCGGCAATTATATGGCCGCGATGTATACTAATCCTCCCGCCAACACTTATGCCTTTGTCCGTGACATGGGACAAAGCCTGGGATTTGTCCCGAGACAAGTAAACGCGCAAGGTGTAGGATTTTCCGGTTTAGCACCACTGTTGGGCCTCTGGAAGGCATTCCGCAATATTGCCTACACACTGCTTGCGCTCGTGATGATCGTCATTGGATTTATGGTGATGTTTCGAAGAAAGATAGATCCCAAAACTGTGGTTACGATCCAAAATGCACTGCCTAGAATTGTTATCACCCTCCTCCTCATCACTTTCTCTTACGCTATTGTTGGCTTACTGATTGACCTTATGTACCTTGTCATTCTTCTTGCTCTTGCCGTCATCGGGAGTTCAGGAATCCAAGGAGTCAACACAGCGCAACTACAGACGAGTTATGTGTCTGGCGGGCTAGGACAACTTATTAGTGGAGTATTTTCTCCATTGTCAGTATTTGGCCTCGGGGGAGCGGCAGGAGCAGTTGGTATTGCCCCGCTCCCGATTGCAGGTGTATTAAGCATGTTCTTGCCAGGTATAGGAGTTGGGATAGCCGCTCTTATCGCAGCTATTTCTTATGGAGTAGGAGCTGCAGGATCACTTCTTTCTGGGCAATCATTGGGGCTTGCAGTCCTTTCTCCTCTGTTATTTTTTGTGTTCGCAATTGGCTTACTTTTTGCCGTCATTAGAATCTTCCTAATGCTGTTGGGTGCATATATGCAAATTATTCTGGCACTTATTCTGGGACCCATCCAAATCCTATTAGATGCCGTGCCGGGCGCCAACGGCTTTGGTGCATGGATGACCAATCTCCTTTCTAATCTTATGGTATTCCCTATTACCATTATCCTCCTCGCCATTGCCGGCGTTATAAGTCAAAATCTTAGCGCAGCCTCCTCACTTTGGATCCCCCCACTTCTTCCGGGAGGTACTGCAGATATAATCCGAGCAATTATTGGCATAGGGATTGTTTTACAAATCCCAAATATTGTGAATGGTCTTAAAAAATCATTGAAAGTGCAAGCGCCGATTCCTGTGGGAGTCGGAGGAGCATTTGCTCCGATTGTAGGCGGTATACAGATGTTCGGAGGCCACCTCTTACAAACATCATTGCTGGCAAAACGTCTGCGAGATGAAGAGGATAGAAAAACAAGAAACGCACCTCCAGCAGCCCCCAGTGGCGGAGGACACACGTCCTAATTCAGCCTTCCTTTTGCTGATCTTTCATGATTTGTTGCAATTCTGCGACAACAAACTCAAAAAATACAAATCCCAACATCTCAGGATCAACATGCAGAAGCATCAAGTCTCCTACTCGACCAAGAAATTCCCCTCTCAATTTATACGCCATAGCTTTATCTAGATATTTTTTTGCAACTAACGCTTTGGTCAGCTTCAATAACTCACGGTCAGTTTCCGGTGCCACCTCATACATTGTGCCGTATTTACTGTTCAAACCTGGCCAACGTATACCAAAAAACGTATCTGAACCAAACGTTCCATGTCCTCTCTGAACAGCAACGACTGCATTATACCCTGGAACTACCATGCGAGACTGAATATCCGCTCTGCTGGTATAGCCTATTGCTTTGTCAACAGGAATCTGTAGGAGACTACTAGCTGTTGGATCATTAATTAAGCCACCAAATCCTCCGTAAATCGCTAGTGCCGTAAACGTGTCACGAAAATTTCCCCGTACTGCCTCTTGAAGTCGCGGCAACCTACGAAAAGGAACATCTTTTATATGAAAACCAGCCATGGACTTAAAATAGTCTTTAAATTTGGGATCAGTTTTCCAATTTGGATTGATAGCCGTATTAATTCTATTGGTCTCTGTGATTATACTCGGAAAATCTCTTTCGATACGGTCAAGTGTCACAATGAGACTTGGACGTCCCCGTGCTGTGTTCTTTAACTTCTGTACCTGATCAAGTATTCTTGCACCATCTGGCGTCTCCCATACTTGCTCATGAAAATGCCCTGCAAAACGGACACCATACTCAGCTTTGATAACCTTCAATTGCAATTCATAAACGTTAGCCAAAAGGGGATCACCAGGTCTCGTTATAACGCCTGTAGCAGGATCGTACTTATCATTCTTTAATTCCTCTATGTATGCTCCCCAAGCAGCTCGATCATCAGGACGTGCACCAGGTTTCTCCAATTGTTCGGAAATCCATGCATCCAGTATATGCGGTTTCCGACGCGAATAAAAATCTTGAATCCGAAAATCTAACCCACTATCAAACAATACCTTCATCACCTCAGCTCCTACTCCTCTTCCACCGACGGCACTCATTGTTTTACCATCAAGCGTCTTGAAGCTTACTGGTTGCCCTGCTTCATCGCCTCCAAATCCAAAATAAATCCACATTGCTTTGGGGCAATAGATAAGCCGCATTGGATCCCAGGTAAGCGGCGCATTTCGATCAACAAATGCTTTCCAAAGACCTGTATCCGGGTCTTTACGAATCTTAATTAAATCATATTTTTCAATAAATTCGTTATACATCATGCCTTCTCTCCCAAATGCTTTCAAATGACGCATGGATAGTTCATATGCAACTTCCGGAGTTATACCATCAGTACACACACCTTCATTTTCCAATGTTTGTATAATGTGTTGTTTCCATACTCCCCGCGCAGCAGGATTGGTTTCAGAGCGAAAATAACCTTCCCAGTTCTCTTCAATAAGTTGGACACCGCGGTCCACCCCAGGGACACGGGCAATACTTTCAAGAAACTGGTTTTGATCAAACTCGTTTTGGATCGCTTCAAGTCGTTTTGTATCCATGGGAGAAATTCCGGTCTCCAGGGTTTTAATCAACATGTGGTGCCACCGACGGGACTCTTCTTCTTGGGCCATAAGTTTGCCCACTTCCGGATCCAAGTGACGTGAATATTCTATCCAACTACCAAGTTCCTGTTCTTTTGAACGTATTCCTGTTGGATCCCATCGGTCAATTGATTGTCTTTCAAGCGAAGAAATAGCTTCTCTAATCCGTGCTTTTACTAATTTCAAGAATTGCTCTTTTTCATCTTTTGGCAATCCTTCATATACAGTCTTATAAATTTGATTAGTAATCGTTGATGATCTCTCTCTGCTCAAATGAGAAGCAATACCCCTCATCGCTTCATCAGCGGTTGCAGGTTCCCAGCCCACAAGAGAACGTTGGATTTCTAGTTGTTGCTCGAGATCGTTAATATGTTGTGTATACCGGTCGATATATTTCTGAGCTAAACTTCGATCAAATTTCACTGGACTCTTTTTATTTCTCCCTGTACGAGCATCAAAATACATCTCTTCATCCTCACCCTTCTCTAAATGATGTTGTAAACCTTTAAACGCATTAATTCTGTTCTCAATGGACCTATTGGGGCCAAAAGTCTGAATTTGCTTTTTTTGCTCATCCAACACTCTGCCAATTTTAGCCATTTCCGGATCACCAGTCGGATTAAATGGTCCGTCAAAACGATCATCACGCAGAGTGAAGCCCCGAAAGGCATACCGCATCTCTTCATCTTCTAAAACAAAATTAGTTGGTGTACGCAATTGCCTTATGCGATCCATGGTTTTATATACCAACTCATCTATTTCTTGTTGTGCCAAAGGTGGTAGAAACTGATCCTTTGAGCCGACAAGTTTTGCCGCTTCTGAAAAAAGGTAGTTTGGGTCTTCTCGAAGTGATTGAGGAACGACGGCTAATCGAGCCAAAAATTCTGCCGCTTGAGAACTCTGGAGTGTGTTGGGATCAATTGGTCCTACAATTTGAGTTAATTCAGGATTTGCAGAAACGTGAAGCGCCTGCAACACATCTTTCACCTTGTCTAACTGCACCTGCATGTTAGCTAAATATTCTTGTTGAGTTTTTCCTGGAGCCTTAGTATAGCGGTGCTCACTTGACCATCCTTTTTTTGATTCAGTAATTTGCTGTCCTCGTTTTTTTGCTTCGTCAACAAACTCTTTCGCTGCATCCTTTTCTTTCGTTGTATCTATTGAAAAAAGTTTTTTTGCTCTCTCAAGCATTTTACGAATACCCTCTTCTTTTGAAGTAACCCTACCACGAGCATAAAGATTCTCTCCGTGTTTACCAACTCCTATAAAAATTTGACTAATCTTTTCTCCTTCTTTCATATGTTTCATACAAACAATCCTATTGTATCTCGTAAAAAGTTTGAGAGCAAGCGTTTGCCATAAAAAGCCGCCCCATTGTCTAAATCCCGATGAGATCGGGACCGACTCCGGAGCGGGTTTTGGTTATATGCAGTTGTGTTAAAGCTTTTCAGCTCTTTGGCTTCCTCCGCCAGTTTGGGTAAGCCCGAAATTGCTTCCCGTTGCTCGCGATATCGAGCGCCAAAAACTCACGGATTCCCCATTGATCGGGAGCTGGAATTTGAAAATCTGTGCTTCTGGGCACAGCAATTTCGTGACAGACCACTGACTTAACTTCTTTTCTCCTATTGGGAAACATCTCAACGAAGGTTGCTTCCGCGGCGCGCACAAAGTTAAGCTGCATAAAGACATTGCCATACACAAGCGCTTCCCATGGCTTGGTTTCACCCATCACATAGAGCCCGTAGGCAAGAGCCATTTTGCAACTTGTCCCCTCGATGGCCTGAAGATGAGTCTTCAAGAATACTCGAGCCTTCGCTTGATCCCATTGATCAAACGTGGTAACAAATCGGGTAGCAAGCATGTAGGCCATGAGGGCCTGCTCGTCTTCATCTTGAGTGGTCATTATTGAAGCAATCAGAAATACACCTGCTTCTTTTTGCAAGACCACGACATCCCCAAGGAGATTTATGACGCTCTCTGCAATGGCAAACAGCCGAAGAGTGAGCATCCTGTCTGGCGCACCCAACATTGCGGACTGGGCAAGAAATACACCTTCCTTTTCGAGACGCTCTGCAACCCATGCAAATGCCGCGAGAATTATGCCATCGCCCAAGCTCTCGTGTGCTTGACGGATCGAACGAAGGCTTTCGTCCTTCGCCGATTCAGCATGTTCGAAGTAACGGTCAACGGCTGCCCAAATTTCACTGTTCTTACCTGACATCTCACACCTTTCCTTTCGTGACTGATCGAATATGGAATCACGCCTTGCGGCGGCGCATCTTGACGCGAAACTCAACGGGTTCACAAACGTTGGAACGCATAAAGTAGACTACGTCCCTTGAATCGACAAACTTCTTGTACCATCGAAGCTTGAATCCCGCTAATCCAACTTCGGTCAAGGGCTGCCAGCCTTCATCGAGCCATTTTTGTAGTTCCGGGAGAATTGAGAACTGATAGCAAGTCCAGAACCATGCTCGAGACTCTACGTCTGAACCATTTCGAAACGACGCTACCCCCTTCTTCTCAAAGGGATAGACAAAATCCTTGTACTCCCACCCTGCTTGCTCTGCCATCTCACACCTTTCCTTTCATATGAGAATTAGAGACCCAAGAGTCGACTGAACAAACCTTTTGGTTTGGGAGGAGTTCTCGGAGAATAAAGATGCAAGATCAGAGCCGCGCATCCAGCGATCACCATCTGCCTATCTTGAATCGCAGATTTCTGCTGCACAAAGTTTTCCTCGGGAACCGATGTTTCATCAGCTGAATCCCATACAACGAAACGCACGTATCCTACATCGTTACCACCCGAAAAGATGGTGTCACCCTTTACATTTCCGAGCAACACTTCTTCCAAGTAACTGCGCGGGTGAACAAACGCTTCCCCCGACTTTGTGTCCGTTGACCATGGTCCAGGAATTTTAACCATTCCAAGACCCAGCCAGAGACGTTTAGGATCAAAAGGATGATCCAGGTTGAAAACTTCCCAATCGGTAAATCCTCTTTTAATACCTCCAAATGCATGGCTGGATGAGTTGTAGAGTATGGCATTATACTCACCTTTTTCTACGCGAGATGGAAATTCGATCACAATTCGTTCATTCACGAAAACCGCCTCATACTGAGCCATTGCTTTCTCTCCTGCCATTGACTGGCCTATCACTGACTTCTGATTTCGAAATGAAATCATTGAAAGCCAGTCAATTTTTTCAACTGCATATGTCAAAGAGCTTTCTTGCCAAACAAAAACCAAGCGCGTGTGCCTGGAGTTTACTTGGTAGAAGCTAAATTATAGCACTTTTTGTGCTTTTATCAAACTATGGGACTAAAAATCGGAGAAAAAATTTATTTCTGAAGATCTTTCGACATCGTAAGGATTTGTTGTTTCAGGGTAGAAAGACCTTCTGTAACCTGAAAAGTTTCTCTCACTAATTCGTCGTTTTTGTTTCACGGATGCGCACCTTCGTTTCGGTTGCTACCACGAAATTTCCTTTTAAATGCTGTACATAGCTGGAAAAAACCATCTCCAGAACACGAATTTTGTTGGCATTCGTCTCGTCAGAGAGACGGAGCAAAATGACTCCTGCATGTGCCTTCTTCTGTCGGTACACCAGTTCGCCAAAATCAGTATCAGATGTCACCAGTATTCGCCGATCCCTATACGCGCGCCGTAATACTTCTGCATCGGAGGCGCCTGGTGATGTTTCGATAATCGATACGACATTGTATCCTAATTCACGAAGAAACACGACAACGGCTACCCCGATATTTTCATCGGCAAGGAGCTTCATTGAGTCACCGAGGTTTCACTTACAATACTTTCCCTCGCATACTCGATTGCGGCATAGATGTCTTCTTTTTTCAAATGAGGATAATAATCGGGAGATACCAGTTGTTCTGCAGTTACACCTTGCGCAAGTAGTTTCAGCACAAGTTCCACTGGAATGCGCGTGCCGGTAATGACGGGTTTTCCCACCATAATTTTTGGATCAATAGTAATACGGTTTTTGTACATCATATGATCGTAGTATACCACAATCAGGAAACCGGCGAAAGCATGCGAAGATACGGCCTAAGTATCTGGCGTAGGCGGACGGGACTGATTGTTTCATTTTCCAAAAGAAGCGTTCGCAACACAGTCTGGTAAAATGCCGTTTTTTTCATCTGTTTTTTTTGGGACTTCTTTACTTTCCTCATATAGAGAAAATATAACACAGAACCACGAAAAACCGCTCCATCAAGATCCAATCCGAAATTCTTTTGGGTAAAAAGTATCAAAGGAAAGAATGCCGTCCAACTTATATTTCTCAATTACTGCTAAATTTGCGCAATCAACAAATGATGTACCTTTTTTGTGTTGTTGCAAAAAAATCTTCCATGCGGATTTTTCTAATTCTTCATCTACAAATATGATTCCCATGTCTAGCAAGTGAAATTTCTCTTTAAAACTTATCGCCATTTGCTGTCCTGCCTTATGACTCAACACGGTAACCACCTCTTGTATCACTAAATTCAGTGTAAGAATCTCAATTCCTTTTTCTAATACATCCTGCAATATTCTTTTCGCATTTTCATAGTGAGGATCGGTAGGAACAAATAAGCCAAATAAAAAATCTGAATCAGCAAGTAATCTCATTTTGTCCAATGTTTATAGTAATCATGAAAAATTTTCACAGCGTTTGTTTTTATGTTCGTCCGTCCAGATCCCACAAATTTTCTCCAATCCTTCTTCTTTGCGGATTTCTTTTTTTTCTCAAGAACCTGTGTTGCCCCTTCCCGGATAAGCTGGGAAATCGTACGGCCTTCTCGCTTGGCAAGCAGCGTGAGATCACGATGGAGGTCTTCAGGAAGATAAATCTGTGTTCGCAACATATAGGCTAATTGTATGTTGTATGTTGTATGTTGTCAAGAGGAAGGAGGAAGAATAGGAAGTTCGTGTTTGAAGGCGTTTTGGTCTACCCGAGAGCAAACTTTTTCAACAGTTTCTCTATTAAATCCTTGATTAACTACTTCGTCAACCGATTTTTTCTCGTCATAGAGAAGTGACAAAATCTCATCTGCTTCTTTGTACATAAACCCAAACTCCTCCTCGTCCGTCTGGCCTTCCCAGAGACCTGCAGTGGGCTTTTTGATTAAAATTGGTTCAGGAATTTTCAACTCCTTTGCCAATGCATATACCTGCGTCTTATAGAGATTGCGCAATGGCTCAATATCACTTGCCTCATCCCCAAAGCGCGTGAAGTATCCCAAGAGATGTTCACTTTTATTTTCCGTACCCACAACCAGCGCGTTTCTTTTTTTTGCTTGGTCAAAAACCACAATCATGCGCATTCTGGCCATACTATTGCCCTTGCGAACATTATCCATCGAAGAATCAAGGGCAAGTCCTTCGTCCGCCAGCTGGCGGATCAGGGCAAGCATTGGATCAATAAGCGGCTGAATATCAATCTCTGTGACATTGCCTTGTGGAATCTGTAAGGCCTCAATGACCAACCGCGCATCTACCACGCCTTGATGATTGAGTTGTCCATACGGCAAAAGCACCGGATAGACGTTTTCGCGGCCCAGTGCCCGTACAGCAAGTGCACAACTCGTCGCCGAATCCACACCACCGGAAAGGGCAATCACTGCCTTAAAAAAACCCGCCTGTTGGAAGGATTGCTTAAGAAAAGAAATAAGTTGTTCAATTGTCTGTTGAGAATCTAAAAGTGTCATAAAAAATATCAATGTCATTGCGAGGAGCCTTCGACGAAGCGATCTTTATCATGATAGAGATCGCCACGGTCGCCTGAGGCGACCTCGCGATGACAAATGATTATTTATATAATCCATGACTTGCAATATATTCCGCTACCTCCTTTGGCACAAACTGGTCAATCGGCAAGCCCTGCTTGATGCGCTCACGAATTTTTGTTGCCGAAATATTACTCGTCATCAAAAGGTCGTGCTTCAGAAGGGTCATGTGTTTGTACAGCGGCTCGTTAGGGTATCCATTGCGTGGAAACACGAGAAACGGCATCTTTTTAAGGAGTTCCTGCCATCTGCCCCACAAGTGAAACGAGGGAAGCCAGTCTGCCCCCATGATAAAGGTAAACTGATGTTCTTTTGGTAAGTAAGGAAGGAGGTGAATGGTATTGCCGTCAAGTTTATGGTCTATCTCAATAGTCGAGACGCGGGTTTTAGGCACCTGGAGCATCTTAGTCACCGCAAGCCGGTGCTCTACAGTCGCCACATGCGGCTTGGGCGGATGCTGGCCGTAACTCGGAAGAAACCAGACTTCGTCCAGGTCCGTAAAATCAAGAACTTGTTGAGCAACAATAAGGTGACCAATGTGTGGCGGGTTAAATACCCCGCCAAGAATACCTATCTTCATAATAGTCGTTATACTTTTTTTGTGTATCGTTCGCGAGAAGACCGAATAATTTTATCCCGATTCTCGTTACGAGCACGAGGCAGGGGCAGAGTCGTTGCCGAAAAGGGACTGGATGTTTGATTGTCAATCGAAAGCTTCAAGATAACGTTGTAATTGCCTAGCCCCACCAACTCTTCTTCTTTATACTTCAAACCAAATTCTTTTGCCAGAGAACGGGCATCAGCTGCCCCCACGCTAAAAGAAACCATCGAACCCATGTTGCCAAAAATAGCTTTTTGCACGTCTTCATCGATTTGGCCAATATACTGATTCGCAAGGGTTAAGTTGAGGCGGTACTTGCGCGCTTCGGAAAGAATTTTGATGAAGGATCGCGTGGCAAAATTCTGAAACTCATCTACATAGAGATAAAAATCCCGCCGTTTCTCTTCTGCTTGATACACACGGTTCATAGCAGCAAGCTGCATCTTGGTGATAATCATTGCGCCCAATAGGGCACTGCTGTCTTCTCCTAACTTTCCTTGCGATAAATTGACAATGACAATTTTCCCGTCGTTCATCATCTTTTCCAAATCAATTGTGGACTGCGGACTTCCCACGATGTTTCGTATGGTTTGTGATGATAAAAATTGCCCGACTTTGTTTAAAATCGGCGATACAGCCTCGCTTTTCATCTGCGGGCTCATTTTGGCAAACTCATACATCCAAAAATTTTTAAGCACCGGATCAGTCAACTTTTCCACCACGCGATCTCGATATTTCTCATTGGTCAACAGCTCCGGCACCTGAAGAAGCGTCGAATCGGGAACGTACAACAGCGTCAAAATAGTATTACGCAGAATATATTCCAAACGCGGGCCCCAGCTGAAGTGATAGAGCTTGTAGAATATGGAGACTATGCCGGATGCGATAAGTTCACGGTAACTTTCGTTTTTAATCTCCAACGGATTGAGGTGAAACGGATAGGCAACATCCGATGGATCCAGATACGCCACGTCATTGATGCGACTGCTTGGTACGTAGTCCAAAAGGATGTCACAGAGATCTCCATGAGGATCAATAATGGCCACGCCTTCGCCGTTTCGCATGTCATTGATGGCCATATTGGCAATCATGGTGGATTTTCCCGTGCCGGTTTTTCCCATGATATAAAGGTGCTTTCTGCGATCGTCTCTTTTAATACCAAATGTTGCCGTTTTATTCTTGTATTCCGTTCGGGCAAAAAAATTAATCTCCCGTTGTTCGTCTGGATTATCTGTGGCAATCGGCAAATTTTCCGGCGCCTCACCCGTGAGATGACTGCCCCAGGAAATGTTTTTAATCATAGAAAGGGCTAGTCCCGGCGGATGCCAAAGCGATGCAAGCTCAGCTGATCCCAATACTTGACCGCGAGGAGTAAGGTCCCCACTTCGGGCAACAATTGCCGCTTCAAGCTTCTTTTTTTGCCAAAATGCAGGCTGGGTAACCGTAAGCACATTCCCCTCTCCCAACGTAAATACCCCAAAGGAACCCGCAAGTGATTGAAGAAGGGCAGAAGCGCGCTCTTGGTCAGGAGCAACCGCAAGGAGTCGAATGGCGGCAACAAACCCCACCTGCGCCAATTTTGTTTCAATAAGTCGCGCTTGAGGGTGTGATTTTGTGCGACCTACGGTTGAGGAAAGATCGGGAATTCCTCGCGCAACGACCGCCGCCCCATGGTGCTGCCAACTGCTTCCTGCGGGCGACAGGCGAATCTGCACCCCGACTGCTTCCCCCATAGGAAGCTTGGCCATCTGGCCCAACACGCTTGCCAACAGATCTAAATCGCGGACATCTTTGTGGGTTTTGAGAGGGTAATAGAAAGGAGAAGATAACACCAGTTGTCCGGCGACATGCGGAAGATGCAAAAAATGCGGCGCCCAGTCGCCAACAGGAGTCAACACAACTTTGGGATACTGCGCGGTCAGTTGACTTTCCAGATATACTTGAATCCCCGGGGGCACCGCGACAAAAAAGTGGATGCCGGTGTTGACGGAAACAATTTCAAAACTAAAAAAGTGCGGTGCATGCTTCCCGCCAAAAAACCGCGACAAGAGCCCTCCCCCACCACGGCTTGCCCCCAAAGCGGCAAACACTTGCTCCATCGCCGCCGGCATTTCTTCACTATCGCGGCTGTTTTTGACTTCTAAAAGCACGAAGCCAGATTCCATGTTGGCCTAATCTTATCATAAGTGGCGCGGCTTTGCGTCATCCCGATCCGCCAGCCGGCGGAGAGGGATCCCCATGGGAAAAGAGTTCCTTCGGCGGAGTTTACCCCGTGCCTTGACACGGGGCTCAGGACAGGGTTTCGTGAAAACTAAATTGGGACTTTTCACGATTCTGATGCGCTTTGTGCTATTGCACCTCGGTACACAACCTTTTACAATAGTTCTACATCGAAACACACCTATGGAGCAACATCCTGTCCCGCAAAACGTCACAACATTCCAGTTTCGCTTGATCGGCGACATGACCATTAAGCAATTTGGCTACCTCGCTGGCGGCGCCATGGTAGGCTACATCTGCTACAAACTC